>Ga0065711_1047845_pt1 | contig 12114 bp, 9 predicted proteins | sample Hoacrofraction12_FD_59098 | JGI IMG/M metagenome (GOLD analysis project Ga0065711, IMG submission 59098) | Hoatzin crop microbial communities from Cojedes, Venezuela - Epithelial fraction 12 v2 (version 2) | ecosystem: Host-associated > Birds > Digestive system > Esophagus > Crop | place... | reverse complement strand
ATTTGTAAGTATATATTAGGTCCCCTCTCAGCCTTCTCTTCTTCAGGCTGAACAAGCCCAGCTCTCTCAGCCTCTCCTCATAGGAGAGATGCTCCAGTCCCCTCATCATCCTCGTAGCCCTCCGCTGGACACTCTCCAGCAGCTCCTCATCTTTCTTGAACTGGGGAGCCAAGAAATGGATGCAGTACTCCAGATGGGGCCTCACTAGGGCAGTGTAGAGGGGAAGGAGAACCTCCCTCAACCTGCTTGCCACACTCTTCTTGATGCACCCCAGGATCCCATTAGCTTTCTTGGCAGCCAGGGCACACTGCTGGCTCATGGTCAACCTGTCGTCCACTAGGACACCCAGGTCCCTATCCGCAGAGCTGCTCTCCAGCAGGTCCGCCCCAAGCCTGTACTGATGCATGGGGTTGTTTGTCCCCAGGTGCAGGACCCTGCACTTGCCCTTGTTGAACCTCATCAATTTCCTCTCTGCCCACCTTTCCAACCCATGCAGGAGATGGCTCAGAAAAGAGCAAGTTAGTCTGAGAAGGCTACATCCAGGTGAAACCAGAGAACTTGAGAATGTTCATATTTTTTCAGACATTTGCTGAACCATGTCATATCTAATGCAGGGTACTTAAAATAAATGCATCTTGCACTTAATGTCTGAGTCACTGTCTTCATATCCTACATAGTACTATACAGAATCTGGTCCATGTACCAGGTGTAACCTGCAGAAAACTGTTTTGCCCCAATGGAGGTTGATCTTTTTGAGCTCTGCAACCATCTTTATACTTTTCTATATTTTCACAATACCTCAGTCCTACTCCTCATCGATATGAAACTAATTAAAAATAGAAATATTGGAGACAAGGTGCATGCTTAAATCTGCTTGCAACAGGAAATCCTATGATATGTGAGACAGAAACAGAGTTTTGGAGGTCAGACTCAAAAATTCAAGCTCTCTTTTGCAAGCTTAGTTCATGGTGTGAACTATTTTTTTCCTTGCATGTGTGCTTGGACCCATCCAGGCCAGACTTACGAATGCCCAGGGAGCTCCATTAACTTTACCACAGCACAAACTCAGCTTCACATCAGCTTTTACAAAATATTGCTAAGAAGATTTGTATGGAAAGTACTAACTTGACTTGCTCATAAGTACTAACTTGACTTGACTAGCTCATAAGACCAGAAGCATAGCTTTTTCTCTAATAGCTTCTTTTGTATAAACTCGTTCAGAAATTTAAATTACTTTGAGTGACAACAATTAAAGAACATTTTACAAAAACCTCATGTGTCACACACTAACCTTCTATAAAATAATGCAAAAATAATTAGCAGAAAGCAATTTAATACAACTGAGAGTTGTAGGAAATACATCAGTAAAGTTATGAGGTTAAATTAATCCCTGGTGTAATTCCACTGACTTCTTTCTGTACATAGATTTGGAATAAGAACCTCAGCACACAGGGCACACGCTGGAAAGTGTCACTTTTAAGCTGACCTGTTATGCCGTGCCGCACTCCTGGGCTCTGTGCTGAGCTAGATCCTACTGTCATCTGGCAGGTTTATTCAGATTAGTGGCATTGTGGTTGTGCATGCTTTCCCAAGAATAAAAAAGATGTTGTTATCCTGTTGTCAGAAAATGAAGGAAATTTTACCAGGGTGTTATGCAGCCTCTTTAAATTTCTAGGAGCCTTTACTAAGCAGTAGCACTGCATCTGTTAGTCTGTCTGTGCATATGATGGTACACATAGATACCAAGTGTGAAAGTACTTCCTCCCATTGATTGTTTTATTGCCTTTAGTGGTCTACTCAACTGTATGTATATGCTTTAGCTAGGAAAATGCACTTCATGAAAAAGAAAGCATTTCACTGGGAAAAAAACAAGAGTTGAATTTAAAATGTCTGAAATTTTAGGTTAATAATATGTTTTAATCTCTCTTGAGAACAGACCAGAAAATTAATTTTTGCATCATGCCTGTTAAGATTGGGTGCTGCTCAGCACACCATGGAGTTTGTGATCAAGTTTTGAAATACTCCATTGCAAAGCAGACACAGGAAACACATCTGTCGAGAGCCTGAGAGGGAGTGAGGGAAACGCTGGACTATGGGAAAAACACAAATTTATAGAAAAATAGTAAAGAATCATTGGTTTTAACGACTAGATTTCAGCCCAGACTTTTTTCTCTTTCACTGAAACAAGTTTTTCTCTTAGCTGCCATGCCAGCCAGTGAGCAGTAGTGAGCAGTAAGCCTGAATCGCAGGGGCTGATGCAGAAGAGACGAATTGTAAGTCCTTCTGCCCCCTTTTCTACTTGACCTTCTACCATTTAATCCAAGCCAATTTTCCAGATTTCTACTGGGGTTATTAATGTCTGTTCTTATTTGCTGCTGACAATTGAATACGGAAAAAAAAAAAGAAAAAACATTGGTTATGTTGACATTTTAACCACCTACTCTGAGACTCCCATCCCTGTCTTCTGGCTTCCACCCCCACTTCCATCCTGCAAAGCCCCTGAAACAGCTGTGCCCCAGCTCTCCCAGACAGCCTGCCACTGTCCATGCTGGTCTGGCATGCATCATGGCCCAGCCCCAACCTAGGACTGGTTATAGTGAGTCATAAGGATGCCTCACTGAAGTATGAATACACGTATATGATGAACATGTGTATTATGTCCTAAAATGCATCCTAACTAGAATATTCATTATGCATATCAACATCACCCCCAAAATTTCCATGTTTGTTTATGGATTTACTTGCAGATCATTACGGTAATGCTTTAATTCTTTCTTTTTTTACCACATATTCTCACATACTGTGGATGTGAGAATGCTCTCCTGCAGCTAGGTAGTTGTGCTCCAAGATTACAAGCACCTTCATATGATACACAGACCCTTCTTTTAATTTGCCGCTATATGACTCCTGTGTCTTCTCTCCCCTATGGAAAACAAACTCCAGAATTTCCCTCCTACTCCCTACGAATAGAACCAATTTATCTAGCTGAGAAAAGACTTGAAAATAAAAGGGCATGTCTCCCATGTGAAGATCTGTGTATGTATGTTTGACAGGAAACAAGATATCTTTCACAAGCAGCCAGAACTGTGTGTCTGACATTTGATAAGGAAGAGAGAGAGATCTGTTTGTGTGTAGAATTCTAAAGCCATTTAATGATCAAAGAGCAATACTGATTTTATCTTCCAGTACTTCCTCAGTGGTGATAAGATTAACTCTTTTAAAGTTACATTAGATTGCTCTAACCATAAATAGATGTGTAAAAACACAAACGTGCAGGACTTGGGAAGGAACAAGGAGAAATACTTTGTTGGCCATTTAAAATACATTTTTTTTTTTCTTTTCTTCCTTCTAGTTTTGAATTTTCATTAGATTTTTTAATAAAAATGTATAAAATTACAAAATTTTTGTTTACATACAAACCAAGAGCGGTTTGGTTTTTTCTGTCTTCTTTTTGTATCTTCCTTCTCTTTCATCAATAGAATGCCATGCTGATTTCAAGAATTTCTGTCATCTATTCTCTATCTTGCTGTTAATTTTGTCTGCCTTCTGCTTGATAGATGGGATGTTGGATAAGGGCCCTTCCCTGCAGGAACTCTGTTGGCACTTGCAAAGACGGCTGTCCCCAACAGACGTCAATTCTGGAATGTGGCAGGGGATCCCCTTCCAGAAGTCAAGTGTAATGCCGGAAATGCTAGTAGCTATTAATACTGACTGTATTTTTATGATGAGGAATTGGCAAGTGTGATGCTTTAAGACCCATTCGTACCCAAAGTGTTATTGTGGATGCTGGCAGGAGACCAAGTGTGTGACTTGAGTCTAGTAAAACTAAACTTGCTCTCTCTGTTTTCTCCCTTTATAAGTATAGTCATCAGAATAACTGAGGCACTGCCGTAACTTAAAGAAAAGAAACTGTGTTCTGAGAGCATGATTATATAGTAAGACATGAAACTCAAGTCTGCTATATAAAACCCTTGAGAAAAATTAACTTTGTTCATAGTGTATGTTGTAAAACAGCAAACTTTTATTCTGTGTCATACAGATAAAAGTTAAAACTAATAACCTTTATGACATGTGTGACCTTCCTATAAGGTTACTTGTTTGGATTATTTGAAAGAAATTTTAAGTGTCTTTTTTGAAATAAATTCAAATTTTGCATGTATAATCATACAGTTATGTAAGTGAGAAAGAATTTACAAATGCATTGGTATGCAGAGTGTAAGATCTGAAAATCTGAAAGTTGGTATGCTACTCTGCTTTTCAGCAGAGCTATTTCAGCAGCTGCATGAAGCCTGTTCTAGAAAGCACGACATTTTACTTACACAATAATGATTCTTACATTCCTGCCATTTTTGTCCCCACAGTAGCACATCAAAGAAGCTGGTGGCATTTTGGATGTCAGGGTGAGTACAACATTTACTAACTACAGCTATTCCTAGAGACATGTAGCCAGAGGGTAGGGATTTATGGGTCTGTCCTGTACTTGGATGGGAGACCATGAGGAAATCTGGATACAGGAAGAACAATTACCCACAGAAATTAGGCAGAAATGTTGCACCTAATTTCATTGTCACTGCTGAGTCGAGAGAATAGGAAAGAGGTGAAAGAGATGCCCAGAGATTGCAAGTGGGTCCAGGATTCTTTATTAAAAGATGCGATAACTCTAAGTCCTGGTTTTACAGAGTTAGATAAAAAGAAGGGGAAAGGATATTGGGGAAACTGAAATACATTATGATTAAGTTACTTTTGGAAGCAGAAGAACAGTCAGAGCTAGGGTTAAAGTCAAAATCCTCACATGCCTGAGTAAACAATTTCATTAGCCCATGCTGCCACTTCATCAAGTACATCAAACACACTTCATCAGCGAACTCCCTGTTAGCAGCCGTAGCATGGGGGCTGATAATGGCAATACCACTCTGTAATCCTCCTTGTTCTTTATTTTAAAACCAGAGGAATAGGAGGCAGAGCTGTATCAGAAATTGTTCAGTCCAACCAGCTATTAAAATTATAATCAGCTCCTTGGGAAAGGACATATCAGTTTACCTAGAAAGCAGATTAAGAGATGTCTCAGTTACTGTCTGTTAGGACCAGCATGGAAATACTGATTGCTAAAAGATTAGTGAATCTATTAGAAAAACAACTAACAAGAACTGATGTTTTGAAGCTCAAGCTGAAAAAATTCAAATAACAAAGAGAACACATATTTTTTATCAATGAGTATGATGATAATTTTCAAAAGAGGCTTTCAGGACAACCAAGAAGTTATGTACCCTGGATGTTTTTCTGGAATCAGAGAGTCACAGGATGGTTTGGGTTGGAAGGGACCTTAAAGATCATCTAGACCCCACCCCCCTGGTTAAGTTTTAATCAAGCCCAAATTATTGGCTTTGGTACAGGTAAAATACAATGACCTGTGATACATTCAGACCCTGAAGTTCTGCCTAGTAGAATACATGAATGAAGACATTGTATGAGTCTGTGATTATGTGACAAATTCATGGAACCAACAAGTGAATAGCTGAGACAGGAATTTGGCTGTTTAACCTGCCAGTTGGGACCTCTAGCCAGCTTTGGGGGATGGACCTGGCCCTGTTCATCTTTGTGTCTTTTACATTAGAAAGTCCTGGAGAGAGGGAAATCCAGGAGACAGATCCTATCCAGACGTAGGCTATGGCTGCTAGACCTCACAGACAGGTTCATTTTTACACACTTTCCTACTGTTTCCCCAAATTTTGCTTTCCTAGCTGCACAGGGCTCTTCAGCCTAAAGGGAGGGAGATGTCATCCCTGCCTTCTGGGTAGTACATAGCATAGTAGTCTAGATACAGTCTTAAGATACAAAGGCTGTGAGTCTGATTCCTGGGTTTAGATAAAGATCTGGGTTTGGACATCAAATCTCTGGTTCCCTGAATGACTGTACTGACCAATAAGTAAATATGTGTCCGTGGATATTGTCATCAGCAGTTGTGCTTGTTAATGAAGTGGTGGGTTCCAGTTTGAGACTGAAGTGCCTGCATCTACAGTCCCATTATGGTCAGGGTAGATCTATCAGTGCAGTCTCACTGGAGCTGAGAGTGATATTCAGTCAGCCAGCCATTAGGGCTGCAATTCAGTTGCCCACACAAAGCCATTTGGGATCCTCAGAGCATCTGAAATGTCTGCAGAGGGCTGGCAGAAATGACATGTGACTTATAGGAGATGCTCATCTCCTGGAGTGGCAGCTAGGGGCCAGGGAGTATATTCCACAGCAATCAAAACAGCAGTAAACATCTACATTTGGTAGCTCAGTCCATCCCTGGGTATCAAATTATGGTTAGCTAAATCACTCACTTGGCTCTATTGCCTGTATGACTAGATGTCTGCTGAGTAAGACAGGAGTTTTGACACCTCGCACACAAGTAGGCACCCACATTTAGGGGTCTTAATCTGAAGCCGAATGCTACTCAGACTAACTGTAGCTCTGGTGCTCTGGGTTGCGGTCACTGGTCTAAGTCCATGCAGAGCATATTTCCTCAGGGATCACAGTTTTTGCCTAAATGTTAGACTGAGTGTCAGGCTCATCAGGTGTGGGTAATTGCACCCAAATGGCCAAACCTTGCAGTCCTAGGAGCTCCATGGTTCAGCCTGGAGTTCCCCTATGAGTTGTAAACATGACTGCTGTAAAACAGTGCCAGTGGTAAGGCTTTCCAGATCTACTGTTTAGGATCAATATGTCTAAACTGTGCTGCAATCCCAGCTTGGATGGTCTGAATCTTGTCATAAATGCCCTGTATATCACTATGATGTTACATAAAAATGTATGTATGTTTTGGCTTAACTAGGAACATATGCACAAAAGGCAACAGACCAATGTTAAGACCATCACCTACGATGGGGAGAAATCCATTTCTGTCATTAATGAAGAAGAGAGGTTTTTAAAAACCTGTAAGGTGAAGCAAAGTCTCTTAATCACTGTCCTATTCTTAAGAATGTTTAACAGTATCTTTAATGAGATCTACCTTTGAATATCTGTAATAGCCACAGAGTCCTTTTCAGCACACGATACTAAGGTGAGGGAATAGAATTGAAAGTTTATAACAAAAGTTTTCACTTCAGTCAAGGAAAGATCACTGAGGCAGATAAACTGGTAATGAACCACTACTGACACTAACTTCCTCACAACAATGAAAACAGAAGAGTCTAGGTCTTCCCCTGCGGACAGTTTTATTTGCTAAAATACCTACTACATAGTGACTGATGAGGTGAATAGAGAAAGCAATTATCACTGAGACAGCTGGGATGAGAGCTAGCAGTAAGCAAGGTAAAAAAACCGATGGACATCATTTTAACCCAGAAAATTCACATTTCTTATGTCTTACTATCTTACTCCTTTCTCTTCTCTCTGAACTGGCACAGCTGATCCTGCTCTGCTAAAATGCTTTGTACACTGCATATCCCAGACCTGTTTCTTCTACCAGCATTCTGCGGCCATCTCAAAAAGACTCACTGAAGCACAGCTTTGTTTAAAAAAATGTAACAAAAGTAGAATTATTTGGACCGTGTTACAATAAGGCAGGTGAGTCCTCAGTTCGCTGCCCTACCCCTATTGCCATTCCTGCTGCGATGCTGCTGTTCCTGGGTAACTGTGGGCCAGCTGAGCACAGGCAGAGCCTGGTGTGCCTCCCACATCACTGTAGTCTTGTCCTCCGACTCCAGAGCTGCAGGGCTTGTACTAGAAACATGGATAACACGATAATCTGCACACACTATGGATTCCTCCACGCTGTGCTCCTTCATTCAGCACAGTTTTGTTCGGGCATTGTCTCACCTGTATTAGGTCAGAAATGCAGAAGGAAGTAAGTAAATGGGTGTGAAGTGGTTACTGGATGCAAACCCATGTCCTATTTTACTTACCTGTAGTGATCTTCTTGCCTCCTGCCAGCACAAACACCTTTCCAGGGAGGCAAGGACTCCCAAGAGCCCCAGGAATAGATACTGGTGAACTGTTTTCTGCTCTCTCATACATCCTGTGTTTGAAAGGGCTCCTCCCTTTCCTCCTGGGCTGTTTAGAGGACAAATACCTCCCAGGTGGGATCCATTTTTACTTTCATGATGTGGCTGTGACAAAGGTATAGCAAAGTACTACAGCAGAGAGCTGGACAACATGCTCTTTATTTCTAGAACAATGCAACCTTTTTCTGCGTTGAACAAACACTTTACCCAGCAATACTATCCTTGGCAGTACTACTGTGTTCCCAGCTTCTATGGCATAGTAGGTAGATTAGGTTTCTCACCTGATTAATCACCCCAATGGCCCTTGCCCAACCCAGGTGTTTCTGCGGAATAAAACATAATCACTTGCTGCAGTCACTGATGTTCTTTGCTGCTGCAAACTTTTTGAGAGTTTTGATAAAAGCGTTTTCTGCTGAGTACTCTGTCCCCAGTCACTGCTACACCACTCATTTGATTCTATTTGTTCTCCAGATCAGCCTCACTGCTGCAGATCTCAGCTGTTACCGGCATCCCAGCCAAGCATGTCATGCTGCAGAACAGTCTCCTCTAGTTTTCTTTTGTTTCTTATGCTCCTCCAACTGGTCTACCAACTAGTCTAGGATTGCCTTGCACATTGCTCTGTCCTGGTTTTTGGATTAACAATTGCTGTCTTAAGTGATACTGAAGTTGCTACAAATAAATTGGTTCTGTCTGTTTGGGTTTCATGCTTTCCACCTTCTGTGAGTGGAGGTGGTCTGCTGGATATTTTCTTCAGACATGGCTCACTCTGGTGGGAACTCTGCCTGTCCCAAACCAGTGACACTGAGGCAGTGGGCTTTTCTTGGGCTGCATAGAGGGGATCTAGCTCTGCTTTTAAACTGGAAGAGAAAATATTCTTTAAGATTCATAAAACAGTGAGGGAAGATATAACCATTAGAACATGAGGCATCAAACAGCCCATTGAAAAAGAGGACATGAGCAGGGGAACACATTTTCAGTAATCTGCAGGGAGAGGCTGTGTGAAGCTTTCTGGGTGTTTCGATTCTCACGTTTTAGTAAGTTGTCCCTGGAGAGGCAACACATACCATATGGGTACCCTAAACCCTGCTTTCAAACTGAAAATCATTTGCATTCAATCACTTTAGCCCCAGATTTGCACACCATGCTTCGGAGTTGTAAAGTATGAGGGGTGCCAGGTACCAGCCACCCCTGTCTAAACATTCCTCCTTCTACCAAGCTAGAGGAAAGCTTTATGGACTTCCACTTACTTGGGCATCTTTGATCTTGAGGTGGAGCCTTTTCATTCTCCCTCCTCCCAGAGATGGAGGCCACGTCAGGCCTCCTTCCCCTCATGCAGAGGCAGCTCTAGAGAACATGTGTCCCACGGAGGGCCACAGAGGGAAGATGCTTTTCTATTATTTCCTGGGTAGGGCTAACTGGCAGAGGTCAAAACAGTATCATTAATCACCCTGTCATGTGATGGATGGCGATATCAACTGATTTTGATGATTACTGTTGCATCTCCCTCCTTACATCAAATCAAAAGCAGCCAAAGCATAACATCAGACAGTAACTTAATGAGAGCTGCAAACTAATTCACCCTATTAATAAAGCACACTGGTTGACACCATGAGGACGAGGCCATGGTAAACAATTGAAGTCTCCTGGCAGATGAATGGATGAGACTGGTCTCACTGGACATCTATCAGCAGGCCTCTTCCTGGACCTTGCTTACTCCCCGTCACAGGGCACTTTCCCCCCACTGAGGGGCTTCCTTCCGGTGCAGCCTGTTTGCTGCTGAAGTGAATTCTCCATTTCCAGCCTGCTGCGCTTGTGTTTCTCACTGACATTGGTGGGGTGGGTAGTGGTACTTCTGCTGGTGTGGAAGGGCTGTTGGGAGCCTTCCCAAGCTCTTAGGAAACACAGAAATTGCAGGCGCCTGTGTTCTGCTTCAGCATCTTCTCTTTCTCATGTGGGATGGGGAAAAAGGGTTGGTTGTGACGTACAGCTGCAGGATGAAAGGAACAAGTGTGGGATCCCCCATTCGTTTCATGGCATATGACATTTATTTCATTACTCCCTTCTCTGGCTAAAGAAGTCCATTGTAAAAGCAAACATTAAGGCTTTGAGAACACCTAGCCCCAGCTGCATCAGGGTGCTTGGTGGCACCCTCTTAACACACTGTGCTGGATCCAGGAAGATAAGTCTGATGTGGGAAGTCTTATCGGAGGCGTAGCTTTTCTTAGCGTGACAATAAAGAGGAACTTGTGCGAACCGGACGTCTCAGGCTCTCTCCCCACCATCCTGCGACTTGCTGAAGAGGCTCTGTGAAAGTGATCCTTATCTGCAGCCTGGCAACAGTATGTAGGTCTTTGTACAGCCCCACAACCCGCTGGCTTGTAGATATTGTAGGAGTCCTTTCCTCTGAGTAAGTTATTTGTCAGTCTGAAAGATTGTTTTCCCTAATGTTGTTTTGAATCAATTTTATAGCATGACAACATTAAGAGAAAAATAATATGTTTGCTTAAAAACCTAGACTTTCAAGAATGGAACAATACTTCAGAAAGACCGTCCATTAGCAGTACTCTTTCTTTCCGGTTCATATTTTATCTTAAAACCGTCATTAAAACTGGCAAGAGAATATGAGGGAGGAGGTCACTGGCACATAGATAATATCAAAAGTGGTTGGCTTATCTACCTTGAAAGGTATCTTGTAGATATACCGAAATATTATACTGTAAATTGTTTTTTAGTAACCAAAAATGGCTCTTCCCCATCAAATTTATCTGGCAGAAGAGCAGAAATAGTTGCAAGCTACTCTGCCAAAATGCTAATTACTCCCTAGGGAATCATCCAGTTATGCACAAGCATGTGGCTGTTTATGTCTTCTGCATAATGCATATAACTTCACTAATGCATTTTTTTTTTCTTGCACCAGAGGTCTGTATATCTGAGTTAATATTATGTCAGCTGCACTTCCAAAAAGTTGCAGAAGAAAGAAACGAATGAATGTTTGTTACAGGAATGCACAGAATTCAGCTGTGGATTTCAAATTACAAAAATTTTTCGTGCCTTCTCTGTGTAGCAGCCACATATATCTTTCTGTCTTTTAATGACTTTCAGGTTCTCGGGGGACTGCAATGTAAGTCCAACACGGGCTCACCACCAGCTCAGAAAACAGGCAGAATGGATGATGAAGTGGAGAGACGCTCATCTTTCACTCCTGACTAAAGGTAATTTGAGGGAATGGGAGTTTCTGTGTGGGAGAATATGTGATGCAAGAACAATCTAAAAATATTTCTTTTTGCTTCCATAGCAACTCCCATGCCAGCATCTCTTTGAAATTGTTAATTCATTCTTTCAGCGCTCCTTGTGGGCTCTGTCCAGTTTGCAGAGGTGTAAAGTGATGTTTACAGCTTGTGTTTACAGATGTGTGTGTGCAGTCTGTTCTGACAGCAGAGTCCATCCTCTTCTCTGCTGGCAGCTGCACTCGCTAGGGGAAAGGGTGATGGCCCTAACCCCACGCGCAGAGCCAAAGGACAGCCATTACCCTCTGAAAACTGCTCTTTGCACTCGGTCTCATGCTCCAGCTGAGCCCAAAGCATGAGGACGCAAGCCCTGGCAGCCCTCATCTCATCGTACAGTGTTGTAAAAGCAGTCTTGCTCACATTTTATCTCTGTCTCTTCTGTGACATAACGGTGCAATTCTGAAATTTATACTTGCAAATGCTCATTTCAGTAAAATGCCCTCACTTGGCTCTGTGAGGGAAGGAGACAGAAGTGGGATGCAAGGCTATCTGAGATGATTTTTTTTTTGGTCCTGAAAAGAAATTGTTTGAGCTATTTACATAGCTCTGTTGAAGAGTTCCAGGTTGGCTTGATTTGAGGGAGAGATGGAAATGAAGAGTATTTTGCTGTAGAAGTCTGCCTTCTGCCTTGTGGCTCTAAAGAACATGCTTGAGACCCAAAGGCTTGTCTCAGGGCAAGGGGCAATGGGCACAAACTGAAGCAGAGGAAGTTCCGTCTCAACATGAGGAAGAACTTCTTCCCTCTGAGGGTGACGGAGCACTGGAACAGGTTGCCCAGGGAGGTTGTGGAGTCTCCTTCTCTGGAGATATTCAAGACCCGCCTGGACAAGGTCCTGTGC
>Ga0065711_1047844_pt1 | contig 12114 bp, 9 predicted proteins | sample Hoacrofraction12_FD_59098 | JGI IMG/M metagenome (GOLD analysis project Ga0065711, IMG submission 59098) | Hoatzin crop microbial communities from Cojedes, Venezuela - Epithelial fraction 12 v2 (version 2) | ecosystem: Host-associated > Birds > Digestive system > Esophagus > Crop | place... | reverse complement strand
AAAAAAAAAAAAAAAAAAAAAAAAAAAATCAAGAAAATCAACACATCCTGCAATTTTCAATGCCATTACTTTTCAGCTTCTCTGGTATCATTATACTTCAGGTGAGTTTTAGTCCCCTAGTAATCTGTGTTTCTCTGACATTCAACCATTAAACTATAAATTTGTTTTCAGTGTTTTTATTTTACCACTAAGAGTTCTATTTATTTCCAGTTTAAGCTACCTGCAATGTTCTCTCTAGCATTTTTATAACGCCAGAAATTATTCTGCTTTTGTACTCCATAGCCTTAACTTACAATGCATATTTTTTAAATGTCAATTTTTTGCTGCACATCAAAAATTATTGGAATATGGTTTTAATTACGAGTGGTGACTTCTTTAGTAAGGAAAAAAAAAACTCTACCAATTTATGCCATAAGCAAATTGTGCAATTTGGCTATCATTAAAATAAACTGTAGTTTATTTAGCCTGTCTCTAGCCTGTCCAACAGGTGAGCCAATTCTCTGTAGATATGAACTCAGTATCAGAAAACCTCCTGAAAGACAGGACAGTTTGGCAAGGTGTGGAATTAAGTGCAAATAAGCAAGACAATGATTACAAATCACTTAGAAGTACCCTGGCACATGTTTTTTTTTATCTTAAATAAGGCAGAACTTCTTGATCTAGTGTAATTGAGAGGCATTTCAAACACAGTGGAATAAAGCTATCAGGACTAGTAAAGCAAAACTACTTTCTCCTGTGAAAATCCTAAGAGATTGCCACACACAAGTTTAAACATCCTACTCTGACTTTAAACTGGTTTATTAGGTTTAATGGTTGGAAATAACCACTGCACTTCTCAGCATGATTTCAATAGTTGAGCTAGCAGAATTTAGTGTATTTAGCCCTGCAGAGTTGCATCACTAAACCATAATTTCTGTAAAGTTAAAACTTCAGGGTTACTTAACATAATCCCACAAGTATCTTAAAATGTATGTCCAAACAGAAATGCAACAAGTGCATACACTTTTCCACTAATCAAAACTCTGAAAAATAAAACACCCTACCTGTATGAACACTTTTAACAGTATCTCTGTGGTGTTACTATGCTGTCAGAAGTGTAACTGGAGGATCCTCTTTAAAAATCAGAACCTTCACGTTCTGCTCATGCTTGCTTAAGAGTAGTGCCTGTTACTCCAAAATCAAGGGTGAAGAGAGTTTGGATTCAGTTGGCGGCTGTTTATAAAAGCGCACAAGAGTGTAAGAAAAATGCATCTGAAAAGTACATGCGACCAATTCGGATAATGAAAATTGCTGATCGAGGAGCTGGTTGTTCTGTTTGATGTGATGGGGGGAAGGAAGCACACGAGTAAATGGTCCTCTTTAAACATTTACATTACAATTCATTGGTGCATCTGAACATTTATCTTTTTACATACGAGTACTTCAAGAGACAACATGAATCCTTTGGGTCTTCACTCCTTGGGAAAGGCACTGAAAATAACTGCCATTGTAACAATTCTCTCCTTACCCCTTCCTCCAGAGTTGGCACAGAAGCCTAGGAATACATTTAGGATACCATGGGTCCAGGAAAGCATGGAAAACAGTCATGTATTTCTAAGAAATTAGTACTGGGAGACACATGTTACCATCCTGCACCACCAAATACTTCCCAAGTGAAACCTGTCAAGGTCTTGACAAGCAAATGGGCAGTCCCAGGCAAGCCAGACACAGGTAATTCTTTTCTTTCAGTATTAAGGAGTTTTCCCACCCTTCTCCAGATGAAAGAACGTACAGGGCTCTTTCCTGTAACTCTTAAAAAAAGTCACAAGAAGTAAAATCTCTATTTTGTGAGTAAGAAAAATAGCAGAAACAGGTAAAAAGACTTGTGTCAGCCCAAGTGTCTGCCAGCAGGTTAGGAATGAAGCTGAAATAAGCCAACTCAAACCAATCGGATTTCCGAAATATCCACTTGGCCACTGCCCAGGCCATTAAGCCACGTTATGTATTTGTTTTGCACTGAACCGGGGCAGAAAACTCAGACTTAAAGGAACAGATGTTGCCAAAGTTCACTTGAAAGGGGCACACATAAGGCAGGGAATGAAGGGAAATGAAAGCCAAGGCAAAATCAGCAGCGAAGAGCAGAGCCTCCTCACAGGAGGCTGCTGCCCTGGAACAGAGCGCTCCCGGGGAGGGACAGCAACCGCCCAGCAGCTCAAGAGGGCCATCACAGCTGGTACCATTATTACGCCAATTTAAAAACATTATTTTCTTAAATATGGAGGTATTTTTCCCTACAATTAATAGCCTCCTGGGGATCCAGATAGCGTAACAATCAACAGCCTCACGGGATTTATCCACCATCTGAGGTAAGGAGAGGACAAAGTTGGACTTTCTTCCCATGCTTGAAAAGCCCTTCTGAAACAAGAATATGAAACTCAAGCATAACACTCCTTGCAAAAAAGAGATTAAATTTTATGCCAACAGACATTTACTAAGTGATAAAGCACGATGATCATACCTTTGGTTTTTATGCATGTGGTTAAACAAATTATTTGGTCAGGTAGTAGAGTGCAAATGGATTTTTTTCCACTGCACAGATACTAAAAATTTTATTTAGTGAACATCTGCCTTCAGAAATTGGTTCCAAATTTCTGCTTTTTGTTTGAACACTCTTAGAAAGGACATACTAATTCAGAAACTAATTGGCAGGAATAAATCACCCAGATCTTACCATTGTCAATTAAAAACCAAAACAATAATTACGTGTATGACTGTACCATAAAGTATCTTGTCAGCATCCTGCAATTAGTACACAAAATTGCACTGTCCAAAGAGAAAGGAAAAACAGAATGTTGCAAATTACCTTGGGATTTCCTAGTATGAGATTTTGCTCCCTGCAGTGAACACTAAAATCTCAGAAAGCAATTTATTCCTTAAATAAATGTTGATAATCATTTACCACGAAGACCAAGTTGCAGCTGTACAGTGCTGCAGGAAGAAAGCAATATTGGCCAACAGCAATGATGGTGCTCAGGAACCCACTAGGCAAAAAAAACAAGCAAAGAAACCACAGTTCCCACCAATCTACTCTAAGAAAAAATTTCTTTCAGAGTCTGGGGGTAACATTACCCATAGAAGCAGGAGCAAGACACACCAAGCAGATTGAAGTCAGAGTTTTTAGCTGTATCAAGAGGACCACCTTTACCCTATACTACGCTCTATCTGAAAGGTCAACGCTTCAGATAACGGCTGTAGCTGCCACCACAAAAATAAACAAGCAAACAAAAACCCTACAGTTAAGGTAGAAGTAAAACTCTGCTTAGAGTCAGCTCATGGCAGGTAGCCCCTGCAAACCAATGCATAGTATGTTCAAAGCTCCAGAGCGTGTATAAAACCAATCGCTGCAGTACTCAGAAGCTCTGCCACCACCAAAATCCACGGTGAACCCTCCACTAGCACAAAATTCTCTTCCACATTTTTGGAATAAATGGAACAAGAACAACTAGAACAGGTTCTGGTCAGAGAAAAACAGGAAGGCTCATCAGGGGAACGCACCATCTTCCACTGCAGTAATGAACTGAGCTTGGAAAAAGAGATCTAACTGAGAAGATATTACAGAGGTATGCAAATCACAAACGATATGGGAAAAGAACATGGAAATATCATCCCTTCCTCCTCAAAGCATAACAATTTCAAGGAATGAATGGTCTGGCAGCATGTTTGAAATGACCCAAATAATATTTTCACAAAGGCACAATAAAGTTACAGAACATCACCGTCACAGAACTCTTTGAAGGTCAAAAACAGGAGAAGTTTTACAAAGGGGTTACAAACATAGAAGGACTTAAGTACAACTGTCCTAATACAACGTTTAGCTTTTAATTGTAGTTTATAGAGATATCCAATCTATGCTTTCCTTACTTCTTACATACTTTCCCAATAGAGGACTAATGGACAGGTAAGAGACATCTGTGGCTTAATCCAGCTTGACAGTTGTTCATTTCCTATACTGCACCAAGCAGTTTCTGATCGCAACTTCAGCTTCACTAGTGATATTCAGGTGTTGGAAATTAGTAAATTAGAAGATTGGTAGACTACAAAGATGTTTTTAGAATTGAGTGAAACAAGCCCTCAGGACCGTTAAGACAAACATCATGTGGCCTGTCTACCACAACGAGATTTCTTTTTTTTAAGTTTTTTCAAAACCACTGAAAATAAATCAGCTGCTGAGATCCAAGTCAAATGCTGAATCTGAAGATGGCTAACCACAAACACACTTTAAAATCAACAGTAACTTTCCTTAGACTTTCTGGCTTTAAAACAACTGTATAGTTTAGTGCTTCTGCATTATTTCTTTCCCTCCCTGAAAAAAAAAAAAAAAATCATTTGGCCGAGACCTCTGATTTGAAGTATTTGAGATAGCAACTCAAATATAGAATCACTGGGAGCACAACACAGGAACAAACGCTGGTTTGAATTTGATTCAGCAGCAGTTTTTGCTCCATATCATAATCCTACTCACTAATTAAAATTATTACAGGCGTGTAAATCATCAGTAACACACCTAGCCTGTAAGGGGGTTTATTCTTCCTAACAGCTAATCAAAGAGACCAAATCAAATAAAAATGACATTTTTTGGAGTAAGAAAGTATTTGCAACCCAATACACAGTTGAAGTTGAGAAGGAAGAAGAAAGTAAGAGGCACACCACGGCTTGCAACGTTGATTCCAACTTTCTTCAACAATTCAAATATAGTATATTCCACCCACTTCTAAAAAATATGCAGTTTGTTAATTCTAAAACTACCATCCCAGTTAAAAGGAATCCCTTTTCCACTTCACTAGTATTATCTGAAAGGTCAGCCAACAATCACTGCTAGGCTCACACTGAAATTCATTAGTTCCAACCAGCAGCAATGTCAATAGATAAGATAATTACACTCATTGGTGGTTTGGTTACTTATTGTGCCGGAAAGAGATACCATTCTGTGACCAACATAAACCTACCTAATCCCTGAAGGCTTGCACATAAACCACTGAAGTGTCACAGAATGGAAATTATATATGAGCAAAACCAGTAAAGTGTCACGACTTCTCATACTTGTTTTCTAACGTATGGAAATTAGACAATTTTATGCTTTCAGCCTCCAAAAGAACTGGAGATGTCAAGCGAGCCAAACAGAATATTCTTGCTCAAATACAGCTCATGGCATTAGCAGCCTTTATATTTCAGCTAGATTAGACATGAGTAGAGACAAACTATGAATTTTATTTGGAATTACCCCTACCGACACGTCAACTTTTCTGAAAAAAATTGACGTACTGATTACGAAATCAGATGTTGAAATTAGATGTGTTTACTTTCATCTACCCTATTGTTTCTATTTTACTGTTTCAGTTCCTTCCCCTACTTTTTTCTTTTTAAGGACTGAAACAACCACCAACATTGGCGCATAGCAAGCAACAACCAGTAAAACAAGTGATGAAACAGTGATGGGTGAATTAAAAGTTAACTTTAATTTGTGCTTTATAAAAGTAGCACAGTAGTACCCAGGACACAAAAAGGGCCTGATGGTAAGTGTGGAGATTGATCTCCATTATAAATACTAAACTGATTAATGGAATTATTGTAATGTAGGGCAAGTACATGCCAAATCAAGACTAAAATATCATCTTAATGATTCAACCTTGCAACTTTCTTTGCCCAGGTAGGCTTTTGAGCTATGAACGTACTCCAGCAGGACTGGGGATTTACATAAAATATTCAGGGTTGACCTGGTTTCATCAATGTTAGCCCTATTTAAAACCTGTATGGCTCGGACTGGGAAGAGGAATTAGGTGGCAGGACAATGGTGTTTCGGCTTTTATGTTTTAGGGTAGGGGGTTTTCTTCTTTAGTAATTCTTAAAGTATATTTAATTTATTCCAAATAATTGAAAAAAGGAAAGGTCTATGGTTTTAGCAACACAAAAGCTAACCGAAGTATAGCAGAGCAAAATCTGGGGCAATTCAGATCGATGTATTTTATTTCATGCCTCCTGAATTTAAGGTAGTACTGAACAAGAAAGATACCTTCCAGTTTTGACTCCTCCCTCATTAAAAAATGCTCCCAAAGCTGGAAAGAGTTTATCGCAATTTAGAACTTCATACTTAGGTATATTTTTTTTAACTATAAAATTATTAATGCACAGGAACAGATAAATTATGCTGTTCAAAACTATGGATTATTCATAAACTACAGCACAGGACTGATGTAGAATTACATACGTTGATTTCTAGTGAAGCAGCTTGAAGTAGCAGCACAAGTGACAAAATAGCCACTACTAGAATCATAGAATCACTTAGGTTGGAAAGGACCCTTAAGATCATTGAGTCCAAACATAAAATATACTACATTATACCCATATATACTATACCTGTTTCTCAGCAGACTAATTAACTCAGGCCTACTCACCACACAAAGGTATCTAACCTTTATTTTATTGTCCAAGAGAGATCTTTCAGAGTTACTCTGATATCTGTGCAAGACACTACATTCTGCCATACAGCCACGGCTACCAAAGTGTCAGAGCGGCTATAGTTCGTGTACGCGGGTTTTGCTTTTCTCATATTTCTAGTGTAACTAAGATAGGAAAAGCACAGACACTACCAGACTGTCACAGCTGTGGTGACAAAACGAATACTCTGACAATGACTTAGAAAATTTTGGCGCAGGACAAATGTTTCCAGTTGGGTTTGCCCTGGAATTGCTAACATAGAGCTGACTGTCAGAACAGCCAGTGTGAACCTGCAGCTGCAATATTTTGCCTGATATAACTCAGAAACTGAAAACCATGAGAACAGTATTCTCTTATATAATACAAAAACCCAAACAAACAAAAAAACCCCAAAAACCCCCACCACAACAATAACCCACAAACAAAAAAATCCCAACAAAGAAAAAAAAAAGAATCAGTAGAGAAAAGCGAATCAAAGACTTCAAAGGTTTACAATGAGAAACCGCGTATTATTCCCAGGAAAACAAAAGCAGTAATGTACATGCAAGGGCTAAAACTACTGTAGCCTCCAACACAGAATTCACTGGAATTCTTAATCTCGTCATAAGACTCTAAAGTAGGTCAAAGCAAGCTTAACAAAATTTGACAGAAAGCATAAAGACTAAGGGGTAATAGTATGCAAATCACCTTCCTTGCAAAGTTGATACTTCTTCCCCCCCTTCCCCAATGTTGACCAAGTCTCAATTACAAAAGGATCTACTGTCTCTGCAAACAGAGGAATATTTATGTACACACCTTTAAAAACAAGTATTAATGACAAACCATGTGCTTTTAGACCACTTCTAATTGACCTAGTACTCTTTCAGTATTTATTTTTTCTTAAATCATGGTTTACAGCTGCTCAGCATTATCTTAAATGACATGATTAGAAGGTATTAAAGAGACTTGAAACACTACACAGAAATCTTAGTTCAAAATACACATATACGTATAAAAATTTTTTTACATTATACTCTCAAAACTCAGGCTTAATGAAGAATTTAATCTCACTTTTCCACAGAAGTATTTTAGAACAAATTTCAATTAAATTATATACTTGTGAAAGGCAAAGAGGAAAATACCATAGTTAATTCTTTGCAAACAACATTTGTAAGTAAAATTTATGTAACCACAAAGTTCAACACATCCTGAACATTAAGTTTATTGCTAAAACAAAGAAAAAATGATGCAAGAATGAAAAAAGTCTGCAAAGTGTCTGGCTTCCTTACATGACAAACTGTAATTATGACTTTCAGTACTTCATACACTTAACACCTAGTAAGTTAAACAATTAAGTGAAGTTTTCTCTTCCCTATATTCAATGAGTTAACTTGGAAATTTAGTTTTGTTTTGTCCAAGCGAAGGCCAATACTTGAGAATAAAATTCTTCATTATAAGCAAAACTTCTGTAAGCAGCTCCCAAAACACATTTTTCAGTCTGAAAGGTATATTCAGATAGACAGTTATTGTATCTAGAGATTTTGTTTCCAGCTCAATGTTTCAGATTTCAGCCTGGGAATAGAGCATTGCACTCATGGTATCATCAGCTAAAAGCGAGATGCTACTGCACCAACAATGCATTCAACACAGCATGTTAATCTTGTTCCAGATTATTATACTCAGGAAATAAAAGAAAAAAATTGTTGCTTGGCAGGATTTGCCTAGATTAATTCTTCACACTGTTTTTCAAAAACAACATTTTCAGACTTAAGCACTGTATACTTCCAGGGCTTTGATACAAAAAGGAAAAACAAACAAAAAAGATGTTATGGTAGGGAAAATTATACTGGATATAATACAGTGACTAGGTGAAACCATGCGTCTTACAATTTGTGTTTAGTTCTCTACATTTAGGAGCCACAGTACTAGACTCACCTTCATTGTCAATACAGAGTCACATTTTCAGAGGTCTGCTTTGTACCCAAGGTGGCTGTACATAAGAAAATCCTCCAAACCCAAATCTTCCTTCAGGTGCCAGAACAGAACTGCCAACATGACGCCCATCTACAAGCAGGGCCAGAAGGAGGACCTGGAGAACTACAGGCCTGTCAGCCTGACCTCGGGGCTGGGGAAGATTAAGGAGCAATTCATCCTGAGTGTGCTCACCGGGCATGTGAAGAACAACCAGAGAATCAGGCCCAGCCAGAATGGGTTCATGAAAGGCAGGTCCTGCTTGACCAGCCTTGTTTAAAATCTTTATCAATGATCTGGATGAGGGGATTGAGTGCTTCCTCAGTAAATTTGCAGATGACACCAAACCAGGTGGGAGCATTTATCTGCTTGAGGGTAGGAAGGCTCTGCAGAGGGATCTCGACAGGCTGGATTGATGGGCCAAGGCCAGCTGTATGAATTTCAACAAGGCCAAATGATGGGTCCTGCACTTGGGTCACAACCACCCCATGCAACGCGACAGGCTTGGGGAGGAGTGGCTGGAAAGCTGCCTGGAAGAAAAAGACCTGGGGCTGTTGGTCAACAGCCAGCTGAACATGAGGCAGAAGTGCATCCAGGTGGCCAAGGCGGCCAACAGCATCCTGGCTTGTGTCAGCATTAGTGTGGCCAGCAGGAGTAGGGAGGTGATAATGCCCCTGTACTAGGCACTGGTGAGGCCCCACCTTGAATATTGTGTTCAGTTTTGGGCCCCTCATTACAAGAAGGACATTCAGGTGCTGGAGCATGACCCAATAAGAGCAACAAGGCTGGTGAGGGATCTGGAGAACAAGTCTTATGAGGAGAAGCTAAGGGAATTGGGATTGTTTAGTCTGGAGAAGAGGAGGCTGAGGGGAGATCTTATCCTTCTCTACAACTACCTGAAAGGAGGTTGTAGTGAGGCAGGTGTTGGTCTCTTCTCTCGAGTAATTAGCAATAGGATGAGAGGCAATGGCCTCAAGTTGCATCAGGGGAGGTTTAGATTGTATATTAGGAAAAATTTCTTTACTAAAAGAGTAGTCAGGCATTGGAACAGGCTGCCCAGGGAAGTGGTGGAGTCACCATCCCTGGAGGTGTTCAAAAAACATGCAGATATGGCACCTCAGGATATGGTTTAGCAGGCATGGTGGTGTTGGGTTGACAGTTGGACTTGATGATCTTAGAGATCTTTCCCAACCTTAATGATTCTATGATTCTAACACTGTTTAAAGAGGCTTTAAATAGTCACTATATCAAGTGCAACAGTTTAGAGTATCTGTCTACCCATGCCCAGGTTATATCAGCAGTGCTTTCCCCATTGCTAAGAGGTTTGTGACATATGTTAGCCAGCTGGCCTTTGGGTGGGGAATGGGAATCGAAATCAAGGATCATTAAACTATGATGACTTCTATCTGTGAAAACCAGACCAAGAAAAAACTCCAAGGCAGAATAATTTCTGTCAATTGTTAATGCAGACTCTTGCAAATCTTGGACTCGGGTGGGTGGAGGTGGAGAGATTTGGAAGAATCAGCAAAAGGAAGTCTAAGAATTGAGGAGTCTGAGGAAGTCGCAGAAAGGTTCTGCAGGAGAGAAAAAGACGGAGCTTATTCCCATTCCAGGGAACTCCTAGGAAGAGGACGAAGGGATTGTGTCAACAATCCAGAGCTGATGCAATGTGAGGTAGGGGGAAATATAAGAAAGAGCCTTTCAAAGACTCCAATGTAAGCAAAAGAAAGCAAGAACCAAAGGAGCTGGGAAACTGAGGCAAGGAAGAAATGTAGAAACTTTTTTTCTGTAAGGCATGGAGCGATTAGGTGGAGAAATCTTTTGGAAACATACATATTCCTAAACATTTTTAATATCCTTTGAACATAACATTCACCTAGACAAGTAACTGTAAACACTCAGTGCCAACAAGATCAGAACAGTGTCTTTTCAGGACAAAGTTCTTCTAAGATCGCAAGTGGTCTAGCCAAATCAGAGACGGCTCCAGGACCCTGCTTTCATGAAAGGATAGCATACAGATAACCCCCACTATGCAAGTGCAGCTGAAACACACGATCAGTCTACCATAACCCAAGAGACTCTAAGGCACACTGTCATACTGAACTGACATCCAACAATGCTAACACAAGCCTAGCAGCTCTCACACAGCTGGATTTTGATATTTATCCAAAGAGAAGGTTAACTGCTGGCATAAATAAAACTAAAAGGAACTTTTACGATTTAAAGAACGGAGAGGTGCTGAATTTGGAGATGGTGACAAAAGCATTTAGTTGTTGGTTTCTCTGACTTCTCTCTTCCAAGGACATCAGCAAGTATTAATTATTATTTTTTTTTATGATGTGGTCATTTGTCCTCAGAGAAAGGAACTAAGACCAGAAGAGTCATTCTATGTAAGCCATTAAACAAGAAGCAGATCACTATGATTTCTGGATTTCACTGACCATTTCAAAGGTGAATGCCCTTTCTGACTAGCCGTAAGCATCCCTTCCTATTTTAGAGCATTATTTATGCCTCTTATTTAGTCACAGGCCAAAAAAAAAAAAAAAGGACAGACACCATTTCACATTTGAAAGTTAAGAGCTTCTGGATGAAGTGACTTGATACTAATTACTGTGCATGAAAGCCTCAGTGTTGCGATTTATCACAACAAAAGTACTGCAATAAACAAAAAATTGGTAATAGAGGGACACCACAAATGTTTGCAACTGCTGATAGTCAATGAACTGGCTAGTGTACAGTTATACAAAGCCAAAATTTAATAGGAAAACAACACAGTAGCCTACAGGATCTGTATTTACATGAATAGATGAATTCAGAAGATTAATTAACATTTTGATGTGTCAGAGAAAGTAAAGTGTCAGGACAAGTGCAGGGCAGAAAAAAAATTTAAAAGGTAAGAAATAATGATTCTAGAAAAAACTAATTAGCAGCCAATTTATCACACTGCAACTACCAACCAATTTAACATCCTGAGGGGGGTTCTGAGAAGCCAGAAGGGGAAAATTAAAGAAATCCTCTGAAACAGATCCAGGGCAGTATTCTAGGTCAGTATGCCGAGAGGAACAGCACTGCAGAGGGCTGGGCAGCAGTGGCACTGCAGTCTCACAGCTGCCAATGGGTGTTGCTGCGGGCATGAATCCCACAAAGGAAGCGAGATAGGAAACCAGCTCTTTCAGCACACCGACCTCCGTGGCGGAACAACCCATCCCATCTCCTGGGATTCACTCAGACTGACCATGAGGCATTAGATTCCTTGATAGACTCATTTTCCCCAACCCCGGCTTTAATACAAGTGTTACTCTGAAGGAAAACTTAAATAATCACAGAGATACTGTGACTAACGTGGACTTACATTCAACTTGAAGAAAAGTTGTAGCTGAGATTCTCTTCTCCATAAGCAGGAAAGCATTAACTTCTGTGAAGTCCTGGGGGTTTAGCACACCGGTGCCAGCAGCCCAGAGGTGGGACACAGCTCCACTTTGACTGCTTGAGCCCACCACGACCAACCTCCTGCTCTCATCCTCAGTGGTCACCAGGCTCCTCTGTCCTACCCTAACGCTAGTGGGGGGGCTTGTCCATCTCCCTTCAGAACAGGGAGTTACCAAAACAAGGTAAATCAAGTATTCCAGGAAAGACAGCCAAAGTAACTGTAGCGTAACTGGCTATTACAGTTTTAGGATATGGGGTGAT
>Ga0065711_1047843_pt1 | contig 12114 bp, 8 predicted proteins | sample Hoacrofraction12_FD_59098 | JGI IMG/M metagenome (GOLD analysis project Ga0065711, IMG submission 59098) | Hoatzin crop microbial communities from Cojedes, Venezuela - Epithelial fraction 12 v2 (version 2) | ecosystem: Host-associated > Birds > Digestive system > Esophagus > Crop | place... | reverse complement strand
CTTCCTCATGTTCAGACGGAACTTCCTGTGCCTCAGTTTGTGCCCATTGCCCCTTGTCCTGTCACTGGGCACCACTGAAAAGAGCTTGGCCCCATCCTCCTGACACCCACCCTGAAGAGATTTGTAAGCATTTATAAGGTCCCCTCGCAGCCTTCTCTTCTCCAGGCTGAGCAAGCCCAGCTCCCTCAGCCTCTCCTCGTAGGGGAGATGTTCCTGTCCCCTCATCATCCTTGTAGCCCTCCGCTGGACTCTCTCCAGTAGCTCTTCATCTTTCTTGAACTGGGGAGCCCAGAACTGGACACAGTACTCTAGATACTAGTTTGTTCAGGGGCTGATTAAAACCGAACCCCCTACACCCTTATCTCACCAGCTGCTGGCCCAGTAAACCTTTGAGAGTGTCAGACTCCCCTTAGAGTTATTTTTTTGCTGAGAGTCACATTACTGAGGCTGGATTTCTCTTAAAATGGATTGTTTTGTTCCATTGGTCCAACTTGCTGCCATGAGTGGTGAGCTGCAAAGAAGGGGTGACCAAGAAACGCCAAACAGAGAAGGACCTCCTCAATATCCTTTGCTTTCAGCTGAAGTATTGAAGGCAAAGTCGTGGCATGGTATTCAGTATCAGCAAGTCACGAATCCCCAGAGCTCTCCCACAGCCCTCTCCAGAGTGCGCAGTAAGTGGCTTTTGGGCTGCCCTTGTCTCTCAAGTGCCTTGCAGACTTGCTCACATCTACTCAGACTCTGAAGCTGCTTTCAGTCACCGACAAAGCTCCCTGTCCTTGACCTCTCCATGGAGCTTTTCTCATGGTTGCTATCATTTAAGGACTTTCTTTTGTCCTTTTACCAGAAACAAGCATAACTGATGCATATGCTGTTTCTGAAGACTATCATCTGTACCACCTTGAGCCCACAAAGTATATGGACTTAATGTCTGCGTAGTTTTCAAGTCAACAGTCTTATTCATATGGATAACATCCACATGAACATGTTCCTCCTCTCATACTCTTCAAAGGTTAAAAGGTTTGGAACGACAGTAGGGATCTGACAGGGACCTGTGGAGATGCTGTCAGATGTTTCTGCAATTGCTTGTCAGCTAGTTAGCCACCAGCCTGTCTCTCTCCACCAAAGTACGAACAATTTTCATTAATGAACCTACTAGAAGATGGGAATGCTCTGTTTCTGGTGTTTTCTCTCCCTATCAGTGTCTCGTCAAGCCCTGCACAGCTCTGGCACATCCCAGGATCTGACTGGAGCATCTGCCTCCTTGGGACTGGCAAGCAGAGCCTGGATACGGACCCAGGACCTGCCTGCTGCTCCTTGGCCCACAAGTGCAGGGAAACTGGGGATGGACAGCAAACTGGAAGGAGCCTAGGGAGGGACTTAGGCAAAGCATGGGTGGTGGATGCTGGGGAGACATCAGCAGAAGGCTACAGATTTCCATCTGTATCTTGGAGCTGCCACCATGAGCAACCCAACAAGCATCCCAGCAACACCCCCAATGCACAAAACTGCCCTGTTTATCTCCATCCACCTCCCCGTCCCACCAGATAGCAGGCACCGAGCAATTCGAGGCCAGATCCACTGCCTTTAGATCACTGTGGACAACCATGTGGTGCAAACGTGAGGAGCAAGCTCATCCGCAGCCTCCTCCCCATGCTGTGACCCCCACTGCATAGCAGAAGCCCCTCTTTGCCCAGCTGCACCTTGCAAGAAGGAAGCCAGGGCTGAATAAGGCCATGGCAACGTTGCCCAGCTTGAGCAGGGACTTTCCTTGCAGTCGAGAGGCTTATGACGGAGCTGTGCCCCAAGGTCCTGATGCTGGTGAGGCTGCTTGGATGATTTACACTGAAGGGTATGAAGCTCTGTAGTCTCCAGAGGACCTATCTGCATGGGATCGCTGGATGAATTGGCTTTGTTTATCTCTGCTTTCTTTCCCCAGCAGTTTGCCAGTAAATCAGAGAGATGTCAGATGTTATCAGCACCTGCAACTTTTATTTTTGGAAGTGATACAGAAGTGCATAGGTGACTTTGAGAGTGCTGAAAAAAGGAAACAAGAGGTTAATAAATCTTCCTCTTAGCAGTATCCATTCCAGTGTCCTTACCCCGTTCCTGGCCTTGCACAGACATGTGACACCTGCTTACTCCTCAGTCACGTTGCAGAGCCCTGCTTTGAGCTCCCTCCTCTTTCTGAAGGAAGGAGAGGTGGGTATGACTTGGGAGAAGGGGAATCACTCCTAGGATGAGTTGTGGCAGGGGAAATCTGATCAGGCTCCCAGTCCTGACCCTCTTCTCCCTTTTCTCAGCGCAGCTCCATGTTGCTGTTCATTGCACGATGGTGTTCTACAGCAGCTCAGCTCCAGAGAGGTGAGGGCAGGTCCTCAGACCGTGCCCAAATGAACCTGCCAGGGCATCCAAGACAGCAGCAGGGAAAGAGGGGAGATGGGACACTCCGTAAGGCCAGGAGTTATATTGGGTACCTGGGCTTAGGGAGCTGCATCCCACTTGGGGCTGGTAGTCAACTCCCAGCTGTGGACACCAAAACAGGAGATGTTCTCCTGCATCCCACCTGGCCTCCAGCCATTCTAGCATGGCACATGTTCCCATAGGTCCTGTGTCCTCTCTGACAGCCCTGTGTGGATGGATGGCTGAGATACCCTAGGGTTCTCACATCATTCCAGATGCTCCTGTACAGGCAGCTGGACCGAGCCAAGGGTTTTAATGGCATATATGGGTGTCTTGAGCTGTGTTGGAGATGCCCCAGGTGTGGAACAGACCTGGAGGCAGAGCAGGATGCGAAGGGCAGCTGAATTGACTTCACTGGAGGACAGGGTTATTTGTAGGTAGGTGCTTACTGTAGGGTGAGCAGAATTGCTCTCTAGACTTCACCAGCAGACTATACCTGCATTGAGTATAACAGGAGGTTAGACACCAACCACACATACAGGCATTGCTTCTTAGATCCCTCCACTGATGTGTCTACATGCTGGACCCAAACTGTACCCACATTTTCCACCAGAAAGAGATCCTCTAGACTGCTCCATGCCATAAAAAACATTTGAGTGGTGTTACAGCTACTGTCCAAAAAAGGATCTCTCTGCTACCTGTGCACCACAGGTCTGACCTGCGATTTCTGGGGCTGCCCCAGCGCTGCAGAGAGCCCACATCCAGACATGTGCCAGCATGAGCCTACAGCCCCTTCGGTCACGCCACTTCCAAGACGAATGCAGGCTTCTTCTCTTCCACTTGCTCCTCAGCTTTTCCTCTTGAGATGGACGTGGCTGCCCCATCCAACAGCTAAACCTGATCTTCTCTTTCCTTTGCACTTTTCAGATTGTTTTCCAGAAGCGCAGCTTGGCGCTGGAAGAGATCTGCCGTCCATTAATTAACTCAGGACCTGACGGGTGTCATCACTCTGAAGGGATTTTTGAGGACAGCATTGAAAATGATTAAGGGTTAGACGGGAGTGATTTATTGGCAGAAGATTAAAAGAGTTAAATATGTAAAGCTCAAGTGAATGATGGCAAAGGAGAACCTGATGCCCCTGCAGAGCGGTTTGAAGGGTATAAACACCCAAAAAGAAGTGGTGGCATTGCTGAAATGAGGCATTTCAGCAAAAACCCCTTGGGAAGGCTCAGGGCAAGCAAAGGGAATTGCTTTCTGCAAGCCTGCAGTTATCAGGGTCCACACTTCCAGACTCCATCCTTAAAATTAAACGCAATGAAGGATTATCGGCTCTGATCACAGAATCACAGAATGGTCGGGGTTGGAAGGGACCTCTGTGGGTCATCTAGTCCAACCCCCCTGCCGAAGCAGGGTCACCCAGAGCAGGCTGCACAGGACCATGTCCAGCCAGGTCCTGAATATCTCCAGAGAAGGAGACTCCACAACCTCCCTGGGCAGCCTGTTCCAGGGCTCCGTCACCCTCAGAGGGAAGAAATTCTTCCTCATGTTCACACAGAACTTCCTGTGCCTCAGTTTATGCCCGTTGCCCCTTGTCCTGTCGCTGGGCACTACTGAAAAGAGCTTGGCCCCATCCTCCTGACACCCACCCTGCAGATATTTGTAAGTATATATTAGGTCCCCCCTCAGCCTTCTCTTCTCTTCAGGCTGAACAAGCCCAGCTCCCTCAGCTTCTCCTCGCAGGAGAGATGCTCCAGTCCCCTCACCATCCTCATAGCCCTCCGCTGGACTCTCTCCAGTAGCTCTTCATCTTTCTTGAAGTGGGGACCCCAGAACTGGACAGAGTACTTCAGATGAGGCCTCACTAGGGCAATGTAGAGGGGGAGGAGAACCTCCCTCGACCTGCTGGCCACACTCCTCATAATGCACCCCAGGAGAACATTGGCCTTCTTGGCAGCCAGGGCACGCTGCTGGCTCATGGTCACCCTGTCATCCATCAGGACACCCAGGTCCCTCTCCGCAGAGCTGCTCTCCAGCAGGTCCTGATGCAGCAGAGATGTTGCTAGAAGGCCAGAAACACAGTTTCTCCCCTTCCTTTTCCCCAGCATGGGCTCCTTGGTGCCTCGCATTGCTCCATGCTCAGCACCGCTGCGTCTTCCGAACACGGGGGAAGCAAGGACCAGCTCAGGACCTTACAGACTTGTCCTGGTGCCGGCACATATTGCAGGTGCCGGTCAAGGCAGATGCACAGAAAGCAAGTGCTTTCCTCTGAAGCACTGGGTTTTGCTTGATCAGAAACTTCAGTCTGTATGTGTTGGTCTGATGCTGTCTCTGCAGAGCAAGGTAAAGGCGGTGCTGGGAGTCCATAAGTTATCCGGGCTGGAAACAGCCTCTCACGCAGCGTTGTGAACAGCAAGGACCATCCAAAGGAGCTACGGGTGGGCTGCGTTTTCCTGCTATTCCCCATGAGAAACACTGTTTTCCTGTCTTGCAGAAATACTTATTTCCAGCGACACTCCTTTCCTTGCCTTCCTTCTAGCCACATTCACCTCTGTATCTTAGAGGGCTGCAAAATGTTCGTGTGCTGTTCAGAGCACGGTTAGATGATGACCCAGCTAATGAGTTCCTTGGTGTCAGCTGATCTAGCTGAGAGGTCACTACCAAACTATTCCGGGACCTGTGCAATTAAGAATCATGCTCTTTTCCCCCATTTATCTGACCTCACTCTTGCACAGAGCTGCCACAATCACCCAAACCTTCCAGAAGGTATAAAAACCAAAATATGTTGCAGTTAGTCTAGTTCTTCATCATTTTTTCTTCAAAAAGTTTGTACCTCTTAAAACAATGCTAATTAGACTTTTCTTATGGGCAGCATTTTATCAATACAGCCAACTGGGACTGGAACACCAATTAAAGTCAGGGAGAGGAGAACTACAGCTGTAGCAGAGCACCTAATTTTTTCAAAATTATGACATCAACTTAATTGCAACTTTCCAATCCATTTCCCCCCCCAATTAATCTAAAGTGCTGTATTCTTAGGAGAATTTTGGAGCTGTGATAAAGCAAGTCAATGACCTGTTTTCTGACCCTCTGCTAAACTGCTAATGACTTTTTTGGTGGGTTTCATCTCCATTTTAATTGATGATGGACAGAGTCAAAACCTGGTTGGTAAGTTGTAGGCAAAGTTGTTCTCTGCCTTCTGCGACAGGGCTATCCAGTTTGGCTTTGGATGCGGAGGCAAAGAGTGGCTGGAACGACTCAGAACTGAGATGTCAGCTGTAAAAAAGGTAAGTAAGCAGTGGAATTAATGCTGGCAAAACAGCCCAACTGGACAGATGGCCCCTGTCCATCTAGCTCACTTCAGGGCTTTGCTGTGTGGCTCTTTAATAAATCCACTGTATTGGAGCAAGGCTGCTGTATGCCCAACAGAAAGAAGAGGGGAGCTGGTGTCGGTAGCAGGGAGAGGGGAAAGCAGGAGCCTTGTGCATGTCCATCTTCAGCTGATGGTCTCTGCTGGGTAGGAAACCATCTGCTATTACTCTGGACCTCTCCTACCTGAACCCCGACCACAGCTGCAGCCCATAGCTCTTATCTGTCCTGCCCCAGAACTCAGATCCCCCAACATCTCCACCATCCCTCACTTCACACTGCTCTTCCCTGCAGCCCTGGTCCTCTGTCCAAGCTCCTTCTTCATCCTAGGACATCCCCATCTCTACAAGGCTCCTCTCTCTCGGCCGGCCCCATAGGATCCATAACTGGGTGGCTGAGACCAAAGGTCTCCCCAGCCCAATGTCCCATGTTTAAAGAGATACCCAGGGAAGAAAAGGGTAAGCGTGCAGCAGTACTGCCCCAAAACCAGACCTGCTGTTATCTGTGCCATTCACTGCCCCTTGGCCACTTGGTTCCCCTCTGACTTTCCCTGAAGAAGCAAATCCTAGCTCCTCCATGGGGGATTTCCACCACTTGCAGCTTCCAACATCTGTACTTATGAAAAACATGCTGGAGAAGGATCCTCAGGGCAGCAGGGAGGACATGTGTAGGTCTGTGAGTGAAACGATGCTGAAATATCCAGTTCCTTTGGGGTTAACAAGTGCTTACAGACTTCTCAGTGATGCAACCCTCAATTATCCACACTGCTTAATTGCCAGCTCTCCTCCAGCCTCTGCCAGCCAGGTCTTCTCCAAATCATGCCTGAGCACAGAGCAGGGTGGTACAGACCAGGGATTGCTCCTGGTGGGGGCTGTCAAAGTGGATGAACCCTGTGGGTTTTGGGGAGGAGAGGCTTCAGTGGCACGGGCACTGCTGTGCCACGCTGCCTGCCCTCGGGGCCAGCGAGCATCTCGGCAGGTTTAGCATGGGAGATGCAGCGAGGGAGACTCACTCCTCCTCCTCCTCCTCAAGGTGCTCATGGGCTTGGTGATTTTCAGAAGACCATGAGGAATCATTAAAACCATAGGGGGAGACTGTGGCATTTTGAGAGCAACGCATAATTCTTCAAAGCAGTGGAAAATCTCCGCATCCTTCCATAGTCTGTTCTAGTGGCTAAATGCTCTCGCTGTTAAAAACACTTGGCTTCTTTGCAGCTTGAACATGCAGTGTTTGGCCCTTGTTATCTGATAGCCATTAGCTGGCTAGAGGTAAGCCTCCCTTTGTATCAGGCATTCTCTGTCTTCGTTGGCAAGCATGGAGAGCAATTTAACAGCCTCTTAATCTTTTGTAATAATCTCCATCACCAGGACTTCTGTCACCTCTTGCAGTAGCACTTTTCCAGCTCCTGAATCATTTGTATACCTCTTCCCTGCAGCCTCTCCCCTTTGTTTCTTTGCCCTTTTAAAGCCTGGACACAGGAACAGATCCATCAATTCAAAATTACTTCCCAGAGAGCGCAGCTACATCTAAAAGGACCTCCTGGCTCCTGCACAACTTTCTCCTCTTAGCACATCTGAGAGATGGGTCACGCCAAAATACGTGATATTCAGCTCGTGGGCTGTTTGTAGCAAACATAGTGCAAACCATTGGAGGGTGCTTGGGATGTGTGAGACCAGATTAATAGAAAACAGGACTGGGAGAGCCCAGCTAGACACTCACTGTCCCAAAAACAGGGTCGATGAAATGAAACCCCTCTTGGCTGACACCTGGCTGAAAACCTCACTCCCTCCACAAGCACTCAGCCCCGGGCTGAGTTCTCCTTCCAGCTATAAAGATTATCTCAGCCTGGTTTCCCTTGCTGTAATTTCAGTCCTTGACTTCTTGTCCTGCCCCTGGAAGAGCTGTTTATTCTCCCCCTCTTTGCAATGACCTTTTACATAATTGAAGACTGCTATTGTGTCTCCTCGCAGCTGTCCTTCCTCCAGATTAAATGACACCAATTGCTTCCCAATAGCTCATGTTTTCCCAGCCTCCTATCATTCTTATTACTGTCACACGAATGCTCTTTGGGTTGTCCTTGAAGTGAGACGTTGAAACCGGACCCAGCAGTCCAGCCGTGGTCTGTAAGTGGAGAAGAGGCAAAGTGCCACTTCTGCTGTCACCTCCTCACTGTGTCAGCCCCGGAGGGATCTCCTGGAGAACTGTGCGTGTCTGAAAAGGGTAAATAAAGCCTGATGGATGCCACAGGGTGGTATTGCTCCTGCACTCCAGGAACAGGCTTGTAAGAATCCTTTAATCATGGAATGATTTGGGTTAGAAGGGACATTTAAAGGTCATCTAGTTCAACCTCTTTGCAATGAGCAGGGACATCTTCAACTGGATCACGTTGCTCAAAACCCCACCCAACCTGACCTTATATATTTCCAGGGATGGGGCATCTACCAGCTCTCTGAGCAACTTGGTCCAATGTCTCACAACCCTCATCGTAAAAAATTTCTTCCTGATATCTAGTCTAAATCTCCCTCATTGTAAAAAACTTCGTCCTAGTATCTTCCTAATAGTCTAAATCTCCCTTCTTTTAGTTTAAAACCATTACCCCTTGTCCTGTTGCTACAGGCCCTACTAAAAATTCTGTCCCCATCTTTCTTATAAGCCGCCTTTAAGCATTGAAATGCCACGAGGACACTGCTTGTGGGAATTGCATCGTACAGGTTTCACAGCGTGGTTTAATGCTGCGAGATCATTGAGATAAATGGGCTGTGGTTCTCCAGAACCGGTTTCACTCAGGGAGCCATGGTGACAGTCCTGAAATTACTGAGGACATTGCTGTCACAGAAAGGAAGACTGAGGATGTATGACAAGAAGAAGGCAATTCAGATGCTCCCGAGTTATCCAAAAGCGTGATGCACCATTCATCTGTGCCAGAAGCCCTCACATTTGTCAAAGCTTAAAGGGAATCAGATATAACTGACCTGGAGGAGCAAACCATCAGCGAGAAGCAATTGACAGTTGTACAAACGAAGCAGGTCATGTTCAATTCTCTGTTCACAAAGGAAACCATTAGAAATCACTGAACCCGAGTTTTGTTGGTGATGATAGGATGACCTAACGAGTCTGGAAGTTTTACGAGCAACTGCCTGTGCTGTTGGAGCAGGGTGATAGTTGGGGGGGGTTTGCTATTTGTCATGATAACCATACCAGATATATGAAGATATCTAAATGAAGGGAAAAAAGAACTATTTACAAACTGCATCAAATTTTATAATCTTCAGTATGCTTTTGCTCTAGACAAAGATTCCTAATGGTCAAAATTTACACACAAGTTAATCTTTTTGTGGAACATTCACAAGATGTTAAAAGCCTCAGCACCATTTGGTGCAAAACAGCCATATCAGGGGTCTCTTGAAGATTTTGGCTCCAGATGATACTGCTTGTGCATTTTTTTCTGGAAATCCCCGATGTACTAGTTGACATGCTGGCTCCAATATGGGCCAGTGCCCAGACACAAAATCCCCTATAAACCTCTTCTGCACCAAGATTTCTCCTTTTTCTCTCTTTCCACTAATCTATAACGGAGATCTTATTTTCGTCCAGAGAACAGACTTGCTCAGAGTTGGCTGGAGACATGACAGAGAGAAGCCAGGAAGGTAATGAAAGCAGGTGGAAATGCTGGCTGAGGAAACAGAGAGAGTATTTTTTGTCTTGCAGTGTCACAAAGCCTCTAACATCCACCTGGAAGCAACAAGGTCGGTCAAAAGCATTTCACACAAAGACAAAAAGGTCATAAGCATAGGACTGAGGATTTAGCTAGGCTAGCCTCAACCTTACAGCCTCTAGCGTCATTGCCATTCCTACTCATGCCCATCCAACGATCACCACCATAGCCAGGCTCCTACTCTGTGTGATTCAGTGGAAATAACGAAAATTATGAAAAAGAAGAAAGTAAAGTCTCAGGAGAGTGCACATATCCTGTGGCAACCTCCCTCTTCTTACAAATGGACACAAAACATTCCCCATTTCACATCAGCTGAGTCAAACACCATTCCAAACCAGCTCCCAGGTACCCCAATGCGGTCGGAGGACATCACTGTGACCACAGCATCACATGCATATAGAGCTGGGGGGACCTCAGGAGATTGCCTAACCCAAAATCTGCATGAAAGAGTAGTGGAAAATGGCTGGAACCCCCTGCCTTCACCTCCTGGGTTGGAAGAAGGGCTCTTCAACAGCTCTGCTTACTGTAGCTCCTTGCTTTGCCCTGCACCCAGAGACCACCAAGTTTGCCAACTGTGTGCTGGCAAAGAGCGTCATGCTTTGATGCGAGTGAAAAACACCCCAGGAAGGAAAGACACAGATTTATTCTACAACCTCCAAAGAGAATCTTTCCCCATGCCTCTTGTTCTGTTTTCTTCTCTATGCTTATCATCGCCCTAGGACCTGCTGACTTGGATTTCCCCATGATTCACTCTCAGCTGCTAGGAATGTCCCTGGAAGACATCTTTGGGTAGAAGAACCACGTTTCACCCCAGAAGGGTCCCGTTCAGGCCCGGCCTGCAATGGCCATGGATGACTCCTTGGCCTTGGATGGATTACTTCAGGCTGGAGCTGCAGGACCAAGAGGCACATGTGGGACTCATAGGGGGTGCCCTGGGCTGTAGGCTCATGGCTTTTTGGAGCATGAACCTCTTGGCAGTGCAGCCATGTAAGTCCTAATGAAAGGTTTTCTGTTTTCCTGGGGTTTTATTTCAACAAAAATAGCAATTTCCCAGTCAGTTTCAGTTTTTGATGTGCCACCTTCATCTTTGCTACTTTATGGTGTTAAACCGCTGCCACATTTCTCTCCAGGAGAGAACAAATCCCTTTATTTCTGCCCCAAAAGGGCAAAAATAATCATGGATGTAGTCACAAGTGAAACCGCTCATTCTCTTTCTGTCTCCCTTATCGCTGGTACTTGAACAAGATTTCTCCTCTGTCTTTCTTCTCCTTGATCTTGTGTTTTTCTGTTCCCATCATCTTCTTATCCTCTTTTCTTTCTTCCCTGGGTTTCTGAAGTCTCTACCTTTTATGCACAAAACTAGCAGCTCTCTTTAATCAAACACAGCAATTAAGAAAGTCTCAATTACAAGTGTCGCCCATGTCATGATTTATTCCTGGCTTCAGGATTTTGAGTTCACTTATTATTACCGTGTCTGAAAAAGTCTAAGGGGAATTAAGCACAGAGGATTGGATCACAGAGAAAAAGCACCCCAAAGAGTAGCTTCGTCTGTCTCCAGCAGCCCCAGATTGTCATCTCTGGGGACTCAGCAGCTGAGAGTTTTGTCCCAATGCCTTTGCAAGCTGACAGACACCAGATGCTTAACAGCTTGCTAGGAAGTCTTCCCTGCCCTCCCCACAGTACATGAGTAAACACTAAGCAAAGAAGAGGATGACTCTTTCCTGGGGGTTTTCATATCCTCATTTTAGTACAGAGAAAAAAAATGATTATTGACATCAAGAAGAGAAGAGGTTGCATCGTTGGAAACCAGCTCAGGCAGCCATGCCAAAGCTGTCTTGGCAGAATCAGACTGTCTTCAGCATCTACTGTTCCCTCTGTGTGCACTCCAACCCTCCTCCTACTCTCCAGGCTGCAACGATGGGGCACAAGTAGATGTTCCAGGAAACACTCCCTTCTCAGAATTCTTGGATGGCTGACAGATGGGGACGTGGGAACATTGCCCAGAGGGAGAAGGGGCAACGCACATGTCCTATGTACCTGGAAAATCCATTAGGGCAACAGATCAACTTCTCAGCTGGGTCCTTGCAGTCAAGAGGGACGAGGGTTATCTGGGGTCTGAACTATCATTTGAGACTCATGCTTTGGGAGGACACTAACCCCAGCCTAGAAATGCCCATGTTCTCTCCTTGTCTGTAGGTCAGCCCATGGATAATGGCTCTTACAGAGATACTTCCGTGCTGTATTTGGTCAGATGAATCTCCTTGCAACGCTGTGGCCATGCTACCCAACCCACCTGCAGCTGATGATTTTGTTTTGACCGAAAAACCTAATTTACCTTGATTTGGAGGGAGACTGTAACTTACTTTTGAGAACGAGGTGATTCCCAGAGAAACCAATCTTGCACCCTAAAAGACACACAACAGTTTCTGGGTACAGCAGAATCACAGAATCACAGAATAGTAGGGGTTGGAAGGGACCACTGTGGGTCATCTAGTCCAACCCTCCTGCTGAAGCAGGGTCACCTACAACAGGCTGCACAGGACCTTGTCCAGGCGGGTCTTGAATATCTCCAGAGAAGGAGACTCCACAACCTCCCTGGGCAGCCTGTTCCAGTGCTCCATCACCCTCAGAGG
>Ga0065711_1011340_pt1 | contig 12114 bp, 9 predicted proteins | sample Hoacrofraction12_FD_59098 | JGI IMG/M metagenome (GOLD analysis project Ga0065711, IMG submission 59098) | Hoatzin crop microbial communities from Cojedes, Venezuela - Epithelial fraction 12 v2 (version 2) | ecosystem: Host-associated > Birds > Digestive system > Esophagus > Crop | place... | reverse complement strand
GTACAACAAACAAAAGAATTAGGGGTGTGTGTCCACAGAAAATCAAGCAACTTAATTTTCAATTTATTTTACTTTTGGCCAGTTTGGATGCTTATCTGTAACGGTTGTGAGGAACATATATCTATCATATGGCCATATATTTGGTCTAGATAAATCCTGCTACACTTGGAAACCTTCATCAGAGGCACAGTTAGCAATAACAGAATTACACAGCAAAAACGCTTTTCAAACTCATCTGAAGTCAACTCCAGAAGATTTGATCTCAGCTTTGCTTCTGAAGAATATTGTTGTCGCAGTGTTAAGATACTTTTCAAGCAAATGGTACTGTCTGACAATACCAATAGTAATTTCAAGTGTTTTCTCATGAGTAATTTCTTTTTCTGCAGTTTATCATATCAAAACAGTCTGAATAGAGAAAATAGCCATGACTTTTCTATTTAACCAAAACCTTGTTTTCTCTCATTTATTTGTTGCCTCTAATCACGACACAATAAAGCCAAGTATTTGGGAAAAGGCCCTTCCTTTCATTGTGTGTAACGTCATTAGGGACTGTGTGATTCGGATTTCCATGTCTGAATAGAAATAATTAGAAAATACAATTCAAGTATTTTATGTCTGGAAAAGATGCTGGGATAAATTCTGCCTTTCTCTGTGTGAGGCGAGGAAAATGAAATTGAGTAAAGGGCTCAAACGCAGTTTAAAAAGTTGCATCGAAACTAGCACAAGGGGCAAGAAAATGGAAGCTTCCAGGATACGGCAGAAGACAAACCCAGAGAGGGTCCCCATCCGACGTGCTGTGAGGTCCATCTGCCTCCGCTGCTGTATGCCCGGCAGCAGGTATCTGCAAGCGGCTACCGGCTCTTCACGTGGTACCCATCCGAGCTCTACAAGGGACGAGCCACGTGAAGTACGGTGCCCACCCAGCTAATGCCATTAAGCCTTCCCAGAGGCACAGTTATTTTGGGAAGAACAGGGATTCATTTTGGCTTCCACGTGTGCTGCAAGCCTGAACAGTAGGGAGCTAAGTGAGGGGCTCTTGTTTATAAAAGCACACACAGGCCTGTGGGTTGTGTATTGCCAACGGAGAAGGTATTTCCTGTGGACAGTGGTGCAGTAGAATAAACAGGGTCACATTCGCTCACTTTTTAGGGTAAAAGTTATGATTTGAGACCTGAGCTTTTTACAGCCATATGCCTGCCTGCGCTTGAGGAAGCAGCCAGAAGGCAGATGAGTTGCTGTGGAGCATCTATTCCTTATCTAAATATCCTTAAGTTTGGAGCCTACATTTATGTTCTCCAAATCCACATCTAAAATATTGTACAGGTGCTTCAAACCAGAAAATTGAATACATATCCCTAGTTCGCCAACAGAGGCCAAATTCAATTCAGTGTGTTCTTTATGATCTTTGAACACCACAGTCGTCTTGCACAGGAGCAGAACAAGAAAAAGTATATCATACCTCAAATCCCTGAGATTTCATCAGAAAGAAAAAGATCACAGCACTACTGAGAGCAACTTAAGTGCCAAAGTCAGGTAGGAAAGATCTCTCTTTGGGAGCCTTCAAAGCAGCTGTTTCTCCCCAGTGACTTTGTAAGGAATTTATGCACTTACTTTACCGGGGCATCTTCACCAGGCACCTGAAATTTAGGTGCAAATTAGGCATCTACATTCCTACATACGATGCACTGGTGACTGGCTTGGAATAAAGAGACTTGCCAGGGATTAAATAAAACAGCCTGAAGGATGTATAAAATACATGCATATAAAAATATACAGATAATGAATGTTACGGCTATATAGACAGATTCCCAACACAAAACTGACAGCAGCGCAAATGCTCGCAGCAGCCAGAAATGTGAACGCTCAGAGACGGAATCAGGCTGGACGTGTCTCTCTCCACCCTGCACACGGGGCTGGGTAACACCGAAGTCCTTCACAAAGCTCTCTGCTGTTTGTGAAGTCCAGAGAACAAAGCAGGGTTTGAAGCAGGGGACTCTACCCTGCTCTCTCCTGCTCAGCCCCAGCGCTGCTGATGTAGTAACATCTCCAAAGACAGATACTGGAGTAGGAAGGGAGGAACACGCCTCAAGGCTGCCGAAATGTTCCCAGTAATAGGTTAAAAATGTGAAGCATTTAAAGTGTCTGCTGTTCCTTTTGATATTCTCCAGGCAATTTCCTAAATCAGCTTCAAATTTCACTCATTTTCAGCTTTACAACAAGCAGAGCCACAAATGATTAAAAGAAACAACAACAAAAAATAACCACACGCCCAGATGGTAACTATTATCTGAGCCAGAAAATAGAGACAAATACATCCACTTAGGGCAAACTAACATATTGTATTATATCACTATGATGTACTGTAATGAGATATGATTTACATTAAAACTTGTTGTGAATTAGAGATTTAACTTATGGCCTTTCTCCACAAATTACAACAACAAACAAGAGCACGAAAATAAGCTCTAATAACGGCATGCAGCCCATCACCATTCACTGGGGTACTGCCAGACCAAAGCCACGGAAAAAATACTCAAAAGGGCAAGTTTGTAACATTATTCTAGAAATACGATTTAAGTGAAGATCCTGAATCCCCGTGGCCAGCAAAGATTTTATGGCAATCTTCCCAAGAATTGGGGTGTTTTAGGTGAGATTTCGACTACAAAACACTCCGGAACAGTTAGGCAGATGGTGTGACCATGGTTTATTACGTTAAATGCAACGGTCTCACTTGTGCTCCCTCCATCTGTTTGCTCTGTCCACCTCTTGTCTTCTACTATAATCTTATAAGATACCTATTTTAGGGACTGTCTTCTACTACATGTGCTGAAGCATCCAGCACAAAAGCAGCCAGCACTTTCGGCTTTCCTTTGCTAATGTAACTGAGCTAAACAGATAAGCAACTTGTCAGGAATGAGTTTGCCACGTTTATTCTCTGTAGCAAATTGCACTTCTAATTGGATCAGGTTCTCTTCCCTGCTTGCCGTCATCTGGTTTGTAACGTGGAGCACCTTTTAAGCACTGCAGAATCTCTTGCTGAGACAGCTGCATTTTGTGATGGATACTACGCAAACATACACATAAACACAACACATTTCAGTTCCCTAATTTATCTATCTGCTTCCTACAAGGATGCTAGGACCAAAAGCTGCTGAGAGGGAGGATGACATGGTGAGTGGATTCTGAAGATTCGAGGGTTCTTCTCTCTAGGTGACTTGCCACAGCCAGGCTCATCTGTATGCACCAATATTCTCTAAATAATAAAAAAAAAGGACAATGTTTCCTCTCCTGACGAATGTGCAGTCAACTCTGTCCACACGGTGCTTTAGCAGCTCTGCAAGAATGTAAAAAAGCGATCTAATTTTCTGTTTAACTTTGTCCAGAAACAATCACTGCGATCACAGAAGGCAACTTGTCCCTGCTGAATGCGTGCCTGCCAAAAGCTCGAGACTGGGGATGGTGAATACCCACTCCCACAGTTAAAAGAGCCCTACTCCTTACTGCTCTGCTGCAAAGAGAGAAAAAAATAAATCAAAAAAAAGGATGTTTGAGCCAGAATTGGTAAGCAATGACCAGTGCAGCACCTCCAGCAGTACTTGAGGCAAGGCTGATCTAGCTGCCTCGGGTACCAGCACACAGCCTGGATCCTCACCCCGCGGCGAGCCACAGACGACATCCACCCTGCCGCACCTCCGCTGGCTTCGTCACGGGCGACGGAGATCAAGGCTAGGACGGCGTCCTGACCTGTACGCGGTCGCAGCTCTGTTCACAGCACAGACTGACCTTTCCTTACTGACTGCAGAAACATGAATGACACATCTGTAAATGTTAGCCCTTTTTTTTTTAAAAAAGAGGAATGTTATTATCTAGCCATTAACAACAGGATAGTAGGAGCCGAAAAAAAGTAAGACAAAATTTAGCTGCTCATGTCTCCTCAGCTTTGGGAGAAACTCTCACATCAGTAAGTCACCTTACCAAAGGTGGTCAGAAGAAAGCGATGTGCAGAGAAGGGAGCACAAAATCCCATTCGGGACGGGTGTATCTGATACCCAGGGTGGTGTGAGTGGGAAACAGCTGAGATGATAGCTCCGATTTTTTTTAAACTTCTGGAATTTGTGCTCACTGCCATAGGAAAACAGGGGAAACTACAATGACAGAGAGGTAACAGCATTACAAGAAATACTCCAGCAAGGAAATGTCAGAGAAAACAGTAACGGGAAGCAGAGTACGTCAAGGAGCGACGGCATATGACGTCACCACGGTTTATTCTGCGGCAAAGGAGAGATGGAGTTTTGTGATGCTCAGGGTCAGGCAGTAATGAGGTAGGAAGCGAAGCCACAGCAGTGACTCACAAGCAGGAGGTTACACTCTTCTATGAAAACTGGAACTTCTCATGAATTTCATTGTGCCAAATATGGTTTTAGCAATTACCCTGCAGGCTTATTTCTCCCTCATTTGCAACTGCCTAATATACTTTTAGCAACTGCAGCTATCTCTGAGTTAAAATAGGAAAACAGAGAAGGGAGAGATTTTTCTTGCTACTATTTTTAGCATTTCGTCCTTTTTGGATGAAATGAATCATATTGTTTACTACGGCCTTTCCTTTTAGTCCTCTGGCTTGTACTCCAGCTGGAAGTGGGCAGGATAACCAGCACTCTGCCCAGTTACCTCAGTTGGTCTTGAGAGACTACTTAACACCTGAAACGAGATGGCAAACATACGTAGGAAGCCAGAAAGACATGCCATGGGATTGCTGCTTCGCTGCTATGCTCAGAGGGGCAACCTGCTCCTCCGCAGAGCGCCGCAGACCCACCGGCTCTGCTGGTGTGGCACCTGCTGGCCCCAGTCGGAACGTGGGCACTTGCAACCACCCCACGCCATCAACCTCGTACCTGCTACCGGAATTCAGCACCACAAAAACCTTCTCAAATTAAGCTCTCACATAGCTTCAGCTGTGAGCTCCTACTTTCCCCCCATAACCTATGCAAGATGTTTCGGAAGAGTAGAGAGTGCTGTGCCACGACAAAGCTTAGGTACAGAACTCAACTTCCAGCTACACATGTGCTAGAAGTATCAGTGCCAAAGGGCTAAAGAAAAGCAAGGAGAAAGCAAAAAGATCAAAAAAAGAAACGCTAATGGTAACATGATATAAAAATATGAGATGTAACTGAGAAGAGCAAGCCGGATTTAACGCATGCTAGCCTTGTTGGTGCTGTATAAATGTCTTGTTCTGTTCCACTCTGGTGTTATTCCAGGGTCAAGCATATTCACTGTCCTTTATAATCAAGCTGTCAATATACAGTCTTGACGCTATACATTGATTTTCTGCCACAAAAAAGAGGAAGTTATCCCTTTGTGTTCAGCAGCATCGCTGCGACTTAATATTTCTTAGACCACAATATTTGGTATCACCACAAAAGACTAGGGCATCTTCCTGGCCCCACACATTTTATCTGCAGTTTTTCTACACCTAAGTTCTTTCCAAACATGTCGGCAATCTAATGTAGCAATTTATTTAGCAGCAATAAGAAATCTGTGAAGTTCCAGTTTGTACCAATAAACTAGTTAACAAAAGGGAAAAGGGCAAGAAAAGGCCCCTGAAATCCTCTTAAGAAAGATGCAGAAATGTAGGACTTTTCAATAAAAATCTGTTCACAGAATAAATGACAGCAACAATAACATTTAGCACTTCTACAGTTCTATCTCTCGAAATTACCCCAAAACTTCACAAATGAACATCAGACTGAGCCTCAGAGTGGCTAAGGAAAGTGCAGAAGAGAGTTAAGTGACTTGCCCAAAACACCATACAACACAGCTAAGAAAATCTGCACTTTCAGTCCCATTTCTTGACGTTAAGCACATCCTTGTCTTGCCAATTTCCCTGTATCTTTTAGCCATGAGCAGGGATGATACAAGGGCTCTTCTACCTGAACTCCCAGCTACTTAAACTGAAAATGAAAGCCCATAACGCTTTTTCTAAGGAAGTTCAAATGTTAGGAAAAGCAGACTTGTCAGAGCAGTTCTACATGCATAAAAATCCCATCCTCATAACTGTCAGGTGTATTTCTCTATTCTCTGTTCTGGTAGCGTTTGTCAAGAAGTATGTCAGGAATTCTGGGGAGATGTATGGGGCAGGAGCGGAGGGCTGAGCTCGCACAATGCCCCTGCCCCTCCATCGCAGGATACCGATCTGGTAAGATGTGAGCCCTGCCTGCGAGGTATTATCCGAAAACGGAGTCAGTCGGAAGCGGGAAGGAGCTCTACCAGTCACCTGACAGGCGGTGCCCGCAAACCGGCCGTGTCCCTGGCGTCCACGTCTCATCTGTTTTTAAACGTCTCCTAAGAAGACGATTCAAAACTCTGCCAAGTCACCAGAAAGATTGTCCCCCCAGCTGACTGACAAGCGAGGTCCCCTTTTGCACGTGTGCATTTGGGTGTATTTTCCCGTCCTAATTCCACCTGTATTTATAGAACTGCATTACACTGATGAACTGGGCCACCGACCGAAAGCAGCCTTGGTTTTCTGCAACCCCTTCACCTCCTCCCGGCGCATCGCCATCCCCACGCGCCGGCACCGTGCGTGCCCGCAAGGTGAGCAGGGGACAGCCTTGGCCCAGCCCAGCCCACGCAAAGCCCTGCCTTGGGCTGCCCTCTCAGCTCAACCACACTTCCCCCGATTGCTTAAGCAAATGTTATGTGTGAGCACATCAAAAACCTTGTTCAGATCCCAACATGGCACCCTCACCATTTCCTTCTCACCTGTCGGACAGTTTCTGACACCCTGCTACGTGCAAGCAAAATAAATTAGTCTTCTACTTGGACAACAAACACATTAACTTTAAATTACTTTCAGTGAAAGGTTTCTTCTCACGCTAAATATTTGCTTTTTTCAACTTTATTTGCTAGCCTGAAAGCTAACACCACCTCTTTCGGGAGCTGGTTGACTCACAGCCTTCTTCTAACAGGATCCTGCAGGTCTCTGGATACTTGTCATAGGTGGTTCCCACTTCCAAAATAGCCAGGGAAAACGTTTGAACGAGATCCACGGAGGAGTAAGATCCATCTGTTTGAACAAGATCCAGCAGAGCTGCTTCAAATGATTACAAGATATTTCAGAGACATTTAGCGGCCAATTTTATTTGGCTTGCAGCTAAACTTCAAGACCTACTTTTTAAACAGGAGGATTTCAGATCACAGATTCTTAGAATTTTGCTGAATTATGAAAAACACTGGGAAAAATGAAAAGCTGGAACTATATATATGTATATTTCCTTCGTAAAACAGGACCACACATTGGTAGCACGGGATATGTGACCTCTCGGTCCTGTTCGTCAAATGATTACAAGATCTTTCAGAGACATTTAGTGGCCAATTTTATTTGGCCTGGAGCTAAACTTGAAGATTGGTACAGGAGGATGCTGCTCCCCAGGTGCCAGGGTACCCATGCCATCCTCCCTCGGCACGGCGCTCCTGCAGTTTTTTGGCCTAAGCTGCAGTTTTGATCGCGTTTCCATTAGGCATCACCGAGTGCGAGTACCCACGCATGCTGAGCGGCACATTAAAACTACTTTTTAATGTCTCACTATAAAACATGCTTTCAATATCAAACAAAACATTAAAGATCCATTATTTCTCCATACCAGCTAAAGACTTTTTAATGAGATTAATTACAAGAAAAGAAAAACGCATTTTTCAGAAGATCAGTTGAATAACACAACGCCTAATGTTTAGCAACTTTAAATAGTCTGTTAGATCTGATGTTATGCGAAAAACGCCTGCGAATATTTATAGTACTTCAAGTTGTTGAACTGGACACATTCTAAACCTGCCAGAAAGAAAACTGATGCTTTTTCTCTTATGTGCCTGGCAAAGCTCACTTTCTTTTCATATCTCTACAACTTTCACGTGCCTTTAAGAAATCTACCTGCACCTTGAATGGTAACTTCATTGATTCTGCAGAAATGCATAAATAAAATGCTCACCATGATCTATACATAAAATCAGAGATAAAGCAGAAGTTATCAGCATTAACCTCTCTTGTTCTGCTCACAGGAGACGGTGACAATCTTCCCGCACAAAGGGCCAAATAGCACACAGGGGGAAGTGAAGAAAGAAATTATTAGATACTGAAATTTAAAAGTGCTACATGCAGGCAGTGAAGAAAGAATACTTATGAATTTGTTTTTTAATCGCGTTTCAGGCAGGGAGAAAAGGGACCAAGCAGAGCAAGCGCTGGGGTGATGATGCTTCACTGGCTCGCTGGATCTCTTCGAGAACGTTACAGCCTTGTTTGACAAGGAAGGAGCAGCAACGATTAGCTATCTGGATTTCTAACCCCCCCGACCTTGTTTCTCGCTAAAGGTTAATGTCTAGGAGTGGAAGAAACTTGACGCGCTTCTATAGCAGCCTAAAGGTAAAAGTCATAGGGCAGTCTCAAGTGGGCACTTCTCCAGCTAGAAAAAGCTGTTGCAGACCAGCGAAGGCATCAAGACTCACTTTTGCTGCTATTCTTATTCTTAATATAAACAATCTTCATTTGCATGAAGAGTTCTAATTTTGCCAGAGATGCTAACTGAGAGGCAAAGCAAATTATTAATGCTGAAGGACCGGGAGAAATCAAACATCTGAGCACAGGGAGCTTCATGTGAAGCAGCCGGAGACTCTGCCACAGTTCCTGGGAAAAAAGTTCCTTGGAAAGCTGCCCTCACCCCACACCCCCAGCTAACCAGGAGTCATGGCTAACCCGGCCGCTCTCGCCGAGGGACAGCGCTGAAACGCAAGGCCTGCGAGGGGACAGACAATGCTGAAATGTGGAAGAGGACAGAAGGCACCGGCTTGGGTTCATCTCTGTGACCAAACATGTAGCTGCAGTCCAGAAAGCCAACCATACCATGGGCTGCATCAAGAGAAGCGTGGCCAGCAGGTCGAGAGAGGTGATTCTGCCCCTTTACTCTGCTCTCGTGAGACCCTACCTGGAGTCCTGCGTCCAGCTCTGGAGCCCCCAACATAAGAAGGACATGGATGTGTTGGAGTGGGTCCTGAGCAGGGCCACGAAGGTGATCCGAGGGCTGGAGCACCTCTGCTACGAGGANAGGCTGAGGGAGTTGGGGCTGTTCAGCCNGGAGAAGAGAAGGCTCCGGGGTGNCCTTAGAGCAGCCTTCCAGTGCCTGAAGGGGCCTACAGGAAGGATGGAGAGGGACTTTTCACAAGGGTGTGTGNTGATAGGACAAGGGGGAATGGCTGTAAACTAAAAGAAGGCAGATTTAGATTAGATATTAGGAAGAATAACCCTTCCCCATGAGGGTGGTGAGGCCCTGGCNCAGGNNGCCCAGAGAAGCTGTGGCTGCCCCCTCCCTGGCAGTGTTCAAGGCCAGNTTGGATGGAGCTCTGAGCAACCTGGGCTGGTGGAAGGTGTCCCTGCNCATGGCAGGGGNGTTGGAACCAGATGATCTTTAAGGTCCCTTCCAACCCAAANCATTCCATGATTCTACGATTCTAAGAGCAGCGCAGCTGCCCAGGGGATGCTGCTTTCAGACCCTGCAACANAGCCCGAGGTGACGGGCNCACTGGGCTCTCCGGTATCAAGCCTGAGCCGTACAAATGCATTCATCAGCATATGCAACTGCTTCTCCTAAGTATTCCAAAAAAAGGATACATTTGGGACACTTTTAATAGATCTTCAGTATTAGCCAAGAAAAAAAACACCAAAACATTCCCCCGTAACTTCACAATTTCACAGCCAAGATATTCAAGCCAAACGAGAAAAAGTCACAACGGCAACAACCGTCATTCTCTCGTTCCCCTTTCCAAATCACACAGTACCGCAGAACTTGCAATCAACTCACGAGAACTGGCAATCCTGAAGATATTTACAACCTCATGAATTACCTGATGTCTCGGAGATTTAAATCCCTGGGAGACGCACATATTCCACAGGCTAAGGACGTCACGGTGACCTTACCTTCAGAGAAAGGACAGTGCCAAGGTTGACAGGCCCCCAAATTAAAATCTAGTCCAAAAAAGACATTTTTCAAATGCCCTCCTGATTCTGAAAAATATCTATCAGCCTGCCAAAGCAAGAGCTGCAAGATTATTGAAGTGCCAACCACAATTTATGCCCGCGATACCGAGCTGGCCATCTCTCATGTTGCGTCCCGCCAAGGCGCTGGGTCGCCCGTCCTTCGGGGCCCCACATTTTATTCCCATCGAGGTCAGGTCTTCTCACTCCAAGGACTCTGCTGGCAGAGCCCTGTCCCTCACCACGCTTCCCCGCTCCTCGCTGCTTTCTTCTCCAAAAATACAGCGTAAGATCAAGCCAGGCGGGCTACTCCTGCCTGTTTTAATTTTCTTTCTTCATTAATGTCCCACTGCTCTGTTCTGGGGAGCTGCAAGAACATCTGCTACAAGAACAGACTTGTAGTAATTGCTACTTACTGTGTATGGTGGTGTGTGTATGTACAGCACGCTTGAGCTGTCTGGTGTACAGCAGAGCTGACGTGAAACGGGACAGATTAAGAGAAACCAACTTCAATAGATTTTTGAGAGGTGGGAAACGTGCACAATGTGAATGTGAAGGTGTGAGCAATGCTGCGGCAAGGACAGCCCAGGGCTGGCTGCGCGCGGGGCCGGCTCCAGGCTGTCCCAGGCACGAGAGGGATGGCAGCCCCGGCACGGCCAGCCGGGCGCAGGCTCCCACCGCCCAGCAGTCAGGGGGGAAGGGGAGCCACGCCATTCCCCCCCTGTGCAAAGCCTGCCTTTCTCTCCCCCACTTTTCTCCCACAGACTAATGCTTCATCTTGAGCGCATCAGACTCCTTCGTTTGATGCCAAAACCTCGTTCTTCCTTTACCTCTTCGTTTCGCCACCGCGGTGTCAGAAACCAACCCAGCGCTGTTTGGTCATCTATGAGCATTTAAAATGACAACGGGGATGCTTTTTTTCTAACTTACAGGCTAACAGATGGATCAATTATTCACCGAGCCCTAATTTTCAAGCCACCCACCGTACAAACTGCAGGCCAGGGCAGCGAGGGTTGGTTTTGCAGTGAGCTTCCGTGGCAGAGCAGGACTCCTCCCGGTCACGGTGCTCTGGTGGCTCTTCAGCAGAGCAGGGCTGCGACGCGCAGACACGCTCACGAGCACAGGCAAACCCGGAGCCCTCGGGGGGTGGCTGGTCNCCTCACAGCTCAGTTGCTGTTTTAACGGTGCAATGTCCCTTGGAGAGAGGAATTTTTCAGGTATCGAAATAGCCTGCTCTGTCAAGAAGAACAGGGCCGAGAGGCAGAAAAGCAGGCTGGTGGAACAGGCATGCAGGCGTCTCTAGCAACACAGCTCTGCTACCCTAGGCTTACGGCATCCCCCCTTTCAAGCCCCCTCGGAGCCCTCTCTGCTCCCACACGCCCCTCCCCTCCAAATACAGACAGCTTTACATTAACATCAGCAGACTCACAGATAGATGGACCAGGAGGCTGCCTGGTTCCACTGCGGCTTATGCTCTTCTCATATCGCGGTGGAGTCGCTCTGCTGATTTCCACAACGCCCCTCATTTCATTGCAGCAGCTACCTTAGCTCCTAAATTTCACTTTCTTTTACCTCCATCGGGCAAAACCCCCAGGATGCCTCGTGCAGCTCCAGCAGAGGCGAAGGCAGCAGCAGGGAGTCCGGTGGGAGGCGAGGAGGAAGCCAACCGCGCGTGGCCGGTGTGCCACCACGCTGCTCCGTGCCCAACCACTGCAAGGAGTCTTGGATGGGGCACAATGCCATCTCCACCAGGAGGAATCCCACCCTTCCCAGGAAGATTCCCCACAGGACACCTGTAGCTCATTTTTAGCCCAATTTTGTGCAAGGGGGAGCTCTCACACACTGGAGAACGCAATCGCAAAAGCTTAATGGAAGCACAGCAAAAAAACTTACAATGCAGGGCAGAGAGTGAGGAGAGATGCTCCTCAGCTGCGAAAAGTTTGGGGTTACTTTCCAATTTTACTACAGGATGCAGCAGATGAACCCAGTGCTATTATTTATTGAGAAGTGTCCCATGTGCACGGCAGGGCTTTGCACACAAATGAGACAGTGTCTGCTCCAAGCCGAGACACAAACAGTTTGACATCTGAATACAC
>Ga0065711_1047842_pt1 | contig 12115 bp, 4 predicted proteins | sample Hoacrofraction12_FD_59098 | JGI IMG/M metagenome (GOLD analysis project Ga0065711, IMG submission 59098) | Hoatzin crop microbial communities from Cojedes, Venezuela - Epithelial fraction 12 v2 (version 2) | ecosystem: Host-associated > Birds > Digestive system > Esophagus > Crop | place... | reverse complement strand
CCCCCCCCCCCCCGCTTCTTACAACAGTTGCTGGTTGTGACATCCAGATGTGAAGCATCTGATGAACATAACGACATCTATTTTAGGAACTACTGTAGCATCAGTATTACTTTGCAGATCACGATGCATTAGAAAAAAATTAAAGACAAGGAAATTGTGGTGTCCCCATCATTTGACTTCGTCAGTGGCACTTTGTTGTTTATCCTTGAAATCTGTCAGACTCTCAGTAAACAACATTACTTCAGTGTCTTGTATATTCACCAGAAAGTCCTAACAGCTGCTGAGGTAACCTTGACTGTCAGTCATGAACATGAATGGTAACCAATGACCACATTTAAGGCTCTGGTCACATCACTCTTATCCAGACAGTCTTTCCTTCTCCCTTCTTCACACTTGCATTTATTTGTATCTTCACATCACTTCCTTCTTTATTGGACTTGCTTCTCTCACTCTCCCTAAACAAGAGGTATAAAAATACTAAAATTTATATTTTTGCTTAGCAATTAAAATGTTTTTTTTTAATCACCACAATACAGTACCGAGATATATTGTTTCATGAAAAATCAAAACCAGTGTAAAGAAAGAAGAGGCTACCATATTTTCTTATCTAACAAAAGTTAAATTCGTTTTTTGAAAAAAAAAATAATTCCATAATTCCCAAATTAAATTATTAATTTCAAAACCCACCATTTGACTGAATACAATTTTTTTAGTGATGCCTTTTTTGCAATCACAGTTTTGACAAATTTACTGCTCAGAGAAGTCAAGTAGCCTACCCCTTCTACTGGCATCCTCCTGCCATGTACTGCTCTCCCTTCCCGTGACAGCCTCAGTGCCCTTGTGTGCGCTGGAAGACAGTGTGATGAGGAGCAGCCAGAGTTCAAGAAGCAGAGTAGCAGCAGATGAATACCAAGACCACTGCAGAAATCCTTGGATTTGTGAGGTAGCCGTAAAGTCATGGGAGATTGTCACTGGAGGCAGCTTTTTGGAGAAAATCTCTCAGATTTTTCTGGAAATGCCTGCCAGGATTCGACCTTAACCTTTCAAGAAAAGTGTTTCAGGAACTCAAGGATATGCTCAAGCTAATCAGGAACTTGACTGGAAAAGCTTCAGAGTCAAAATTCACGCAGATGCTCTAAAGACCAGAGCCGCAGATACAGAGGCATCTGTCATTGCCTACCATCTTGGTCAACATTACCCTTAATGTCTACTTTGCAGAGAATTTTCCCCTGCCTGCAAACAAGCAATCATTATTCCACCCAGTCTGGCCTGGTTAGCTATTATCTAGACACTTCATTCTTTTTCCCATTCTGTTACCATAGAGATGGGAAACACAAGGTGAGAGCACATCAACGTTTTGTTCACAAAGCAGGGATCACCCACTAGATTTGCAGGCAGAGTGCTTAAAGTGAACTCCTTCACTGAAAAATCGAAAAGCATTTTCATGGCACATGGATGTTTTTACAGTCATTTTACAGCCTCAAATAGCTTCCTGAAAGCCCATCTGAAAAATGTCATGACCCTGGGAAACTCAACTATATTTTTTTTATCTTTCCCACATCATCATCCTCAGGAAGGATAAGTCTGGAGGGCAGATGTCACCTTCAGGTACACCTGTGAAATCTCATTGGCTTCAAATCAAGGTTGTAAGGACATGTGTGCTTGGAAGTGAAGTTGCACAGAGGTAGGTCAGAGTATAAAGTGCCCGGAAAGCCTTGGTTACTGCTGCCAAGGTGTCAGGTGAAAAGTACCAAGCGTAATTGTTAAAGCCAAGTGAACTTTCAGGCTGGCAGCTTAAACAAGAAAAGGATCTCGGGAAAGCTGTTGCAGAGAGTAGTGTTGAGATATAACTTGGACACATCACATCCATGGAAACCAGGCAGAAGAGAGTCATTCATCCAGCATACAAATATTTAATCTTAATTTATGAGTAGCCTGCAAAAGTACACATCTGTACTTGGAAACCCCATGGTCTTTACAGATTTAACAGTCACATTTCTAAATCTTAGAGAGCAAATCTTCAGCAGACATGACGTTGTTTGAAAACACTGCCAAGAGAAGGAAAACAGGAGCTTTTCTATTTAAAAGAATTTGATGAACTATGGGTGAGAATTGCTATTGGTGCATGAGATAGTGATAAATAGTTGTCATGCAAGATTTCCATAGACAAATGAGAGTGTAGCTGAATAATGGCATGTTTTGCACATTTAGCTACTGGATTGCTCAAAAGCAAGACTTGCATCTACAATTTCTGCAGGTACTTAGAAGACTGGGACAAAATAATGATATCTTATTAAATGATTGCAGCCAGGCTCAAGATTCTTATACTTGGAGATTTGACGCAGTTTTTATATCTGAAATTGATGGCTTTTGTGAATCATGGTCTAAACAGAATTTAATGCATATTCCTTCCTTACAGCATCCAAACATTACTACTCTTCAAGGAAGATCAACTGCATCATCTAGGGGTAAAAAAAAAAAGGGTTAACATTTTTTTATCCCTTTCTTGTTGATCTGTGAAGCAACATTACATGACTGCATTCACTACTCATTAATGCAAGGCACACTGCTTTATAGTGCAGTCATGCAGCAGTAAAGTTGTGGTCAAGCTTTATATTTTTCTGCCATTAAATACCTAACATTTTATTCCACTAAGAGATTAAGAAAAGAGGTAAAATAAAAGCTGCAGAGGATATGCTGAACAGGTTAGAGAAGTGTTTCATTCTTGTGGCTGTGCCATGCTATTTTACTAGTTTCTTTAAAATTGTGCTATGTAAGCACTATTAGAGTGGAAAGGATGCTGCAGAAACCAAGTTCCACAAAAATAGGTGTAGCGCCGTAAAAACACAAAATTGCTTTATACCACTGTATTCCTTTATAAAGCAGGATGGTATGCAAGACTTATGAGCTGCAGAGGAGAAAAAAGCATTTCATTTTCTGGTGTTGTGCTCGAGAATACCAGAAAATTAAACTCTCGGCTCACACTGGACTTCAAACATCTGCTGCCAGACAGAATACTCCTTCTGACAGGATTCCACTTACCAAGTCCTTTGCAATCCAAGGGCTCTACTAGTTTTCAATCAAAGAGAAAGAAACATAATGCAGAAGCTGTCATCTGCTACGGATGACTGCAACCTCAGCATGCCTGTAGGAAATTTTGGAGAAGAAAGCTGCTTGTAGAGCATTTCTTTAGTGAAACTAGTTTAGACTGAGCTTAACACTGAACACTGGGATGAATACAATGAAAGAAAGATAGAAAACCCAGGAGGAGTGGAAAATGTTCCACGAATTAGAAGTTATTCTTTTAAAATTACAACTATTTCAGTCACCCTCACCTGTAGACTGAAAATCAGCAGTGACTAACCCTATCAAAAGCATTAAGAGCCGTAACCATATATTTTATTATGAATCTTTAACACAATATTTATGTCCTCTGCTTCCAGAACACTCAAGGCTAAAGAAATAGCAAGTAAGATTCATGCCTGAGTTTTCAAAATTGATTCCAGTGGGGTTAAAATAAGTAACTTCTAGTTCTACCCTCTTTTTGTCACCTTATTGAAGACAACATTCATGTCCCACAACAGTAGAGGAAAGAATGGCATGATACAGTTTCCTAGGTGATCACTGGAGAACTCTAAGACAGATTCATATTATATTCAAGTAACAGATGATAAATAGAGTTCATGTGGAATGAATGGCATGAGGATAATCAGTGAATTAGAATCATCAATGGATACCCTAAACATTGCTATTTCAGGGTATTTCTCTCATTTCTTACAGCATGCATAACAGCAAATCTGTTAGAAATTCATATTGTGTTTTCACAGCTGCGACCTGTGTCAGACCAGAAGGAAAATATATGGTCACAGCAATTCAGAGCACTACAGCTGTGAGATGATGATGCCCACTACAGCCAGTACATCTTGATGGGCTCTCTGGCACAAGCGTCTAGAAGGCAAGGCAGTAAAAATAACAGATCATACCTCCTTAGACCTTGACACATCTAGTCGTCACATTAACAAATTTCACTGCAAAAAATGTACTACCTTGCTGTTGTTTTAAAAGTAGTTTGAGGATAGCATCCAGAGTGCAAATGTGTCTGCTTGACTGAGTGTCATACCTCTGCGATCTTCATCTACCTCATCATTTACCCATATAACACATACATCCTGACATGCACATTGGAATGCATTGCATTGCCTGTGTTCAGAGCAATCAGCCATTGCTAAATCCTCACACTATGACACTTGTCTGTGACTTGATTCTATGTAACCTGGGTAATCAAGCTGCCAAGTGGAGGGCAAACATTATCTTGCACTGAAGTTCTAACTTTTCAGATGTACATTTTGTAGAACAATAACGTATGGCCCAAGGGTATTCCTACATTGTAAGTTCAAAGCTGTGGTTGGTATTTAACGTGACTAGTGATGCACATCTGACAGATGTGTTCTTAAAAACAGGGACAACCTATTATTTCATATCTTTCAAAATAGCATTTCTGTGTTAGATGTTCATGCAATGAATTTACATAAACTTTTTCACTTTAAAATATGCTGGTGCCCAACGCTGCAGCACATAAATCTGATTGTTTATGGAAAAGCCTCTCTACTAAATGTCACTTAGCATCCTTAGATACTAATAGTGAGCATATATAAAGAAGACAGTAACAAAGGAGATGAACAGAACTGTAAAACAGATAAGACTTGCAATTAGAGAAATCTGGCAGGGTCTGTACTGCTGTTTAGCTCAGAGGGTTATCAGTATATGTGTTCAGATGCAAACTTTGACCCAGCTCCAGGAGAAGCTGCAAGTTTGACAGATAACACACACAAAAAAAGATTGCTTGACACATCAAAGCAGCAGTTTTTGACTTTATGGGTGAGCATTCTCTTTAATAATGTGAGCTGTCACTGAGCCTGGTGTTAAAGCAAGCCCCAGATGATCAGCACTTCATTTGCAATGGTACAGGGCAGTACTTGAGACTGATAGAGGCAATACTTAGACTATCTACCCAGTCAAAGTGAAGTTTAGTAACAGATATGCTGATTGTAAAAAAGGAAAAAAAACCGGCAATCATGTCCAGACCTGGAATTTTCAATTCTTTCCACTCATGCAGCCTTTTCTCACTGCTGGTGACTGTGAGGGCCTTAGTACTTTATCATACAGATCGAGGAGATTCACATTATGTTCCTGGGATATACACTCATTAATCTCTCAGGATGACTGGGCCCTATAGTGGGGTGAGAGTGACTGGAAAGAAGCAAAACAAAACAGGGCTTTTAGAAAGGTATGCTTGTGCATCCTAAAGCATCATTGCAAGAAAAATAATAATGAAAATAAGAAAACCTGACCTCAGGCTATGCCTGCTGTCCCAGATGCAGAAAGCATGACTGGAATCCCTCTTTCTTTTAAAAAACGCAAGGCTCATGCAGAAACAGCAAGAAACAAGGGCAGAAGATTTCTTCTACGTTTGATTCTTCATGAAAAAGTTTGCCCTTAAGGGAGCACGAGTTATTTACCCATAGTACAGGTCACGATCACTGATTCATGCGTTTCCATTTCTACTTTCATCCCATTACTGATTATATTTGTACAGTTAACTGAAGTTTATTATTTCTGATAGTAGGTACTCTGTCCTAGCAGTGTATTGGTTTCAAATGATACACTCTTAAAATACCTCAGCCTTGATGCTTGTATGTTTTCTGCTCTTTTACTTTCTTAGAGGTTCAGAAGCAGAGTCATGGGCTTATTTCATTATAACACAGCTTTCAGGAAAAGACCTCAAATACTTTTATTGTTTCAAAAGCCAAATACGCTGAAGATCATGCTTCCCATTCAAAATTTTTTCAAGAGCAGGTTTATAGCATCTTTCACTTCTCACTTAGCTTGCTTGCCTTTATCCTACTTTATTCTCTTGACTTTCTCCATAAAATTTTTTATTCAAAGATATTTAGAAAAAAATTACAGCTTGATGAAAAACAACAGAATTTTTGCAATCAGCTAAAATACAGAGTTCTGCCCTTGCAATTTGGTATCTGCTCTCGTAGTGTTACTTGAGTAAGTTCTTCAACTGCGTGCTGCCTGAGGCAAAAATGTCTAATTCTGTGTCTGTATACCATCAAGTTTAATTGTTCCAACCTCCAATTACAGTATTTATATAAATACTAGTGAAATAGTAAAGGAACAATATCTCTTTAAGAGCTTAACATAAAGACCACAAGCAACTTGAAAGACATGACACGATTTAAAATGCTAATTTTCCAATTTCTATATATTTTACTTAACATACTACTAAGAGTAAGACAAACACAGTGTTCAGATTGCACTTTATTGCCTCATCAATGGACTTTTCTGCTCTGCTGAGTTTTTTTGTAGCCTAGGTAGATAATATGATACATGCAAAATATTAATTTTCTAATCTTCAGCTGAACAATGCAAGTTTTACCTTCCTGATTACTATATTATTGCATTTAATTGTCAAGATGATTTATGTATTGCCTCAAATTTAATTACAGTGCATACTTTTTGCACAAAAAGAAATACCAAAAGCTGTAGAATTTAGTCAAAATAACAAATAATCGTATATGAATATGTAAATAAAATCTTGTAAGAGTATTGACAACCAGCATCTTCATACAACAGGAGCGCAAAATCATATACATATTATATGAAAGTCCTAAGATATGATTTGTAATCACAACAAAATTTTAACCAATAATGTTGTCCTTACAGGATTTCTCTAGATAGTAGAACTTCATTTGTCACACCATATATATACTATGCAATACAGTCAAGCTTCCAGCTGACTTACATAATTTTTGTTATCCCAGTAAAATAAATATTTGGTAAAAAACTCTAAATCTCTAAAAATGCATCCAGTGCCAACTTCTGCATTGATGCAGACTAATAGATTATTTATGCTACAGCTATTTACTTACATGTATATGTAGCTTTAAATGCAAGGACTATAATCTGCGACTCTTGTATCTTCAAAAGAGAACAGATTCCACCAAATTAGGTGTATAATTGTATTTATGTATTACCTCAGGCATAGAAATGAGTGGTAAAGCTCCGGGTGAATTCTGTGTATTACTTCAGTAAAGGTATTATGAAATCTTTACTAAGACATTTCTATAGCCATGCAAAATAGATGAATTTTAGACACATGATACTAGCAGCATTTCAACAGTCTTCTACACATTAGTTAAGTTTATTCCAAGTCTATAAAGCTTCGTGGAACATTTGGATAAACACATTATTAGAAATATTATTTTTATAAGGATCACAGCAGTAAACATACGATGTGGGAGTTTCAGTATCAGACTCCACAGAGGGAATAATACTACTGAGGAGGAAAGCCACCTCCTGCTCTGTATTTCATAATGTGAAGAAACTGTGGAGAGTTTGCTGCTTAATGATGCTAAGTTGCAGGCAAAGTCAGCAGTTATCATTCCAAGAACTCATTTGTTTGGGTCAAGCAGAGAAAATCATCAAACACAGTTGTAAACAAAGGCTACAAACAATGGAGTTACACCAGCTTCCTGACTGTTTTATTCTCCAATAGGCACTGCTCCTGGGGGGTGATTAAGTAGGAGGGAAAGGGTACTCTGAGGACTTAACGTACTTATTTTGAACTTTCTGCTGCTCCTAGTCAAGGTAACAGTAAATCTGGCATAACTGAATAAAAATGGAACAGAATTCATCTAATTATGCTATTTTATTTAATACAGCTTAATTAAGCTGTAGAACTCACTGTCATAAGATAGCAGCAAGGTTAAAATGTTAATAAGACTCACGATAGTTTTGTAGTGTAAATATGCATATATGTGTTACATGGGATAGAGGTGCATGAGATACTGCACCCACCAGGGTGTTTTTCACATTCTGTTTCAGGCTAATAAAGTATCACAGAGGATATTTATTTTTATTTGGGTTTCTCTCACCAGTGCACAAGAGCACAGGTCAAAATAGGGAGGCTGAGCAGACAAAGCACTAGTTTGTTGTGCCATAACGTCTTCTTTCTTCCTCACTATCTAGCACCAGAGTAAGTAGGTGCAAGTGGAATACAGGTTAAAGAGTGGCCCACAGTTATATTACAAGGAAAAATAATATTTTCCTTGTAGGGCTTTTTGTTTGGTGTTTTTTTCCTAATTTTTCTCTAGAAAGCAATACATCTCTTATCATAAAAATGAAGACAAACTGCAGAGAAATGTCATAGACTCTAGCTTAAACCTAGACATTGACTTCCAAACATCATTTTGGCTACTGAAGATTCAGCTGCATCAGTCTCATCAAGCATGGTTAGCAAAGTAATTCCTTTGATATCTCTATGTCCAAAAGTAGCTTAGTATTACTGTTAATGTTCCTATAAAAATTTGACCTTCAGCACCTAATAACTTTACCTTCCAAGAAATCCTGACATTTTCAGTATGTAAAGCCAACAACTTTTATGGCAAATGACCATTAGGCATGATGAAGCACGGCAAAGATGACATCCCTACTAATTCTTTTGAAGGAAGACAGGACTTCACATCCTGTAACTGCATTGCAGGAATTAACGTTACAAAACTGTGATCAGTGCTGTTTCCACATGGAGTCTGTTACACATAGAAACCTGCATGTAAATAAAGGGCATCAGTAATATGCTACAGGATTCAAGATAATGAGAATACAGATCAACTCTTCTATTTTTTTTTTATTTTCTGAAGAGAGGCAATCGGGGGACTTAGGACCCTCAGATAAGTCTCTAATAAGCTTGCACTTGCCTGGTACCCAGGGTCAAATCCGAAATCCAGCAAAGCACCAAGACTCCCTGCATTTCAAGATGATAACGTGGAAAACAAATGAGCTGCTTAGATCTCACCACTTATAAGCACTGGCCGCAATGCTACAGGTGAAATCCTGTTTCCCCTCAGGGCTGAAATGCATGCACGGTTCAGTCAAGGTGCCCAACTTTTGGTGCTAAAACAGTCACTGAATATAAATAAGCAATCCTCAGCTCTGTATAGAAGCCGCATTTTTATGCGTGTCGTGGTTTTGGCTGGCATAGAGTTAACTTACTTCACAGTAATTGCTGTGGTTTGGATTTAGTAAGAGAAGAATGTTGGTAACACTGATGTTTTCAGTTGTTGCTATAAATCAAGGACTTTTCCAGTTTCTCCTATTCAGCTAATGAGCAGGCGTGCAGGAGCTGGGAGAGAGTACAGCCAGACAGACAGCCAGGCTGGCCAGTAGAAATATTCTATACCATAGACGTCGTGCTCACTCTATTACAGGGGTTGACCAGGAGGCAGGAATTTTTCTATCTTCTCTCTTTTTCCATGAGTTTGAATCCTCTCTTGTCCAGAATTTCAAACCTGTCAAGCAGTTTGGTCTTGTTTGGGAGTTTTGCGAAATTCGCAAAATCTGCAATTTCCGGGTTCCATCATTGCTGCTTGAGAACTGACTGCAAATCAATCATTAGGTGGTAAGAAAATTGTATGTAGTTTGTTTTGCATATTCAGTAGTAGTACTAGTAGTAGTATTTCCTTTGTTGCCTTATTAAACTACCTCTTTCTCAACCACTGAGTTTTCCCTTTTGCCCATATCTCCTCCCCATCCTGCTGGGGGGGGGAAGGGGATGGGTGAGCAAGCAACTGTCTAGTGCTTAGTTGCCGGCTGCTGGGTTAACCACAACAATGCATTACCTGAAATAGAATTGGTTTTGTTTATTTGTTTGTTTATGACATAAATAGACCTAAGCATCAGATATAAGAATCCTTATATTGGGTTATAATTTTGGTAGTACCTCTACTACTTTAAAACACAGTATGCTAATAATACTCTACAAACTTATGACTCTAAAGAGTACAACCTATGTGGGGATCTGTAAGGGCATTGAAATTTCAATGGCAATATGTTTATTATATTATAAACCAAAAGTCATTTTGTTCTGAATACTTTTTCTTTCACACCTAAGAAGATATCTTAAATTCCAGAAAATTAAGAAGTAAAATACTGCTTTTATTTATTTATTTATTTATATTTTAAGGATGTTCCATGCAACTGGAAAATGTCTAAGTTATGTCCTTTAAGCATCTTTTGAAGTATGGACCAATTTGATGCAGTTTCTAAACTCCTATATTATTCTACACTTTTCTCAACAAATAAACATATTTGTAGAAAGCCATTTAATTTTTAAAGTCTACTTTATATCTGAGTACCTGTATTAGCAATAAATACAAAGTCAGTGTCTTCCATGAGATATGACAAAATACTGGATGTTATAAGCAGTTCTGCAGAAAACACTGCATATGCGAGAGAAAGTAAAAACTGAGACAAATTCTCACTGGTGGGAAGAATTTTATCTAATTCTGGCAGAGATGACAGTATTTAAGCTTTCCTGAAAAGTACACAGACAAGAAACTTTCCTGTGAGTTCTTTTTGTCAATTCAAGGATTTGAATTTTACATAAAGATTAATCTTACTGTTTTTTAAACTACAATTAGAAAAGACACAAATAATGTACTTTTAACATGTTCGAAACATACAAGTGCCTCATGAATTGTGACTGTACTTTGTCATCCCTTTAAAATTCTGATTTAGCAAAGTATTTTAAGTACTTAATTTTAAACTTATGGATAGTCCCATTAAGTCCATGAAGAGTTAAATATGTGCTCAAACCTGAATATTTAGTGAATATAAATTTCCAAGAATAAACAGAAAGAAATCAAAGAAATATTTTCAGCACGTGAAATGTTTATTATAGCAGATCTAAATAATGCAGTAATTATTATTTACAAAAAAATTTCGTTTTGAAATCATAAACTCAGCATTTGCGTGAAAGATTTTCTCTAAACATCGTTTACTGTGAGCTAGATCAGACCATAGAATTTGTGCTCAGTCAAAAACTAACCAGAAGTTAATGACAACCTGAATTTTGAGCCCACAGATGATTAATATTTCCTCTACCTGGAAGAACATGTTCACCTCTGATCTATATGTAATAAAATTTTTCAACGCATAAATTAGATTTGGAGTTTAAAATATTTAGTGCTGTTTAACTTGGGGGGGGCATGCTGAGGAGGATTGTTGTTGGGTTTTTATCATCATAAAAAGTCATTGTAGAGATATTCTGAATTTACTTAATTTAAAAAAAATTCTAGCAGCTTTTGCACAGGATGCATTTTTTAAACATCAGGTTTAGTTTAACTCTCAAAATGTTTTTTAAAAGTTCCTGAAAAAAGCTATATGAAAACTTCTCAGTTCTCAGTCTATTTATCTACTGGTGTTTAAATCATGCCTAGAGGGACATAATGTCGATGTCTAGGCAGAACTACACAAATGTCGTGATTTTAAGAGAGTAAAAAAAAGTCACCCTATTTAGAACATAGATATAAGTTATGGTGCCTAATTTTAACTAACAATTTTTCCATGCTCCCCAGTGACCGAAGCTTCATTTTTCTATGCAGATCCAAAACAAGAAGTTTGTTTATTGTACCATTTCTTAACAATGACCTTTTCCACATCGCTATCCTATTTATAGAATGAGTAATTGCACCTATACAGCGCCTGACAATATATGTTAATTAAATGTCATGTTCCACAGGAAAACTATGAATGCAGGTGTTTTGTTGTTTTGGTTTTTTTTTTTTTCTATTTCCTTTTCTCTTATCTACTATGCCCTTGCCCTCAAAATTTAGTCCTGATGAATTGCACTCCTGAATAGCATTCACTTTCCCATGAGCTTCCTGCAACATAACTTCATGGACAACAGACCAAAATAAAAGAATGGAGTTTGTTATCTTTGCAAGGATCCAAAGCAATGAATCTCTGAAAGAAGCAGGGAAGAAGTTATGAGTTAATAAATCTATAAACAAGATACCCTTTCATCAGTGTACCCAGATCCAGCATTGGAAATCACACAGCACCAGCTCCAATTTGTGGGCCTCAGCAGGGCCCCCAGCGCGGTGCAATTGATGAGGGAGGATGTGTTGGAACTTGTGAGCCATAAACCCTGGGAAGAAGGGAGTTAGTGCCCAGCCATCCTGACCCTGAGAAGAAGAGAGATAGTGCCGAGCCATCCTGAGGGAGGAAGCAAGGCCTTGGATAAGATAAGAAAAGAATGTGTCTGCAT
>Ga0065711_1047841_pt1 | contig 12115 bp, 9 predicted proteins | sample Hoacrofraction12_FD_59098 | JGI IMG/M metagenome (GOLD analysis project Ga0065711, IMG submission 59098) | Hoatzin crop microbial communities from Cojedes, Venezuela - Epithelial fraction 12 v2 (version 2) | ecosystem: Host-associated > Birds > Digestive system > Esophagus > Crop | place... | reverse complement strand
CCCCCCCGCGCCAATGAAGAAAAAATTTCTCATCCCCAAATAGTTTGAGAGGCATCCAAGCCATTTTATAAAGCAAAGCTGAAATAACAACCACAGGGACAAAAAGTCCCTAATAATGAAGCTAATATCTAAGAAAAGTAGTATTCAACCAAATTTAAAAAGCATTACTAACTCTGTCATAAGCTGCACTACAGGAACAAAACAATCTTAACATATTTTTAAGTTACAGACTAAAAACTAATATACAGAATTTTACATGTTTACTGAATAATGATGCTAGAAGGCATCAGTGACATTGCTGAGTACCTTCAATAGAACTCTTCTTACTTTGTAATGTTCATTGTTCACTCAAAAAGAATCCAAACCCTAAAGTTCCTGTGGGTAAAAAAGTACATTTTGTAACAATACAAAGCTCCGTAATCGCATTATTCCTAAATTACCAATGTATACTCAACACAAACTCTCATCTTAGATTTAGGATATGTAAAAGTCAGGTAAAGGTTCAGTTTCACAATGAACTTTGGCCAATAAGGTCAAATTACTGCATAAACAGATGAGCGGGCTTTTGCGTGAGCATTAGCAGCCGTGACGCTGCAGAGAGCTGCCTCAGGAAGCTGACCTGGCAGAGCACCAGAGTGCTAAAGCCCGGACGAAGGAGGGGAGAAAGAAACACCCTGTCCCGCTCTCCCCTTTCAGCAGCAACACCCAACTGCACATTGAATCAGGCCTGATACTCTGTGCAGACAAGTCCCATAATTACTGTAATAACTAAGGAACAACCATCCTGTGCCAGACTGAGTCTTACTTCTTCTGGCAAGCAATACACCATCTGGATGGTGGAAATGACAAGATTCAGCTCCGGAGGTCAAAGACTGCTATTACTTTGCCAACCCGGGCCTCCGAGCTAGCAGCTCACTACAGTGTACGAGGCCTGGGAAATGTGAGCCGGTTGCTCTATCTAGCTGACTCACCAATACCCAGGTATAGCCGAAACAGCCCTAAGATGTTGCCCGAGTTCCGATAAAGAAAACTTTAAGATCTGAGAGAGGCACCAAACAGCTAGTAATACATGAAATATATTGCCAGTTTTGGCAATCTGATGATAGAACTAATCCTCTGCTGCTATAATTGACAACTCCATCTTGATGAAGATTTGATCTGCTCAATGTATCATTGCAGAACTACAGATATGTATGCAGACACCTTTCTTCCTGTGCAGAAAGCAGCTTGGAAGAAAAACACCCGATTGGCTCAATGGTAGGTAGATAAATCTTTTCTTTCCTGAGCAAGATATTCTAAAATTTTGTCCTACAGTATCAAATCTGTCCTACAGAGTTATTTACTGTTCTGGACGAAGGTACAATTATCCCAAACAGAGAAAGATGGACCAGAACATTCTAAACAGGACTGGGATAATGCCCTACATTCTCTAAGAAGACAAACTTTGCGGGGCCCAGGTTGGAGGATATCTTCAACATGCAAGCAAGCACTGGTGGGGTACCTCCTTGCAAAATATGGATTCTGAGAGATGAATAAAGACCAAGAGAAACCTGTCTAGTGTGAAACACTGACACTACTGCCAGATGTTGATGAGCATCAAACAGTTAAAAGAAAAGTTTAATTTGTTTTATTGGATCCTGATGTACTGGTAATAGATGTGAAAGTCTGATCAAAGATCACACAGACAGAAATGTCAATGCCCTGTAGGAACAAGTAAGGCCTGATGAGTAACTTTGACAGTTACTTTGGAAATCAGTAGGGTAGAAAGGAAGGTCCGTTTCACAGCAGAGTAGGACTTCCAACAACGGTTTCAGTTGCTTAACGTCTCCAGAAAAGTAGAATCAACCCACACCAATGCATGTCCAACATTCAGCATCTTGCACAACTTTACCCCTGGAATCGGCAGCAGTGCTGCTGGCAGAAAGATCACCTTTATCAACAGGACCTAGGTATCAGCCACAGATCTCTGGTTTAGAAAACATCAGGCCAAATTTTCATAATTTGTCCAGAAGAAATCTATTGAGCCTTAAATCCTTTGACTTCCAAGTGTGAAATGAGACACAGACTCTGGGAACGTATTCTTTCTCAAGATGCTGCATTACTATTTATACCCCCACACAGGAATAAAAAGTAACATCAGGTGCACATATGGCTTGTATCGATACCGCTACTAGTTCTGAGGCCTGATGGGCACAGAATGCAATGCTTGTATTTGAAAGCCAGTTATCATAACTTATTATTTTGAACAAATTCATTAACTTTCTCTTCTTTTATTTTTCTATCCTCAAAAGCCAAGACAGCATGTAAGCAGCAGCTTTTTCAAATTCCCATTCTGTGCCAGAAGAGAAATATGGAAGAGTAAACCACCTTCAAGTTAAGTTCTAACCCTGCCATAGATATTTGACCTTTAAATTCCAGGAGCACATAAAATTTTACCTGTGCAAAGCTAGCATCAGATCTGCAAGGTGCTACAGCTTACAGCCTGCTACCAACAAAAGGATCTTTCCCAGTTCACCTTCTCCTGTCCTTCTCCCAGCCACACATGCTCTTAGCCTCCTTAAAACCAGTTCTGACATTCATCTGGTATCTTAATGACCTGATTCAACCTACTAAACAACATTACCAACAGGTAGGGTGAGTACCAGGGCTCCTGGCTGGTGAACACAGCTGGGAAGAGGAAGAAAGAGACTACACCAGTCTTGACACAGGCCAAACTCTGGATCAGCTTAACTGTAATACAGAACTGCATCATTAATTTTATGCCCAAAATGAATGTATTCTTTAAATTCAAATTCATGAGCAGATAAAAAATTTGCTAACAACCCACTCACAACAACTTAAAACGTGCTTTTTTTCCTCCTTTCACCTCTAGTCCTCCCTGCAGCAGGTTCTCAGTCTTCCCTCCCCCAGTAAAAATGTTCTCAGACAACACAATGCCTGCAAGGATCTGCATGCACACAGTTTAGTGATGAAATCCAAACACTGTACTGCTAAAAACTGGCAAACAGCTGCAATATATGCACACTCAGGCAACATAAGAAAGACCTCAGACAAGGTCTAAGCCACACGAACCCTTATAAAGAAGTATAAGCCCACTATATTTGAAGATGTGTCTCCGATATTTCTAGCAAGCAGAAAAAAGCTGGAAAAATAATAGAATGCTGCACCCACTACACTGTAAAGTTCTGATGTCTTATAACTATTAATTTTATACTTCAAAATAGAGACTTCACGCTGACACTTGTGTTGCTTACTTTTTCTCAGCTAAGGATCACATTTATGTAATGTGAGTTTGCTTTGGATATTCCCAGGATCCTGCCTCCCACCAACAGTGACCTTCAGGAAGAAGTAGAAATATCAAGCTGGGAGCAGTGTACATTCTTGCTTCTCCAGTTCTCAGGAAGAGCCTGAAGTTTACATACCCTGATCTTTTCAACTAGCTGGTGATAGCTAGCTCTGCCAGTCAGCATTCAGAAAACTCCTAGACATGACAGGTAGCCAAAGGTATACCACCATGCAGATGTAAAAAAAGGCAACAGCAGCAGGTGTGCCTGGGAACCTGGACCTTTGCCACAGCTTTTGAGCGGCTCTTCAGTCCCCCAACCCACTCTGGGATATACCACCACCCCCACTTTTGGCGAGTTGGCTGTCATTGAGCTGTAAATACTGTGAGTTGAAAGCATAAAAATAGCTGCGGCACAGGCTGGAAAACCTATCAGATGATGTCAAGGCGCGTTTTGAGCCCTGCCTCCCCCCCCCCCAACTTCCTTTCCTATGTCACTTTCTCATTACCTCACTGTCTCTAATTCTGAAAGTGCTTCTCTCTGCATCTTTCAGCTGCCAAAGTGAACTTTACACAGCAGCTAGAGCCAAATCAGCCCCCAGCACACATACAAACTCTGCCACCCACCCCATTCCTTGGGATTCAGCCAAGATGTCAGTTTGCCTTTCCCTGAACACACACACACATGAATTCCGCGATCCCTATCTGCAAAACACAGGAGCAAGAAGAATCAGTTCAGCCCAAGGAATGCAACGCTGATCTGCATTTGATTAACTCCACAGATAAGCTGTTTCCAACCAGCAAGGCAAGTCAACATTGTAAGTGAGGTGTGGAGAGACAGCAGCAGCAATGCCCCATCCCCCTCTCCCTCCCACCCAGTCACTCAGCCCTGCCGCTCTCCCGGGCTCTGCAGACCTGAGGAGGAAGGAGAGGCAGAAGAAGGAAGCCAAAACCTTTGCGCTTCTACTCTCTCCCCTCCCCAAACCAAGAACTCACTTGGTCAGTGTTGCTGACCAAAGGTCATCTGCAAAGAGACTGCGGCAATATTGCTACGAGGGCAGAAAGGAGGGTAAGGAGACAGAGGAAGGGAAGCAGAGATGTTGGTTCACTTATGGTCCATGCCCTCCTCTTTCTTTCTTCCCTCCCTCCCTCTCCCGTTGTACTGAGGATGCCAGGGGGTGAGGAAGAGAAAGAAATGGTTCAGAAGTCTACCCTACTCTAGATCATATCAAAACAAAAGCATTAGGCAGCACATGCTCCTAATATTACTAAATGGAATTGCTACACCCACTCAGCATGTCTCATCCATACAGCCAAAGAAAGCAATGCAAATTTTAGAGACAAGTCCCTTAAATCACCTTCTTTTTGGTTTTGAGTTTGGTTTTCTTTTCTTTTGAAAACCACTGGCAACAGTTCTGTCAATGCTGTCCTCTAGATAGCTGCACATACACTCCTTGACTACAAAGTGGTGTTGCCTATGCAGAGATTGCTATCCAAGAGGAGAAACGCAACTAGTGGGTCAATTTCTCTGGCTGATGCAGCAGAAGGACTCTGTCCACAACAGGAAACTTCAGAGTAGAGGGAAGGAGGAAAGCAGAGTGATTAAGAAGTTTTATAGCTAGTTCCCAAACAACTACAGTCCACTGTGCATATAAGCCCAACAAAAACAAGCCAGTAAATTAAAAACACATATCCAAACACATTTTATTCGTTATTTTCTACCATTTTGGTTGATAAATTCTGGTTAGATGCAAACGCTGTCCCATGCCTCTTTATAGTTCAAAGTTACTAGCCCTTCTTCAAGTTACTACCCCCTGCTGAGCCCCCAGAACTGGTTGTGTGAATGCTCTCACTCTGTTCCAGTGCAAAGTTAGAAAGAATAGCTCAAATTACCTTTGCTAAGCCAACGAGCTTCACAGTGAGAGCTCGCACATCAAGTACGGCATCTCGAATGTGGGGCAGGTATCTCCAGTGAAGGGGCTTAACTGAGAGCTGCTCCAGCTGGAATTGCAACAGAATCCCCACGTATTCCTTTTGTTCAGCTATTACCCATCTCACTCTAAAATAATTACTTAAGACTAAAGGAAGTAAGAGTAATAGTTCCCTGCTCTTACCTAAGAGCAATAGTTTACCTGTTATAAAAGAGTTCAAGGTTTCAAGCCAGAGACAGTCACCTCAGATTCAACAAAGTTAAAAATGTTCTTCTCAGCCTTCCCACCTACAGTTAAGTCTGCTAATTCATCCACATGCACCTAACCTCTCCAGAAACAGGCAGATATGCTCACACACCTGCAGATGTGCATTTCCCCACCACCACCACCGCACACAGGCAGGAACACCCAGACGTTGGAGGAAGACTAACATGTGAGTAAGTGTATACTGCGCCCAGTGAAGAACACTGAGCACATGAGATCAGACCTCTCAAAACATTTCCTCTTGCAGACATTCCAGGCTTTAATTTAAACCACTATGAACAAGTGACAACAGAAAAACCCAAAATGTTTGGGTTTGCTCTCCAGAGCAGAAAAAAAAAGAAGTTCTGGCTGCCAGACCAAGAAGGATAGTGAGCAGGACAGAGCAGAAAAGGAGGCAATTTGGATTTGTTCTAAACCAGGAATTTCTTTTTAGGAGGGAATAACTGGGAGAAGACAGGAGAAAGATACCCTTCCCCTCATGTTAAGGCATGTCTAAGAATTTGAGGAGTTATGTCACTAATTCCTGTGGTTGTTGGGCAGAAGATATCCTTGCACACCCCCCTCCCACATCCTTTCAGCTTCTGGCAGTAAAAGGTTTCTTCGCTTTCAAACCCTCCTACTGCACAAAGGGACTACCTGCAAACACTTGGAAAATGCAGTCTATTTCTAAACTACCAGTCTATTTCTAAACTATCTAAGCAAGAGAGGAAACAGCCAGGCTGCACTCGATGTTCATGCACTTCTTGTGAAAGGATCAGAAAACCCTTCATTTGCTTCGCAGCTCATACTAGCAAAACAGCTACTAGGTAAACTCTCGCTACAGCCCAGAAAGCTACTGTTCCTTCTCCAAACACATCAGTTACATGGGAGATAACAACTTTGTTGAGGCTTGATATGACAATTATTTTTTATTAATCTGATACACAATTGCAATTCCAGAATCTAGATTTTTATTAAAACATCTATTTACCTTTTCTGCTTGCAGAAGACTGCTTCCCAATTTGAAACAACTATGCACTAATGGATGTAACGTATGGATACTAAAATGTCAGTAGCCAATGTTCATAATTTTAGACATGTTATTTTTTTTGACTGTTAACTTTTTCTCCAAAAATGGTTCAAGTGCTTTGTCACAGACATAGTAGTGCAGGCTCGGACGAGGTAAAGCAGGAGAGGAAGTTTTATGATACTGCTAAGCCAATTCAGTGGCTAGCTGCCACTGAAAGTGGTGATCCCCTTTTCTACTGTCACAGATGCTCATCCCACCCAACACTAAAAAATAACTATTGTCAGGATTTTTTGAGATGGGAAATAATTTCATACTTAGAAAGTAAAATTCAGTTCTTGCATTGCCAAAGATCTATAAATCACCTCCAATGTCAAATGCTCAAACTCCTCCTTTAGTGCCAAAATGCTCAGCTATCCCCTGGAGAGATGCCAATCTCAAGATTTCACGATGGCTTCAACAAGTGAATTTATGTTTCCAATATAAAAATGCATAGCATATTTGAGTTTTAATCTTTAGCTACATCATAAAATAAGCCTGAAACAATGTCAAGGCGTGCAACCATTTAATTCCACAGAATGGACTGCACTGACACAGAAGGAGAGGGCTTCCAGGATCTAGCATGGACTTATCTCCCCTCCACATGTGCAAACATTTGAGACTTTAGCTGCAACATAAAGCACAAATCTCAAGAGGAAGACAGAGTGAGACTGGATTTGGGATAGTTTTTACCTGTATGCCACTAATTTATTCAGGTTTTGATTAACAGAAAAAATATCGTGGTTATGCTACAATGGAAGGAGTCCTTTAATGCCTTCATGGCATTCACTTGTCTAGCACTTCAGGAAGATGCGGTTCTGACGGTACTACCATTCCTTCTCCATAGACCACCTTTTAAAGTATATTCCGCATGAACGAAACCAAAGGTTTATTTTCCTTGAAGCTGTCCAAGGCTGTAACAGAAGACAGAATCTTGTTATGAAATGTACAAGTTCACACATCGTTTGTACCTCTCCCCAGTGATTTGGTCACAATACTCACAGGTACCAGACCAAAACAGAGTATTTTCCCCAAAGAAGCTAAATTGACCTAAAACATTCATGCGGTTCACAATAAATCCCATTTGCCAAGCATTGGAAAAGAACCATTTCTGGCTGGGAAAAAAGCTCACCAAAAACCAGGCTCAAGCAAGAAACAGTAATTTTGCACAGACAGAGCGCTAAAGACAAGAGCTCCTTTCAGTGTAAACCACGGTGAGCTACCTTGCTCTGCTTCTTGGTACCTCAGTGTAATTTCACATCTACAGAGAACTGCCACAAAATGTAACACTCCAACTTGACATGCTAAAGTTAGACTGCACTATCCATGTTCCAAAGCTCTGCCCCAAAGACCACATATGCGAGACTGCAATTTTTTAAGTGCCTATGATACTACCATCACTGGCAAAAGTTTAAGACAGAAAAGATGTTGGAGAGGTAGGGAAAGCACATTAAAATACTGCACATGGTTTGATCTGACCTACGTGGTTACCCAAAAGAAGGGGGGGGGGGGGGGGGGGGGGGGCGCAAAGACACATGCCTCCTTTGCAAGGAGCATGATTACTTTTAAAACAAATTTTATCTCATATCCAAGAGTTCTGGCAATCCCGGCCATAAAAGCAAAGAGAAATGGCAAGTAACCAGGAGGGTGTGTCCTCTTCTGTTGCCCCAGAAAAACCCACCAAATCTTACGTTTTAATCCCCAACTGTCTTAAAAACATTGAAAGGCACGTAGCCTAAGTGCTTATAACTGTAAAGATAACTGTGCTTGGAATATTACATTCTGATTCAGGCCTCAGCTTTCTGAGGGAAGCGTTCTGCTTCCCTCCTCCTAAATCTGAGAGCTCACCTGAAACAATACGCCAAGAAGCCTCTCTGGTCACTATCTCTCATCAAAGCCTCTCTGGTCACTATCTCTCATCATCTGTCTGGCATCCCTTTAAGACCTTCTTTTCTCACTTTGTTATGAGTTACCAGAACTCATCAGTCAGAACATTGTATTTATAGATTCTAAACAATTCTACTGAAAACCCTTTGGTTTGATAAACTCGGTTAAAAGAAGTAGAAAGCTTTATGCGTAACACACAGTCTGCGTGTCAGAATTGGAATTAGAAATCCCAGCATCCTTCCTTGGCTATCGAATCTATTTTATGAATCCAGACACAGAGAGGGACAATTAAATGGGACTGCATAAAAGCAACCAGGTTGATGATCTAATCGAATAGACAAACATACAACTGAAGAAGATACGCTTTCTATATGCCTGCCAGTTCTTATGAGCTGAGCTGACAGGACTTGGCTGCTTGCTCCCAATACATCTAACAGCTGGCTTAACAGAAGACACTTACAAACAAACTCTTTTGAACAAAAACAATTTTAACAGTATAGACGTTGCCATATGCTTACTTTTGGCAACTATGCTATAGTACGTCCAGAATTTACTATAAACTCACAATTCTCTCCTATCAGAAAATATTTTTGCCTGAGCAAGACAGCTATTGGGCAAAACTGTCTTTAGGCTTGAGCTACAGTGTGGAGAGACAGACATGGTAAAAGAGGGGAGAGCAGTGAATATTGTCTACCCGGGCTTAGTGAGGCTGTTGATACTGCCTCCTGTAAGATCCCCATAGACAAGCTGGTGGAAGTATGGGCTGGGTGAGGAGACAGTGAGATGGACTGAAAACTGGCTGAGTGACTGGGCACAGAGCACGTACCAGCACATCCGAGTGGCTGGAAAGCAACTTGGCAGAAAAGGGCCTGGTGATCCTGGTGGACACCAAGTTGAACATGAGCCAGCAACGTGCCCTTGGGACAAAGGCAGGTAATGATATCCCCATCTGCATTAGGAGGAACGTTCCCAGCAGATCAGGAGATGATCCTTCCCCTCTACTCAGCACTGGTGAGGCTACACATTTAGGCTCAAATACGTACAAATACCTGAAGGGAGGGTAAAAAAGACAACACAGCCAGGCTCTTCTCAGTGGTGCCCAGGGACAGGACCAGAAACTGAAGCACAGGAGGTTCCCTCTGAGTATCAGGGAACACATTTTACTGTGAGCGTGACTGAGCACTGGCAGAGTTTGCCCAGGGAGGTTGTGCAGTCTCCATTCTTGGAGACATTTGAAAGCTGTCTGGACGCGGTCCTGGGCAACTGGCTCTAGGTTGCCCGGATTGAGCAGGGGTGTTGGGGAAGAGAACCATCAGAAGTCCCTTCCAACCTCAACCATTCTGCGATAGATGTGTAACCATCCTTTTTCCAGCAGCTTGCTTGTCCGTTCATAGATACGTAACAACCTCAGAGTAAAAACAAAACAAAAAAAATTATAACATGACAAACTTCATACTGGAGAAATGCACATATTTTTAATATTCTCCAGAGTGACATGTATTCTGGACCCTAAAAAAATCACCCACTTCTAATTTCATACATTTCTTAATTATTTGAGTCTATCACGCACTGTGTAGTCTTCCTTGCTGCCTGATCTTTTCTCTCTCTTAGACTTACTGCCTAGCCATTGCCACTCTTTACTGGTTCCATGATCTAATGTTCAGTAGTTTTCTCATCCTACTGATAACTTCAGAGTTGAAATTGGTTCTCTTTTACCTCATTCAGTTTCACTATTCAGTACAGGCAGTCTGAGTGATGTTACCCAAGCCAGATGAAATAAACTAGCATCTTGCTCCACTTCTCATCATTCCTTCTTTTTGATGGCTCCAGGTTTCATAAGAAGGTTCAGTGAGTTAATTCAGCTCTTGATCCATCAGAAACCTTTTTTTATAGCTTTGTTTTCAAAGGCTCACAACAGAGTCCAGTCATCCAATCTACATCCAAGATAGCTAGTGAGAAGCAGCAGATGCACTGAGCTGCTAATAATGAAAAACAGAGAAGTGAAGAAAAGTACAACCCATTCCCCTCCCTTCCATTGGTCATGAAAATTCATTGGGTCAGTACAAACCATTTCCTGTTATTTCACCCTGGAGTCAAGCTTCTTCGTTTTAGTTTCAATTTCTTTACCATAAAGAGGTTGCACCCCCAGAGACAGAACTGCCAGATTTCTGTTTGGAATATCCCGAAGATAAACATACAAGCATGTGCTGTGTAGATTGCCAGAGCATGTAGGATAAATCCATCATTCTCTAGACACTCCAGGATTATTCTTTGTACTACAAGCACACTTTATAGTTAATTTGCAAAAGCACAAAACTTTCAAGATATGTCAGATTTATTATGATTATGCTGCAGAAATGTCTGGGATTTCTGAATGCTTCAGAAATGTCTGGGATTTCTGAATGTCTTCTGCCCTCTCAGTTACTAGGGTGTAGTTCTAGCAGGGCAGCCAGACATCTGGAAATTCTGCACAAGTCTTGAAAGATCTGCTGTGATCCAGATGGGAGGGGAAGAAGAAGAGGAGGAAAAAAGTGAACAGTTTGGGAAAATCAAACTTATAGTAGTCATACCAAAGTTTACAGGGCAAGGCAGTATTTATTATTATCTCAAACTTCTGGAAAGAAGAGCTCTCATCACAATTCAGGCCTCTAGCTCTCCACAACCAACTCATGCTTCAAGGTTTAAGTCTGAAAACTCAGGTTCCACAATGCTTTTTCAGGCTGTGCTTCTGCTATCAGCATCTTGAAACCATCATGTTGTATGAATAAAATCATGCATAGTCAGCCTCCTTACACAAATCAGAGAACAACTTAAGCATTTGACAACCCCAGAAATATGATCTTAGCAGAGTTTTTCCCCACACAGTCCTCCCACACTTTTCCATCTTCTGCCCCCAACTCTTCTCTCCTCCTCCCCTAAACCAGTTACTCGCCATTCTTCACTAAAGAACTAACTTCTGCCTCCTGTTCACTCTCCAAATTATTAGCTACTCAAAACCGCAAATCAAGCTCTGCAATCTCCTGTCCTAATTAAATCAGAGGAAAGAGTTGTCTGCATAAATAACGTTCTCAAGATCTAGTTTTAGCTTCTAGATTTTGCAGCAAAGTTTCCAGTCCCACTTCAGGGCCAGAAGGTTAAACATTTCTCAATGATACAGGCTCCCTTAGCGAGAGAGTGACGAGGAAGTGGTCCAAAAAACCTCATTCTTCCCAGGCAATATGTCAACAACCACAGCGAGTGCCTCTCTCCGAGGAAAACTGGGAGGAGTGGAGCAGTCTCTTATTATAAGCAGTCACTTAGTCTGCCACCATAATGCAAAGACCAGTACAAGGAAAAGAAAGCAAAGCATAACAAAAGAAAATAAGAAAAAAAAGACCAACAGAAATGATATTGTGTGTAGTATATATAAAGTTACATGGAAATAAAAATAAAATCATTTTAAAAAATTAAACTTCTGTAGAATACTGCATTTCTGTTTAGAATTGCTCTTCTTTTCTAGTCCATTTAGGATGCAGGTAACTTTCTAGCTTAAATTTAAAGATGCTTTGACCTTTAAATGGGCTGAAATTTTCCTGCCTGAGAGACCACTTCACAGAATCACAGAATCACAGAATAGTAGGGGTTGGAAGGGACCTCTGTGGGTCATCTAGTCCAACCCCCCTGCCGAAGCAGGGTCACCTACAGTAGGCTGCACAGGATCTTGTC
>Ga0065711_1047840_pt1 | contig 12115 bp, 3 predicted proteins | sample Hoacrofraction12_FD_59098 | JGI IMG/M metagenome (GOLD analysis project Ga0065711, IMG submission 59098) | Hoatzin crop microbial communities from Cojedes, Venezuela - Epithelial fraction 12 v2 (version 2) | ecosystem: Host-associated > Birds > Digestive system > Esophagus > Crop | place... | reverse complement strand
GGGGGGGGATGTGTCCGTGTGTTTTTAGTTTTAACACAAACTAACAAAAAGCTTTCTATTCTTACTGTCTTGGAAGGCACTCTAGAGAAATGGGAATCGTTTCCCACAAGGAATTGATGTATGCAGCATACTGTAACTGTGTATGAGTACAATACATATGGTTTATATGACCAGAGATTGCAGGATGCACGTGTCTGTAGCAGTTACTGAGTAAAACTCAGCAATTCTGGAACTGGAGCAGTTTGCTTCCCGCCTATACCAATACTAAGAGATTTTGCAGACCATTAATTTAGCCCTCTAATCAGCTGGAAATTTCAGAGGTGCTTAAAAGAGTTTCCTCTTGGGCACCCTTGGAAACACCAGTTAATTTCATTATGCTTTTTATGTTGCATCTAATCTGTGCTTTCAGATTGATCTTTTTCTCATGATGGAAATGTTAAGCAGTAGTAGTAATTGCTATGCATCCTTGATAGGAATCATGCAACATGGATCAAATAGTATAACTCAGTTTAAATAACTTGAAATATATACACTAGTCTTAAGGAATGCATGCTAAGTTCTGCTTGGGCTGTCTGTCTTGTCCTGCTTATCTTCTGTAGAAGTATAATTCTCATAGGTTTAAATCCAGCGCTTATGTGCCTCACTGCTAAATAGGACTACCTGATATAATTTGAGTTTAACCTCTTTTGGTCAGAAACAGGTTAATTAAGGGAGCAATTAGAAAAGCTCATTAAAACTGCATTCAGGTTCAGTGTAATGAAAAGTGAGCTTCCTGTGACAAGATAATTCAGAAATCGTGCTTTTCCGATCCCTCATTGAAACCGTTCCCCAGTGTTAGTGCGTGTATGCTGATTTGAAGCAGTGTCTTGGGCTGTGCTGTTGTCATTGTTTGCATTACTGTGGTGGTTGTGATAGAGACTGGAACAATGAAGTTAATTCCAGGCACCTTCTCACCCCTGAGGGAGGGGAGGAGTTCTGCAGGAATTTACAACCTATTTTGCATTGTATTTCCATTTCTTGGGTCCCAGGTTTTTACAACAGTAAGAGCATAAATTCAGATAAATTACCCCCACCTTGGCTTTGCAGGCAGTGTCAGTACTGAAAGCCAGCACAGACCAGGCTGCAGAAGCCTTCTAAAGCTGTGAGCCCCCTTGCATATATCCGCTCTGATTTTTCTGGGACTGGTTTCTTACAAAATGGCCCTGTACATGCTAGCTAGCATAATCTGTGCAAGCTGGCGGTATGTCCTGGGTTCTGCTTCAGTGGATTGAGAAGCCTGTCTTTCCAAAAACGAAAGCACAGCAGCCAACAATTTGTTTGCTTGTATAGTCAGCCCAGCCCAGCCTCCCTGTTTCCCTTCCCTCGCTCCAGTCTGAGATTGTGGGTAAGTCACGTGGCTGAATCGGATAGCTTTGGGAAGGCTCTCAAGGAAAAGTAGTATTACACAGACCTTTTCAGCACATGTTTACTCGTTTAGTTTAGGCTTCATATTTCAGGTTGACTCATGATTTTGGAAGAGTAATGGTGAGATTTTTGTTAAGATTGCCTGTACTTGCAGACTGATTGGACTTGGGTGCAGATATCGCGTTCTTATCGAACATTGTTACAGCATCAATAAGTATAGTAGAACTGAGGAGTTAGTTGCACCATCACCTGGAAGCAATAACGTGTAGGAGATGTGGACCTTGCATTAGGGTCCTTCTGAAAAGGAAGACTTGAGTGGCAGTGGGATAGAGCTCCTTACTCCCCGCAGTGGGGATCTTCTGGCCTCAACAGTGCTGCAAAACTGCCTTAGGGCTCTGTGCAGTCAGGCCTGTTGAGATCAGCAGCAGGTTAGGATTGCACTGAGCACTGTTAAACAAGGACTGATTTTTTTTCCTTGACTCAGATGTTGAAAAATGCTGAGCACCTGGCATTACAGCAGAGAATTCCATTGTTCTGTGAAAGAAAGCTCAGCTTTTCCCCAGTAAGGGCTTGAGAAATAATGAAGCTTTGCTCATACTGGTATTGAGCCTTAGTCCACGTGATGCTCATTGCAAAGTTATGTATTCTCTGCTTTTTTCCATAAGGAAATCCATGTAGTAGTACGAAAGCTTACAATCCAGAGTAAGGTTCAGCAGCATTGTTTCAGGTTCGTCTGGGTAAGCTGTGTGCCTGCTGCTGGCAGACATTGGAAGGCACGGACACTGCTGTTTTGAATTGTGCGTTTGTATTGCGTCTGCAGGGAGCCGTGTTTGGAAGGGTTAGATAAACACGATTAGGCTGCATCGCCAGCAATGATGTTCTTATTTAATGCATTAATGAGTGCAGGTGGCAGGACCTCTGAAGTGAATTATACGCAATGCAAACTCCTGCTGTCTGTAGGAGAGCCATTGCGAGTCCCAACTGCTGAATGCTGAGCCAGCTCATTTAAGAGATGAGGTGGGAGATGGGAATGAGCTTCCCATGCCTGAATGATAATTTTGCACGCTTCACGGCAGGTTTCTGAACATTACCTTACAGCAGAACTAGCTTGTGTGGAAGAACCAAGAGCAAGAGACTGTTTTTAGAGCTGTAATAGGCTGTTTCTCTGCATTTCTATCGATAGCAGCATTAAGACAAGGCAGTCACAAATCTGCATTTACTTGCCTGCCACTTTGTGCTGTTACCTGGCAGGATTCAATAATGCACCGGTTAAAAGAATTGTGTTGAGGCAATACCAGCACTTGCAGTACTGGAATTACACTGCCTGAGTCCCTTCATTTCCTCCTATAGGCAAGATGCTGGAAGCCAGCGCCATTGCTGTGCTGTGCTGCTGGCCTTTCGCACGGTGAAACCTGGTTTTTATTTCCTGCTTCTTTAACCTTAGTATCGGTGAAGTGATCCCTGGAAAGCTTGTATTGAGCTTTAATTAGACAATAACGTGCAATCAATAAGAAGGATTGCAGAACACTCGCTCTTACAGCCTTGTGCCTATTGTAGACACTATAAATTAGAAAGCTTTCTGTTCAGATGTGGAAAATGTCAGTGCCTATTTCCTTTAGAATTTCCCAGCATCTCCTGAAGTCTACACTTGTAGATACGAGATTATTATTTTTTTCCCCTAAATAACAATTGGGAAGAAGTATTATTTGGAGAAGAAATAAGACCCTGTAGTCTTGCAGGGGCCCTGTTCATACCCTGTTAGTTATAACCCATGCTGTCTGAAGGGAGGCACTTCTAAGTGAATGTATTTGAATCTGAAACCTGCTAGATGATCCTTTAGCATCATGTGTAGAGATATAAATGGGTATTAGTTATACAATATGTAGAGGCCCGTCTTTAAATAGTGCTGTCTGGTCTTACCTGGAGGCTGTTTGTTGCTCTGTCTGGACCTTATGACTCTCTTGTTCCATGTTGCTGGTGGTTTAATACTTTCCTTGTACCTTCCTGAGTTATGTATGAGGAGCTAATAAAAGGTAAATCCTAGTCCTTGATATAGTAGGAACTCAAGAGTATGTCGTTGTAGTTCTGCATCTTGCTTAGTCATTGATTGAATACAAAGCCTTGGGGAAATCACTTAGCTTACCCAAACCTTCAGCTTGCATCTAATCACTAGATAATACGTGATACACTATGATACATACACAGATATTTGTGAATGATCAGTAATTCTGCCCAGGACTCTGCGCAGAAAGATGGTGTAGAGAATGATGGACTTCTGTGCTTTGAATGAATTAATGATTTGGCAATTGCATACAAAAACATTTAAATATGTTTAGTATCATGTGTGAAACTTACTTTTCCCTTTCTTTCCCTTACAGATGTACTTTCCGCTTCCCTAGCACGGTTATAAAGATCCAGTTCACATCTTTATACCATAAAGAGGAAGCAAAAGAGGAAGCCTCATCACCTCCCCTTCGGCCACTTTACCCTCAAATATCGCCTCTGAAGATCCACATCCCGGAGCCGGATCTCCGGAGCGTGGTCAGTCCCCTCCCGTCCCCCACAGGCACTATCAGGTAAGATGTTCGCTATCCAAAGTGTGCTTTCTGGAAACTCCATCTGTGTTCTCGAGCACCAGTCTGTCAGCCCTGTTTTGTGTGGTATACTTACTGCATGAAATGCCCTATTAAAAATAACTGGCTAAATATCTGATGTCCAAAACGATTGAAGACTGCTAAAAACTGTGGTGTGGTGGCTGAAACTAGGGCACAAGTGTTTTGTTTAAGAGCTCAAAGGAATGGGGGGGAGGAACTTTAGTGTTAGTTTTGCACTATAGAGTTACTGGTCTATCTTTGGCAGTGGAATTGGATCTGTCAGGAGCTACCTATATGCATGGACAAAAGAAAACAGGCAAATATTTTCTGTTAGGACTGCCTATTTTATTTCAATAATATTCTGTTATTGGTGGGTGATGTTAGCTGAAGTCAGGGACAGGGGTGGCCATTGGCATGTGGTTTCCTGGGAATAGAAGGAAATGGGGGTAGGATACTGACCATGTGCCGAGGGGCTGGAGCAATCTGAATGTGTATCTGTGTGAGTATCCTGTTTTGTAAACTACCTGATGGATGAATGTGCAGTAGCAATAACCTGAACATCAAGTTACTGTCTGGAAGATTTTCTTTCTTTCTCAGCGAGGAGTTGCTGTTACAGAATTGTGTGTTGTCCCCTTTAACATTAAAGCTGTTACTTGAAGTGTAATAAATTTTATAAAGTAGACACATCGTGTATGATGATATATTAGAGTTTTAAAACATGTAGACCTCAGAATAGCAAGAGTGTACCTGGTAATAGTAATAACCTTTGGTTTGTTTTCTCGTCTGTACATTTGTAAAACGGTATAACACACAAACATCTTCTGACAGTTAGCACTAATACAGTGAGTAGTATTCAAATTTACATGTCTGAAAACGACTTCAGTGTCACAATGAAGCCAGTTTTTGGTTTTGCATAGATCGGAGGCGCTTGCTTGTTTGGGTTTTTCCCCTGGTCCTGCAGAGCTGTGCAGATGTGCAGTGCAGATATTCTAGAAAGAGGAGGCTGGAGGTAGCTGTGGTTTTAGTCCTCTGTTCAGACACTGCTTTTAGTTTATATTTAACCTTCTCTTTTTAGATGAAGCTTGTTGCTGGGAGGGGAGGGGGATGGTTTCTTTGCCAACATATGGTAGTTAGTTTCCATTCAGTCATCTTGCGCAAAGCAGCACAGTGTGGTTTGTGTTACTAACGGAGGCTGTATCTTTTGACTCTGGCATATGCCTGCAACTGATATTTGACTCCCCGAGAATGTTTCTTTTGCATAAGGAGAAAGTGGAAATAGTAGTGTTGAATTGTACTCAGCCCCTAACGGGGTGTTTACTAAGGATGATTAATGATTGCATCCGTTTGTCTTGAGCAGAAGCTAATCCAGCCAAGTCTTCAGAAAACCTCAAAAGACATCTGAGGTTTCACTTGCCAAACCCCTTTCGTTTCCGAGTTCCTCTTACAGAGGAGGGGCTGATGCGTCTGTAAACATCCCTGCTCAGCCCCTTCCACCTTCCCCTCGCCCCTGGCAGGGTCTTGCAGCTCTCGTACCCTCCGGGCCGCGCTTTAGGAAGCGATTTGGGTGTTTCTGCCTGAGAAAGGGAATGGTCTTTGGGGAGCGTGGAGCTATGCGTTCTGGCCATCCGGCTATCAGGGCAGCTCTGCAATCTAGGTGGCTTCCCAGCAGTGGGTGCGGCTGGCACAGTGTCCTCTGCCCCTTCCCAAAGGCAGGGCTGGCGGGGGCTCAGCGTGGGACCTGCACCCCTGGCCCATCGCTGCCTTTGGGAGGTGGTTGCATGAGCTGGGCTCTCCTCCTCCTCCTCCCTCTCCCCCTTCCAGTATTTACTTTCCTAATTTGGTGCGTTTGCCTCGCTCCTCCCTGATTGGCCCATGGAAAATTATTGCAGTTTGGAAATCCTGGGCAGGGTGAAATTTCCTTTTTGGAAGGCGGCTCCTGGCCCCCTTTTCCTGCCTGAGCCGTGGTTGCGGGGCAGGGGCTGTACCTGGGCTCCCAGCGCCAGGCCCAGCCCTGCCCTCCTGACCCCAGCCCTGCTCTGCCTCCCTGTTTACACTGCGTCTTGCTTCCCTGCAGGCTCCCCCCTGCAAGCTGCTGGGTTTTTTCCAGCCTGTTTATTTTCCCTCTGCAAAGTGCACCGCCTAGAGAGGGAATGAGCTTTAGTTAAACAAAACCAAACCTGCCACCCTCAGCAGCTTTGCAAAGCAAGATTCCTGCTTCCTCCTAGGGAGAAATGTGTCTGCTGTTTTCTTAGCTAGGTGTTTTATCTCCAGGAGGGGCCGTTTGGTAGATTGTTTTGAATGCTGTTGTACAGCTTTAAGGGAAAATGTTGGTTGGCAGCATGCTGTGAGGCTTACACAGAGGCATGGCTTATTTCTTCCTGCTTTGAGTTCAAAATTCCTTTTAAAAAAAGTCAGACTTGGATGTTCCAAAAAAGAAAAGGCCACTGTGGTTGTAAGGAGTTGGTAGAAGCAGCCTGTCCGTTTTACACAATGTGAGAAAGGGCAGAGCAGCACCAAATATCTTTTCAGAAGATTCAAGATTCTGAAAAGCTGTGTGAAAACCACGTGTAGTTTGGTTAAATTCAGCTCTGTCTGTTGAGATAGAACTGATTCACAATTGCAGGAGGTAAGGGACAGTCTTTGGGCGTGTGCTCTTAATGTTCTGCAGCTTGTGCTTAGAGGATCCTCTTCGGGTGACACCCTTGCTGGTGGGTGATGTGAAGTTCCTCACCTGTGCTACAAAGTCTTAGCTTTGCCTGGTTTTGCTGTAAGTCCATGATATCGACATGAATGTGCCTCCAAATACGTGTTATAGTCCAGTCCCCAAGAGTGGCTTGTGCTTGGGTTATAAACAGATCCACAGAGACAAGGTGTGATGTAGGAGCCTATTCCTGGTCTCGGAGTCATGCTGAGTTGCAGTTTAGATTTACAGTGTTTAGTTTTCCTTTTATTGTCTTCCAATTGGTGTTAATGACCCTCTAGTAGTAACTTAACTGTTTTCCAAATAGCATCTCTCTCCAGCACTGCCCCTCAGGGTTGGGTTCTTTAGTATTTATGAAAATGAAATTATTTCTCTGTACACTCTTCCCTATTCTAAATAGCAATTATGATCTCACTGATATACTTTTTTAAAAAAAGTTACAATAAAGAAATACTAAGTGCTGTACTGTGGAGGTCAGTATTGTTATTCATTATTTTACAGCTGTTACTTCTGGCTTATCTCTGCACCAGAATGGCTGTGGGCTTGAACACTTTGTCTTATACTTGTTTGTTTTTTCATTGAAAGGGCATGGATAGTTAGGTTACATACACAGTCTTTATCAGGAAAAAAAAAAATAATAATAATTCTTTGACCTGTAGGAGGAAGAGCCCTTAGAGCCCTGTGAGAACCACTGCTAGAAAAGTGTCTGGTGAGGTTCTGTGCTAATCTAAACTGGTACATATTTCTGTGTGGACTCAAATTTGTATTTTAAAGAATTGTTAGTACTTAACAAGCCTGCCCATGTTTGGCCATTGCGAGAAGGGTCAATACCTAGTTTACAATGAAATTAATGGTGTGAATAATGAAAGATCAGCTGGTATCCTTCTGCATCTTTGTTTTATAAGGTCAATTAGTAAACCAGAAGATGTAAACTGAATTGCCATGGTTTCAGAAGCTATATTTTTTTTAAACCTTGTTCCTTTTTTCCTTATTGTCACTAGGCAAAATTAGTTCAGTAACATGTTGCATGCTCTGATAGTGGATTACTTGGAGGCCTGCACTGCAGGAACTGAAATTACCTTGGCTTAGGCACCACCTTGTTTTGTGGCCTTTAACAGGTCACTTAAATTCATTGTCTGATTTTTATGCATGTGTAGTGTATAATAGATAATTTATGTATTGAGCTTTTATTCCGTAAAGAATGACAGAAGAGTCTATGTGTGTGTGAACTGTGTTATAGCAGATGTGCAAATGCTGGCTATGCTTTGATTGAGACTCTGCTTGGAAAAGGGGGTGCTTTTCAGTAGGCTCTAGGACAGCCGTTCAACACTGTTTCAGAATACTTGAGATTTAAGCTGAACTTGCACATTTCCTCTCAAGGTATGTAGTGAGAAGCTGAATGAACCCTGACTTCAGTGGACGCGTTCACTCACTGGAACAGGATGCATAAATATTGTCTGCTCCGTTTCATTCAGGCTTTCCTTCTTCCTATAGCACTATTAGCCATTTAACTGAAAAGCCAGTGAAGAGCTCCAAGGCACGTTTTTTGCAGGCTCTTTTGCATTGTCTTGGTTATCCATTACTTCCTGCATTCAGGCAGAATATACAGCTCAGGTAACTCCCACAATTGGACAGACCGGTGATTATTTTTAATCACCCTTGTCTCCAAACCACAAGCCAACTCATGTGATGCATATACATCACGTAAGAAAAGCAACAATCTCTAACAGGCTTGGGAGTTCCTACGCATGTTTATTTCAGATAATGGACCATGTGCTAGAGGAGATGTGCCAAGCCATGTGCTGGAGGAAAGGCTGCAGAGGTCGCCGGCTACACAAGCACTTCCTCTTCCCCTGATCAGTGTAAAATGTTTGCTGAAGCCGCGGTCGGAGTGAGCTCACTTCCTTTCAAAGAGGGGAACTGCTGGAGCATGGACAAGTAATAAGAATTTCAACTTCTGTGGATAGCTAACTTTCGCTGCGGCTTGTTCGACAGCTTTGTTTTTCTTCAGTGTTAAGCAGTAGCTTGCAGATTTCTCCTTTCGCATCAAAATCCAGCTTGGTTTGGCAGTCTCACCACTTGTGATTGTTTCTGAAACCTGAAACATGCAGCATGCAAGGACTTGCCTTTCTGATTTATGTTTTTGGGGCTAGGCCGGGGAAGGAGAGAGCAGCAGAGGATTCTCACCCATTATTGCTGATTGGTGTATCATGGAAATGTTCATTTCGCAAGCCAAAGTGCTGTACTTTGACCTGATTCTTGCTTATTGCACGTAAGAAGTGTCCATGTATCTTTTGGTGCCCCTTTTTGCAGGCTCATGAAATGAATATAGAGGTAGTCTGAGGTTTGTGGCATTTCTCAACCATAGTCCTTGTGTGTAGGGCAACATGCCTCCAATTTGCTTTTGAGGAGGAGACTGGAGAAGATTTTAAGAAACGGGTTCCTCTTTTGTACTCAGTAGGGGCTTAACAAAATTTCACTATTCAGACAGGAATCTGTATATTGGCAGCATTGTCGAGGTTGTAACGCTTAGCACTGCAATGTCTCTTGTACCTGCTTCACAAATGTGCACTAAAGCATTTTTTTAAAGGCATTGCCCATGTGTGTACCATATCCTAAACCCGTCGAAGAGATGGTTTTTTTTTCCTCTTTAGCAATGCAGATTACAAGTTAGGTGAACATTTTTGTGTGGGATCCTAGGTAATATTTCTGCTTTGTCACAGAGAGCAAAAGTACTTTATCCATATACCTAGCTTACAGTAAGCCTCTATAGCTTGATCCCGACAGATACCTTTCTTGCAGAAAGGAATGAAACTAAGTAATAGGGCAGCTTTCCTGCATTCTTGTACTGCCTCTCCTTCTGGGGAAATTGGCACTGGGGTTTGGGAGTGTTTCTGTTCCCAGCTTGTTCATAGACTTGTAATGTGGCCATAAATAAATCATTTAACCACTTGTTGCTTCATCTTTTTTTTTTTTTTTCCCTCAGCCTGTAAAATGTGGCTAGTATTGAGAGTCTGGAGATCTTTGCGTAAGAATCGCTGTATGTGCTCAGGCAACAGATCCCTCTGGCCCAGTATTCTGCCTCAGAAAGGTATCTTTGGGGTAATGTAAGAACACAGAAAACAGAGTAATGCTAACTTAGGTGCGGTCTGCCCCCACCATTTTCTTGGATCAGGGAATGCCTCGGGGCAGGGACTTCCAGATCATCTGTCTGATAAAGCCCCTGATGGATTCAGTCTTCCTCTTTTCCCCAAGAACTTGGATAATGGCCTTTCGCATTCACGTAAGCTTTTTGCATCAGCCCTGTCTTACATCTTGTTGTTCTGCAGTGTAACACCAAGCATAAAGCACTCTGTTGTTTTGGCCATGCTGCTGAGTTTGGGTTTGTGTTCACTAGATCTTCTGTTGGAAGAGGCCAGGAGCTGAACACCTCTCCTTGGCTGTGTTCTTTATGGGCTCTGTCACCTTGCACCTCAGCTTCTGTCTTAAACTGTTTCCTGTATGGAATTCGTTCCCTATCTCTGATCATCCCAGTTATCCCTGTTAGTACCTTCTCTGGATCTGCTGTATCCTCCGTGTTTTTTTTGTTTTCCTAAATGAGAAGAGACAAAACAACACACAGTGCCCTGGGTGTGGACACATCATGCACACAGTAGTAAATCCTATTTTTGCACTCTTGATTGTTGAGCCAAAGCAAACTGATATTGGACGTGCCAGCAGCAATGCAGTAAGTTGTACATCTTCTCCAACAGCTGGTGTTTAAAGACTTAATTGTTGCTAGAAAGTGCTGTGAACTTAAGAGGCTGGGTTCTTGTTGGCAGGGGTTGAAAGTGAATCATGATGCTGCGAGACCTGTTATGTTCTTAATAGCCAGAAGTTAAGCCCGGTGTTCAAAAGGCATTCTGCCTGTTACATGAATGAATGGATTGCAGATGCTGTGTTCAACCCTCATCTTTCTGGCCTTCCAGCCAAAGAAGTGTTAAATGTTAAATGGAAAATGCTGCATAGGACCGACGTGATTCAGCACGTGGCTGTAGTCTGATTCTAAAGCTGAGTCTCAGTGTGATATTTGGGGAACTGCAGCTCAATGGCTGCCTGCAGTCAGTGTTTGAAGTTGAGATGCTGAATCCTCCGTGGATACGAAAGATCTCTGGGACTTGGGGCATTAACTGTGGTGCCATGGGATTAAGACTGTGGCTAACTGCAGCTGGTTTGCTCACATGCTTTGTGTATCTTTCAGTGGTATAGAACGCTTGCTTGCTCTTCAGAATGCCCTCGTCCGTAACAGACAAGCTCAACCCAAATTAGCTTGGATTGCTTGTAAGCTAAGACTGCCTGCATGGACAGTAAGCATGGATCACAGCAGTAAGTTGGGATGTCTGAGAGCTGGGTGAAATTGCAAACCTAGCTGTGCTTTTCTCAGTGAAAGTTATAGTATCAAAATGGATCAAGTTATCTCCAAGTATTGATGCAATATTAGTATCCAACAAATCATAATCACTGTCCGCATGCTTAACTTTTGTTTTGTAGCATGAACAGGTGTTTGTTGGGAGAAGTTTCTTTGTTCTGTAGTATTTTTAAAGGGTGCACACAAGTGTCCCTGGCCAGCTCTGGCCCTGGGTAGCTAGGAGAATTCCAGGAACTCCAGGAAACTGATGTCACTGCATTGTGTTTGCTTGTTTTCTTCTGACTGCACCGATGTATAATTTTAACTTAACCCTCAGAGAGGTATTTTTAGTAAAACTGTTTCTTCACCCCTTCTGTCCCATGGCAGGGGGAGGCAACAACAGATTGTGCCTCCTTGTTTTTTCCAGTAGTCAGCTCTTTCTCCCTTCCTCTGAAGAGCTCTCTGATGATGGACTGAGAGCTTGAGCACTTAGCAGCATGTGTTACCCTGTCTCTCTGCATGGAGTCGCTGAAAGTTCGTGGTGTTTGTTCTGTACCCATGTCTCTTGATTTGATGATTGATCCAGGCTGAGAGGAAGCAGGTCTATCTGGGTAGAAGTGCTCTGTTCTGGTAAAAGAATAATACCTCTTCCAAATCTTCGGCTATGACTGGGCTGTCCCACTGGGCAGCTGCTGCTTTAGTGGACTTTCAGGTTCTTCAGTGACTATCTGCTGGGAGAGACTGGCTTTTCTAAAAGTTAACAATACTTGAGGTTGGAGGGGCTTTGTCAAGACTCAGGAGAATCACAGCCCTGCAGGGTAAGGGTTTCTCCTTCTGTATTAAAAAAAAAAAAAAAGGCAAGAAATCGTACTTAAAACTCATTATCAGCTTCAGAAGCTAAAATCTGAACAGCAAAATCTGGGCTACTTGCTCTGCTGATCTTGAAGAATCAAACCAATTCTTGTCTGAACTGCATGGGATGATCTTCGAAGCCATACTAGTTTTATTTGAAAAAAAAAAAAAAAAAAA
>Ga0065711_1047839_pt1 | contig 12116 bp, 8 predicted proteins | sample Hoacrofraction12_FD_59098 | JGI IMG/M metagenome (GOLD analysis project Ga0065711, IMG submission 59098) | Hoatzin crop microbial communities from Cojedes, Venezuela - Epithelial fraction 12 v2 (version 2) | ecosystem: Host-associated > Birds > Digestive system > Esophagus > Crop | place... | reverse complement strand
TCTCTGGAGATATTCAAGACCCACCTGGACAAGGTCCTGTGCAGCCTGCTGTAGGTGACCCTGCTTCAGCAGGAGGGTTGGACTAGATGACCCACAGAGGTCCCTTCCAACCCCTACTAGTCTGTGATTCTGTGATTTTTCCAAATGACATACAGGTTCTTAATAATGAATAACTATAGAGAAATTCAGCTCCTGTAATGACCGTTTCCAAGGACTTTATTCTGAACATCAAAAATCCAGCAAGGACTCCTGAGGTTCCTCACCACTCATGTCTCATTCCTGGAGATCCCCCTTTCCATTATGGGGTGGATGTGATGATGGCCTTGGTGCTTCTTAAGCATCTTGCTTTCAGAGGAATTTCTTTAATACAAGAAAGAATTAACACCCTTTTGTTGTAAGTGTATTTACACTACCTTGTAAATATTCAGTGCTGAGGGACTAGCTCTGTCTTGTTTTGAGCATCTCACAATAACTGCTTTCTATGTCTTCACTTGATTTAAGAGTTCGCAATAGCTTATTATCTACTTCCATCAACTTCTGGAGAAACAGCTATTCAAACTTGATCCACATGGTATGAAATGAAGCTAAGTACACCCACACATCAGTTTTAGGTCTGTATCTGCATCAACAGCAAACAGCTATTGGCTTATCTACTTCTTTAACATTACAGCTTTGGATTACAGGACAAAAACTACACAGGTCTTTCCATCATTCAATAGCTACCCAGTCAGAGCTGTTTGTTAGCTAATGAAACAGAAAAAGTCTCCTATAACCTCAAAATAAATTCGACACAGCTGTCTAAGAATATCTTAGTCTTCCTTCCCATCTACGTTTTGTCTGCTATGTACAGACCTTTTCCTTGCTTACTACAGTTTACTACAAGCAAGCAGGTAACAGTCGTGAAAAGAAAGCAAGCTATTTCAAGGATTGCTCCATTACCTCAATGGAAAAAAACAAAACAAAACAAAACAATAGTCATTTCTTTGCAATTGATGACTTCTAATTTTACTGAGAAAAAAACGGTTTGTGTACGCAGCATGCTTAAATAGCAAATTGTATAGCTGTCACTGATGTTTCTCTTCCACTCTACTACCTCCTCAGGTCTAAAAGGTAGATGACTAATCAAGGTGATCAGATGCAGCAAGAAAGTGCTAGAAGCACAGAGGAAGAGATTAACTCCTATTTGAGTTACAGTGGAAAAAAGAAGAAATATAAACTTCACTGAGTATGCAACAGCAAGATATTTTAGCCTGTTTTATATCATCATATCATCAAAAATCTCTCGTAGAACAATAGCTTTTATAATAAAAGACCAGCTTAGCCATTAAGTAAAATGATGCCCAAGAACATTTAGAGACTGAGAGCAGTTTGACATCTAATTACATGGATTTGAGACTCCAGTTATCAATCTTTTATCTGGCATATTAAAAGCACAGCAATTTATAGCAGCCAAATCAACTAAAGGATTTAGTTGAACTTTTCTTTCTCAAAATAGCACACAATATATCCTGATATCCAAGAAAATGCTGCCAACACATATGGCATATTTGCTACCAACAAAGTAAGCATTTAAGAAAGGCATTCCAGCAGCCAGGAGTTTTATTTGCCAAGAATTCAGGGTTGGGTTTTTTTTTTATATAAAAGTTTTTCTTTTTACATAGGAAACCAAGACACAAGGGATGCAAGAGTTTGTAAAGATTTCAGGAGGCTGCAAAATATGTCCATGTGAAAACCATTCCCAGAAGCGAACATTCAAAATAACATGAAGACTGAAAAGTCCTTTTTTTGAGGCAGTTCACATCTTTACATTAACACTTGTGTGACAGGTTTCTACAGAAAAAGCTGTTACAGAGACTTCAGTCCCTGAATTGTCAGTCTCAGCTGAAGAGCTTATATACAATGAAAGGGGAGCAAGAATCTTGTTTTCCAGGTACCGACTCATCCAGATGTGTAACAACTTCTCCCTTCACTGGAGTCTCATCCGTTTTTCAGGTGGTCCTTTAGTGCCAGCACTATGCTGAGCATTCTTTACAGTCTCTTTCTCCTCTGGCTTGACAGCTTCAGGGACTGGTTCTGGTTCTTTCTTGATTTGATCCACTTAAGAAGTAACAGCAAAAGAAAGTTAAACCTCCAATTTTTATTCCTAAAATATTGTTCAGAGTACTTAGAAAATATCATTGATGTCAAAGGGGCAAAATTAAATTCAAATGTATAGGTATGAATTTAGTCCTTCATTATTGTTACACGGGTAAAAAAAGTGGAACAGATTGAAGCGATACACTTCATGCTTTTCCTGTTTTGAGGTTGCTTATGATCAACTCAAAGCCTTCACATGCTTGCAGCACCATGCAAAAATCACTAAGATGCTGGACTGATTAACTGTTCCTTCATTCACCCGTTTACCCTCCTCCTGCTTTCAAAGACTATTCCCTGCATTTGGACCCTCAGGCAATACCGTTTTACAGACAGAAAGGGCAGGAGGAGAATACGCATTTTTTCCACTTTCACTCTGGCTGTCACAGAGAACTGTTACCTGGTGCTTTGCCAAACGGAGCAAAGTACTGGGTTAGAGCAATGTCAGAATTCCTAACCACCTCCGTAGCAGCAGCAAGGAGCTTACATGGCAACTGGAAGACACTGCTATATAGAGCCTATTTTTTAAGTCTTGTGAGAATATTAGAGTTTTACCTGGGATAGGCTTTTCTCCAGGCTTTTGCTGTGGGGGAGGAAGGAAAAAACAACACATCAGTGGAACCAAAGTCATAAATCTTAACCCTTCCTGCTTTTCACTTAGGAATATAAACAAAGCAATGTGCCCTCATATGTAAGAGTTGAGGGGAGAAGGTATCACTAAATACACTTTAAATAAAATCCAATTAACATTTTATAATACCCAGTTTTCCTTCTGACAACTGGAAAGCACTAAAGCAAAAAATACAGTTAGCCAGTCTTTCCCACACCTGAGGAGCGAACAGTTTCGCAAGATGCTGTAAACATAATTTCCTTTGCTCCTATGCAGAAGACCTGGTAGAACAAACGGCCACTAGAGACGATCAAAGGTAATCACAACAACTTCACAGAATGCCAAGAATTTCCACGCTAATTAATGAGCCTCCAGAACAATGGAGTAACTAGAACAAAATAGCTGCGGTGGTTTGACTGAGCCCACAAAGCAGGAAACTGGAAGCAGCAGCAAAATCTGATAGCTGACAAGAACAGACCCTCTGTGATTAGATGAGGAATTGGTATAATAAAATTCACTCTCATAGTTTTGCCAAGGTCTTAATGACTCATGCAATTACAAACAGGCATCCTACACTCCACTCAGACTTCCATTTCAAATATATTATCTAATCCATGTTACTGTTGCAGAAAGCACACAAAATTCCCATTGTTTCAAGTACTTACAACTGCCGTAAGTTCTAAGTAAGTTACAGAAATACTATGGCTTATAGGTGTCATACCTGAACAAATTTGGGTGGAAACTTTTGTCTTAGGTCTAAAAGCAAAGCATCTACCCGCTGCCTTTGGAAAATAGAACTTGGCTCTTCTTTCTTCTTGGCTTTTGGTTTAGCTTTCTCTGCAGGCACGGAAACATAAGGGAAAGCTGTATTAAAAGTTCTGTTCTATTAGCAGATCTTTGATGTACAAGTTGGTATTCATCTCCTCTAAACTTCACCTACATTTTCCCTTTGACATCAGGGGTTTTTTTGTGGAAGACAGATTATGGACAATTCTTACCTCCTGACAAACTGGTCTGGCTTCTGAAAACATACTTTGGTCTCCAGTGGGTTGAAGAGTTTCACACTTTGTTGACACATGACTCACCATTTTCATTTCCCACCCGTGTCTCAATATTCACCCCCACCAGTACAGAAGAGAAAGATTCCTTCGACCTGATAGGGAACACTAACTTACCCTTCAGACAGACACTTAACCTCATCTCTACACCATTACTGTGCATTGCCTTTTTCCTTACATTACCTTCCCTCTCCCAAAGCATGCATGAGCAACTAGGAAACATACCTCGTTCTTCTTGGTCTTTGAAATGCCACCAGTAGCCCTTGGATGGGTGATAGCGACAGTAGGACATAGCTTCTTCAAATGCAGACTGAATTCCATGTACCGCAGTGAGCTTTCAGGACAAGAACATAAGGCAGTGTTCAGAATTTAAGGAGAAAATACAGTATATGTTTTTGAAAGTAGGATTTTAAAATTAGTGTTCTATGTTCATTTTTGCTCTGGGAAGGGAACTTGGGACATCTAGTTTTGGACCAATAACGTAATCTCTTTAACAGGCTCTTACAAGACCTTTTCTGAAGTGCTCTTCTAAACTGACAGAGACAAATTTGCAAAAGCGTAGTTTACTAAAACAGAAGAAATCAAAACAAACCTGAGTATCCAATATAAAAAGAAATACCGCATCAACTTAAAAAGATAAGCTTCATTTAAAGAGAAATATTAGACTACCATAACATTCCAAAGCAAGCTTCACTGTGTATTTCATTAATATTTCATATGTATTTGTTAAGTCATTTTTCTTTTGCTTCTTCAAACCTCATGTTACACCAATTGTGTGGCTTCAGTTATTCTGATCCTTCACCCTTAAACAATGTATCCTACTTTTTAGACCATACTGCACTCTCCCAGGATCCTTCATTTCCATGTGGGATCCACACTATATTAACACGCGGGGTTTGTTTTAAGTTACTGTATACGAAACAAAATCTTCCCTTGAAACAGTGAAGGAGGGATTTATACAGCCTGGGGAACAACCAAAAGTAAAAGCAGATACAAACTGGTATATATCACATGCACAGAACACTTACCACTCTGGAGTTAATGACAGACCCTAAGTCAGGTGCCTGATAAATCACTCCAGCAATAATATAGTAGTCAGCCAATGGAATAACTGTGGGGAGAAAAAAAGAGGCAGGATCAGTTTGAAACTTTAGCTGAAGACTCTGTATTTGTTCTGAATTTCAGCAGTAACAGCAGAAATTGCAATATTCATCTCATCACCAAATCATCTCTTTTTAACTCTTTCCTTCAAGGTGTGTTATCTGCAACTTAGCCACAGGCTGATAAAGACAGCTTTAAGTCCTGTCCTACTGCAAACAAATAATTGACCTTACAAGAGTTGGGGTTTACAGAGCTACACAAGAAGAGTCAAATGAACTGCACTGGAAGTAGTTCTGCTTGCCATTGCTATCAGCAGAAACCTGTAAAGTTTCATTCTTCTGGCCTCCACTTTCTCCAATTTGTACAGGCCTCTTAGCCAGATTTCCCAGACCCAATGGCAGCTAAGCACACACAGAGCATGCCTTTCTAAGTTAATAACATTCTGCCAAAAAAAAAAAATGACCTTCCAAAGGCATTGGCCAAATCAGATTTGGAACCTCTACTGACCAATCAACAATTCTTGTTCCTCTGCACTGCAGCTGCAATGAACATCACAACTGTTCCCGTAATACTCTGCCAAACATTCTTCAGCTGAGAAACTACAGCGATGCTTTCAGCTTCACATTCCTAAGGATTTTACCTGCACACACATTTGTTCCAGTCCCGCCATCTGTATTAACACATTCTGTCTGAACCTTTTTACTGACAGGACCCAATTCATCCAGTACTTGCATTTTATGAAGCCTGGACACTTGCCTAAATTTAACAGACTGAGACAGCTGGGTACATATTACAGCCAGTACCCGCTTCCCAAAAGAAAGAGGATTCTCAGCATCTCCTTAGAAGTGGAGCAAGACACAGAACAGCAGCTTTACTGTCTCACAGGTCTGCACCTGATCAGCCTACTTATCTAGACAGGTGACTTGCTCTAATCATTGTATCTAAAGATTTTTCCAAAATCACTTCAATAGCCAAAACTTGGCTTAAAGATTTTAAATATAAATACACCTTTTTTTTTAAAAAAACACACACAGAATTCGTAAGACAGGCCTGCAGTAGTTCTACCTGAGTACTCAACGCTACCTGTGAACTCATTAAATTTTAGTTTTCCACCCCCATTCTGGTGTCTCAAATACACTAGTATTTGTACCATGACAAAATTAAACATATAGATAACATCTGAGCTAGGGAACTATGTGACTCAAGCAAGGTATCTAGCACAAACTGCACAGTCACAGTGGAAACGATGTTACCAAACAAGTCCCCGTTAAGTTCCATGAAACACATATTTGCATTACAGCAAAACTCTGAACATTTATTGTGGAAGCCTCAACTCTACTCTTGATCTGAAAAGTCTCAAAACAGGAAATTAAGGGCTGCATGATATTTTCATCCTTAACTTCTGAAAGCAAGATTCAAAACCCTTAATAAAGAAACAACTAAAAAAAAAAATCTGTTAAAGAATGAATCATATATTGCAGTTCCATACTGAAAAAGAACATATAAAGAGGCCATTACCTCATATAAGCAAGAAGCACTGCTAGACAAGGCAAACTCCTGTACAGGACTAAAATGCATATGCAGACCCTAAGACACTAAAAATAAGTTAGGAATAACTAGCAGTAACCCTGCCTTTTCTGTAAAGCTTACCGTGAAATAACCTATTTTATATATACATGCAATAAACACAGAAGGCAGTCCAATAACTATTCAAATGTGGTTACTTTTGTAATTAATCACACACACAAATTTAAGGTTACAAAGGAATAAAGAAGCCAGCTGCATGCAAATGGAAAAAATGCTAAGGTGTTTCTTTTAAAACTTAGAAAGGTCATCAGTGACACTGTAAGGAGTCATGTTGTCATGAGATTCCCTCACAATTCCAAAATACTCAGTTCTCAGAGGAATAACCAAAACAACAAGCATTTGCAGTATCTCAGGGTCATTTTTCACACGGGTCATCGTCTTCTACTGACAAGATCCTACCAGTCCACAGCTGAAAGTGAAAGACAGCGATGCGACACAAACAGGAGCATGAAAGATCCCTCTCCCTAACTAATGGAAATCATGGTTCTCCAAAAATAAATAAATACTAGCCACTTCAGATGATTAGCTCAAATTAAACTAAGTTCACCAGCCCCAAGCAAGCATCTCGTTAGACTTGTATTCAAATAATTAAAATGAAAACTCTTGCATAGCCTAACAGATAAATATAACATGGCATGAATGCTATTACCAATTTCCTATGGCAAAACATAGCACAGGGCAGGGCAGGACTTTCTCATTGCACTCTTCACATTTCACCACAAGATGGCAATCCCTGCTATCAGCACACTGGAGGTCACTCTGTCAGACAAAATACCTCCACCCCACCACAAAGTCTGATACCCTTTTTATTTAGATCTAAGACGAAAGACAGAAAAGGGGAAACAGAAGTGCTTAAACACAAATCAGGAAAATATAAAAGCGACTAACTGATCGGCCATCTCAACAGTGACAAGAACTGAGTGACCTTACCTTGTGCTGGAGATTGCCTTTGCTGCTTCCGGATAATGAAAAGAATGGGCTCTTGAGCATGAAGAAGGATGTACTCCACTCCAACCATCTGGCTGAAAAAAAAGCAACCAGAATAAGTATCTTCCTCAAAATAAAATCTGCACGATGTGAAGAGCTACCAAAGGGCCTGGCAGTAAAGGGATGAAGTTCTGATGCTTTGGAAGCTCTTACATATAATGTGCAGTAAACAGAGGCATAGGATTTCCTGAGCTAGCTATCAAAACTTAGCTGCAACAAAGGGAGTTACAACCTGACACAACATCTAAGTGGAACATGTTAGCAAACAAACAAATTGTAAGAAATATAACAATCTATCATGACAGACATGTCATTTAAATACAGAAACAAAGGACCAGTGTATTATGTCACCATCCGTGTGTCTGATGCAAAAGCCTCTCTGCAACCACATCTGAGCACAAGTGACTTTACCAATGAACTTTTAGCTCAGCTTGTGCACTCCCTATCACATTGTGGAGTCTTTAAATAGTTCTCAAACATCTCACTTGTGCTCAGTGCAGCAGATGGCGAACTGCAAGGAAACTTAACTTGCCCATTCTGCAATCTCATTACACAACCATCTGTGATCACTTTATTTACAACACTCACTACTTTTATTATCCATACTAAAAAGCCAGCTCTTCGGAGGAATTATGTACTAATTACGGCACATAGCCAGTGGGATATGGAAACACGAACTATTTATGAACTCGAAGTACCCCCTAACACAAACCCTATTCACCACTGAAAAACATTTAACCGCATTAACATTACACAGGTTCTGTTGAGCTGGAAGGATGAGCAGACAGATTTCTCTGAATTAGAAAAGCTAAGAGGTGATTTACTGGAATCTCAGAACATATACAGAATCCTTTATGCTTAACAACTCCTTGAAATGGCATAACAGGAAGTAGAAGACATCCAAATACAAAAAAAGCTGTGCTCCCCTGCAAGAGCAGAAGGTTTCCAGCATGCTTCCATTCAACCACCAGTGCCTCTGGATGGAGGGACAAAGGACACTGCACAGGAAGCAGCTCCAAATTACAACTTACTTTAAATGGTCCAAGGTCATCCGCTGCATTTTGACGACTTCATTGTTACATGTTCGGTCATAGAACGGATTACTTCGCTCTGAGAAATAGTCCAACACGCTCCCATTGTTTAATATTGGAATCCAGGAGCTGTCAACCCAGGAAATTCCCAAGAGATTATCTGGGAAGAGAAATCTATACTGATACCAAAGCAACCAGAAACACTACAAATACCTCCAAGAGTAAATTGCCACCAGTTAATGATTACAGCAGGGGAAGGAGGTGGAACACAGCCTCACACAAACCAGTCCTAATTAAAAATGTGTTTCACAGAGTTCAACTAATAATTGATATCCTTTAACCTTCTGCAGTTCTGTTGTGTTGTACACAACAGAAATACAGTCTTTTTTTGTTATTGCACTTTCCTTCCCTTGACCACTAGCTGCTGGTATACCTTCATGTCTCCAGACTGTGAGCAGGCTCTGCGTGCACATATGTGTGCACTGTGTTGGTGGGAGTTAATTAGCTCTAACACCATATACAATATTATAATACTAAATCTACTCCGTAGTATTACATACATTTTATTTTATGAACCACAGCATCAGACAATCCAAATCGTGGTCCCTTTTGAAAGCTAGGTCTCTGGTAAGTAAGCTGAATTTACTAAACTAAGTTAGAATCAGTTACAGAGGGGAAAAATATTAAAAAGTGATACACTCCACACTAAATATGAGCCTGCTCATGTTTAAAAGTTTATTTCTTACAAAAACAGTTTCCAAGCTGTAAACTATGATGCTGAAAACCACATAAAACACTACAGAGATCTATTAATTAAACAAAGAATTTTCTTTTGCTAAAGCCAATGAATACACTACTGAGTGAAACAAAACAGTGGCACTGGTAACATTTCTAAGATGTTTTGTTATTAAAATACATGTGTCTGATATCACAGCAGCTGATACTGTTATGTTTCAAATGTTATTATTTTTTATGTGGGTGAAATCTACAGTAAACAAAAAAACCAAAATGGCAGGCACAAAGATGCTGTCTTCGGGCAGACGTTTCCCAGTAGTCTTGAACAAGAGATTCTATTCCTGACTCTACAATTAAGCTGCCAAATTGCCTGCAGCTAATTACTTATTCCATAACTCAATGGATATTACACAAATCTAACTACATAGTATTAACAATTATATTAAAAAGCAAGCTTTTTAAATGAAATATACTCTATAACCGGCAAATCACTCTATGCCAGTGAAGTTCCTACAGAGTAGGAGACATTTGAATTAAAATCCCTGGATTTTACTATCACATTGCAGCAAAACGATGTTCCTCTAGGGGACTAAAGAAACCAGTATCAACAATTGGTTTCACACTCAACGAATCTGCTAACGTTTAAGATCCATGAGGCACCTTGAAAAGCACCCTGAAATTCAACCCTTTTAAACTACAGAAGCAAACAGAATTTCCAGGACACAAGAAAGCAGAAAACAAAGGCATGCATCATTTAAATATAAAAACATCTAAGTGATGAGAAGTCACTGAAGACTGAAAGAACTACTGAAATTCCCTTCTCACAGGAACCACTCCCTTAACATTCACACTTTATATACATATCCAGAACTCCCGCTTATCATTCCACTGTGAATATTTTACTTCTGCAACAACTCTGCATGCTCAAAGATGACTGGATCTGTTCCAAAAACGTCAGCTCACATACTGTTAGCAGCTTCTCTGAGAAACAGCTAATAAAGTAACACTAGCTGCCCCACTAACCAGCAAAAAATGCAGCATAAACAGTCACGTGCAAATCATTTTGCCTTGTTAATCTCAGAATTGCCAGCCTCTTTCACAGAATGGGGGGAGGGGGAAGTCTAGAGGCATTCATGTTATTTCACATACACTATTCTGTCTCCTCATCATAAAAAAGTAGATCTCAAACACAGCACTAAGATCCATTATTAAGCACTTCAGTTGTGGTAGTGCTGATAATCCTAAACGACTTTCAAAACCAAAAGACAAGCTTTGCTTCCCAACAAAACCAAAATCTTACGTGCTTGCATTCATGCCATAATAAATTCTCCTACTGCATTTCACATACAAACTTTTCTTGCTTGTGTAATTAACAATAACTACATTTCTGAAGAGGAACGTCAGGCAAGCTTCACACATATACAGCTACAATGCTGCATATATACCGATAAACGTATCACAAAACAAAATATAAAGTTGGACTCTAAGGCTCAGTTACCCACAGCTGCTTAGTGCAATTATTGATAATTGCCTTTATAACTAGCAAGATTGTTCTCTTAAACTATTCTGGCAAAAAAAGGTGAGGAAGAACAAAACCAACCCTGAACCTGACATGCCTGTTATTCCCAGCAAGGAAGGAGTTCTGCTTATTCTGGGTAGGAGCAAGAAAGAATGACGTTCCTGTTTCCCTGTTCCTTTCAAAAACAGGCCATCTTGTTCAAAGCATTTTTTTGTGGAATTTGCATCTCAGACGCAAAAGTAAAGTGCTTGTGATAATACTGCCAGTCTGCCATGAATGTCAAGGCAATGTGGGAGACAAGCCAGCAAACCATGGCAAGAAGTAAGAGGAGAGCAGCTCACACAACGTGCTGTACCTGGCCTTGCCCGCTGGACAGCCCAACACAAGGCTCTGACAAGCCAAGAGGAACAGTAAAACAGTTTGATAGCTTAACAACAACAGAAGCATCCTTCAAGCTCAACTTAAATACATTGAACCATATAAGATACAAGATTTTGAGGGAGACGAAATGATCTGGATTAAGACAGAAGGCTCTCACACCAGCTAATAGCTTAACGCAGCAGTCCTGCCGTTAATCACCCGCATCGCTCCTTGCTGTGGTCTGAAACGAGGCGGTCAGAAAAGCCGACAGGACCATAGACACCATTCAGCAGGAATTTGTAGAAAAAAGGAGAAAACCTCCATGGCGTTACGAAAATCAACCTCTCGGGAGCCTTCCCTCAATATCGGCCCTTGGTCGTTCTCCGAGACTCCACCCCACAGGCTTTCAGGGTGACTCCCCTCAAGCACCCTCGTGGAGAGAAATAATTCCCTCCCTCACGCGCTTCCAACCCTCTCCTCCCCTCTCAAGGCCCAAACGCTTCACAGGAGTTCAACCCGCGGTTTATTCACAGCGCGAACCTTCGCTGTGTCTTCTAACCACGCCCCTGAATCCTCACCCGCGCCTCTCCTGCTCCCGCGTACTCCAGCTTTCTCCCTGGCTTCTCCCACCCCCGGCCTGCCTCATCCCACCCACCCAGAGAGGCGTAACGATGCCCGGCCTAACCCCCCGCGATGGTACTCCGCTCCCCCGCGCCTCAGGGCCCGGGCCCGGGCCCCCCTCACCGCGCCCGGACAGCCGGGAGCGGACCACCAGCGAGGCGGCGGAGCTCAGCCCCGGGCGGCAGGCACAGCCCGCACCGCGACACAGAAGCGGCAGCCGCGGGAAGCGCAGCGCATCCCGCCCGGCGAGGAGCCCAGGAAGCCCCGGCCCTACCTCGGATGTCCACAGCCGCCATGGCCGCGCCGCGCACTTCCGCCCGCGCCCGGACAGGGGCAGGCGGGGGGCGGGGCGGAGGATGGGGCCACGCCCGGAG
>Ga0065711_1047838_pt1 | contig 12116 bp, 5 predicted proteins | sample Hoacrofraction12_FD_59098 | JGI IMG/M metagenome (GOLD analysis project Ga0065711, IMG submission 59098) | Hoatzin crop microbial communities from Cojedes, Venezuela - Epithelial fraction 12 v2 (version 2) | ecosystem: Host-associated > Birds > Digestive system > Esophagus > Crop | place... | reverse complement strand
TTTTTTTTTTTTTTTTTTTTTAAGCTGCTTGTTTCTTGTTCTTGGGAAAGAACAGGCCTTAGACAAAATTGCTGAGCTTCCAAAGCTGCTTCTGGGTTGTTAATTGTGTGTGCATTCTATTTGATAGTTACGTAACTGACAAATGGTGATACCTGATGGTTTCTCTTCAATGTTACGTCTGTGCAATAGTTTCAAATAGTAACATCCTTAAGTTTCTGGAAGTTATTAAACCATATTTGTGGTAATTTCTTGGGAAGATCACAGAATGAGGTGCTGTTTTTGTCAGTCTTCATGTGAGCCATTCTAATAGCTTAATTCATGTTAACGAACTGCAGCAGTTTGCAGCTCAAATCTTGCCATGTCAGAGTAGCAAGAGCTTCATGAAAGTCTCTTAAACAGTTGTTACCTATGGAAGTACAAATAGACATGGGAATCCTGGGCTGGAGGCTAAGCTGAATGAAAGTAGAAAAGAAATATCTTAATAATAATTAATAAATAGTTTAAGCTAAGCATTCATTAGTTGTATTTCCATGACATTTTATTTTCGTAGATGTTCTGTGACAGCAACCCTTCCTTTAAATCATAACTGTCAGATGCATTTCATGATTCCCCAATGAACAGGATGGCTACTAGCAGGCTACTACCTTTTCTGTTTGCTTAGATCTGTGTGCCTGCCAAAGCTTGTTTCTCATGCTTCGGCTCTTCAACTTTGTCTTCACCCAGGTTATTGTAAACACCAGGTGAGTCAGAGAAACATCTCTTTATCTATGGAATAAGAGAACTTCGTAGCTTGCTTTTTGTTTGTTTGGGGGAGAAGAGGAGAACAAGATTTGCTTTCTCTTCACCATAGTCCGAGTTAGAACTTGAGACAGCAAATAAAAATTTTAGAATTATTTGCCTTTGATATTTGCACAGTCTGTCCAGCTCATTGCTGGAATGTGAACAGTTTAGGCGTGTGAGTCTCCAAAGGACCAATTGCAAAAATAGCTGAGATGCTCTTTTGCTTGTACAGGTGTTGAATGGATGTGGAATATGCATCGTAGTCCTTTAAGTTGTACATCCTAAATGACTACTATTATACAGTGAGAATTAATGGTGAAAATATGTATGCAGTCATTCTTTGTACATACTGAAATGAAACTTTGTTGGATTGCTATAGTAACTTCAGCCATAGAAAATAGAAAATGTTTGAATCATTGGGATGGCAGGTGCGTTATACAGGTGTATCTTGTGTTCCAGGAATCACTGCACTGAACTCTTTGAGAGTGTGCATGCTTTGCTTTTTTCCCCGCTCTGTATAGGTTAAATCCTTTCAGTTAGCTACAGGTCTGCTGTGGTTTTTGGGAGTTAGTTTTTACAATTTACATTGCAAAACTAAAACTACTGCACTAATTTCACTTTTTAATTTAAATTAACTTGGCAAGTTAAAAAACAGACATAAAATGCTAACATTTTATCTCAAATGTAAACTCTGGAATAGTTGGAGATGCTTTAAAAAATTCCATAACAATGTTTACACATTAACTTTGTTTGTAATTTTACCCTTTTTCCCCTAGCCACTTCAGTAGTTAAATTGAGTAAAACTCATGATGCTAAGGCAGAAAAATAAATGTGTAATTGTGGGATTTCACATTTGTTGTGCACAAAGTTCTAATCTGGTTAAGGTCTGTGGATGGATTCCAGACTGGGTTAGGGCTCAGTGGCCAATACTAATTGGCATTGATGCTGCTGAAATTGTGTAATCAAGTATTGTGCTGATTGTCACAGGGCATGTGTGTCTCCCCTTTTACTTTATTTGGTGATGTATAATTAACCAAATGTTCAAAAGTTGTTTTTCATTTCCTCTGTGCCCTTTTTCTCAGACTTGCAGGTGTTGGTCTGTGCTAAAGACAAAACACTGTTCAAGGATACTTAAGAGGAGGGAGCCTCTAGATGTTAATTTCTTCTAATAAGTTAAGATTTGGTGTATGCCAAAAAAAGCTTTAAAATGATCTGTTGGTCAGTGAGGCAGTGGGGGTGCTATGCCCTTCCTCCCCAACTGCTGGGAAGGAGATGCTTCAGTGCTGCTGCTTGACATGTTACTGAAATATTTTGTAGGAACTTTATCACGTTTGGCTGATGGAGTTGTGCATGGGTGTGACAGTCAACTGCTCTTCTCTGCTGATGATACTCCCATGATTGTAACCTACCAGGGACTGTATTTGATAGCTTATTTTGATAATAAATTTTTGGTCTAGTGGGAGAGAGGAGGGAACAGATCTTAAATGGACATTATTGTGCTAATTAGGAAATCTTAATCACCATTTAAAGAGTTTTCAGCTTTATCAAGTTTTGAGGTATTTCAAATTTCAGTGCGTAGATTTTGATAGACAAAGTGTTTTTTCTGCATGTACTGGCTTTATGCAAAATTCCAGTAATAGTAATTTTATTACTATTTCTATGAACTGTTGGGGCATTCTGCTTTAGTAATGTGTGTTGACTTTGAATAGATTGTGATGATTATCTTTTTGTCTCTGAGTGGGGATTTTATATCTTTCTGAAATGCATAATATTGCTATAAGTCAATTCTGCATGTTTATGTGTATACGTTACATCTATGGCAAATGAAAAAGGTTTTTATTAGCATTTAGTTTTTTATTGCAGAAGAATCTTTGAAGTTACAGTCTTATTTCTTAGTTTTAGTTATTCAAATGAAACAGAACTGATTAGAAAACGAAATTGTTAAAATATGGTTCCAAAAGGCTTTTCAATGTTCCGATTGGATAGCTGGCAGATAAGGCAAAAAGCATGAGGATTTCCCACCACCACTCCCCTGCCAGACGTGAAACTCTGGCTGCTCAGTGATAAGAAATTATTATTGCATAATTGTCTTTACTTGCAAATCTGCATATAATTGCAAGTACCAGAGTGTTAGGTCTGGATTTGTATTTTCACAGAATCACAGAATGTTCGGGGTTGGAAGGGACCTCTGTGGGTCGTCTAGTCCAACCCCCCTGCCAAAGCAGGGTCTCCTACAGCAGGCCGCACAGGACCTTGTCCAGGCAGGTCTTGAATGTCTCCAGAGAGGGAGACTCCACAACCTCCCTGGGCAGCCTATTCCAGTGCTTCGTCAAATTTTGTTCAGAACAGTTTTCTTGTGTACTAAAGTAGTCACGTTTGGACTGTGTGGTTTTGGTTTGTTGTTTTTGTTGTGGTGGTGGTGGTGGTTGGGGAGGTGTGTGTTTGTTTTGGTTTTATACCTGATCAACCCTGCTTTTCAAGAAGATACTCAGTGCTCTGCAGGTCCACTGTCTGCATGCCAGTAACTTCAGTATTCCTAAACCTTCTAAGTTGCGCTTGAAGGGCTGCATGTGTTTTGTGAAGCATGCTGTGTGAAGGGTGTTAGATGAGTATAGTCCTTACAGCAAAAACATATAATCCAACAATTTCAGATGCCTGGTGCTTGAACTTTGGTAAATACTGCTGATTCTTAGGAGCACAATTGTGCAGGGAGACAGAAGAGTGACACTTTTAGCAGGCTGTTTAATTAAACTCGGGCTTTGATTAATATGTTTTGATGTGTTCCAAGAGAATGAACTGAATTTGCTGCATTACCAATATAATTAATAGAAAAAGTGTAAGATCATAAACATTACCTAGATGGGCAGTGTGACTTACCCATAAAAGAATAAGGAAACTACTTATGTGTAATATAGTTCATGTGGATGTATTTTTATTTAAAGTAAATGTAACATGTAGAATTTGCTGAAGAAGATTAACGTTGCAAAAAGCAGTAGTGTAACTCTTTGACATGTTTGCATATAAGGCCATCTCTGGTCTTTTCCGAAGCTAAATTTACTCAGGAGACTGGAGGGAAGGAAAAACACTGTTATACCAACTGCTTTTGAAGTTAGTTCTCAGCAGGAAAACTATTTAGTATTACAAACAAAACCCCAGAATTTCTTTGTGTATGGGGTAAGGTTATGTAAAAATGGCTGGTTTAGAACATTGAGTCCTTGGTGAGAATTTCTGCTGTTATTTTGAGTGCCAGAAAATATGTTTGAAAACCCTAGAAGACTGTAAAATTGACCATGTATGAATAAATTCCATTCCTCCCTTTACACCAAACAAACTGGAGGAAGGGTACCCATGAAGCTAGCTGCATGGATTTTTCAATGCTGTCTGTTAAATCTGTAGTGTTTCATAACCTTGAAAGACTTCTGCTTTCTGAATCTACATTAGGCGAGTATTCGACAAAAAACTTCAAATTTTGTTCAGACTATGAGTAGAAAATATGCATGAAAATTGCATTATGAATTTAATGTCTTGCTCTTGTTTCCATAGTGTCTGATGGGGGGAATAGGGCTGTGCATTTCAGGTGAAGTCAACAAGGCTGTACCTGTGGAAGGCTGCTACTTTGTTGTCTTTTTCTTTTTTTTTAAATTTTTTTTATACTGATCTGTAGCTTAGATAAACTATAAGCATTGTGGAAGGTCTTGCCTAATAGGGTGCGTAAAAGGTCTTGTTGATTTAAGTTATTTGTGCTGGGTTTACATTTCCTTCCTAAAGAGATTGTATGCAAAGTTTTGTCCCAGAAAAAGAGAATTTAAATTTAAGATTAAAAAAACCCAAAACACCAAAAACCACCCCCCCCCAAGAAACACCCTCACATATGTTAGTAACTTAGCGCTCCTCACTATTTTAAAAATATATTAGGAGTTAACCACTTCACACTAAAATATTAACTAGTCCTTCCTTATGACTGGTCAGTCTCTGTTCTGTTCCTGTTTTAATATTGGTTTAACAGTAGAAGAATAACTACTGTGTAAACAATATGCATTGTGTTTGACTATTCAACAGTGAAGATTAATAATTAAACTCATACCAAGACAAAAGAGGAAACTAGTGTAGTTGTTGAACTAGTTTACATTTACTAATATTTTAATTCTCATACAGTTATTTCACAGAGAAATAGCATATGCTTCCATGTGATAGGCCGCAGAATGACAGTTACAGTGAGCTGAGTTTCAGAATTTCATGAGGACTTCTAATAAGGTGATTAAAAAGGGTTACATTACAGAGGCATTGTTTCTTTGCCTGCTTGCGGTGAAGGAGAGAGTCCATCAGAGGCTGTGTAATTTCTTGCTCTGAAGGAATCCTAGTGACCTTAGTAGGGTTGGTCATGAGCGTGATTTTGTATAGCACAGTCACCTTAATCAATTGGGTCAACTATGTGGATAGTTGATGTTAAGGTAGCCCATAAGAGATTGTGTTGTTCAGAATGAAGATGGTCAGGAACATGTGTTACTACTTAATGTGTGGAAATCATAACTTGTACGGTCTGTCTCATCTCAATATGAAATAACAGTGGTTTTCCTCTCATTTTGTGAGATTGTTCTTTGCAGTTCTTGAAACCCCTTTCTAACTTTCAGAAAACAAGTGTGAGATTGAAAATGCTTGACACTGGAAATAATGCTGTAATGCATGGCATGGAAGAAGACAAATTGTTTCCTGTAAGTTAACAATTGTAAGTAGTAGAGGCAGCTACGGTCTGAGCAGTCCTGACTCTGAAAGTTGAAGCAGATCTTATGTTTCTGGATTCTTGTTGCTACTCCACTTTACCTGTGAAGAGCAAGCAGCCTCTGTGTGTGCTTTAAGTCGTCTTCATATTTTCTGTGCTGAACTGGACTGCCTTGTATATTCTGTTAGGTCAAGCAGAAGAGATCTGTGCTGTTCTGAAGTTGTGTTGTCTTGATGGGTAGCGGTGAGATCAATGATGTTCATGTAACTATGTTTGTTGTTCAGTTTGCTTTTTAAAGTCTGGGAACTTGTATTGGAAAAGTAAGACCAGAATATCAATCAGAATTCATTTTATCCTTGAAAACCATATGTCTTAAGTGTGAATGATGCATGAGTCACATGTATGAAATTTATGGCATCGTGCAATAAAGGAATATATCCTAATGCTCCTGGACCTTTAACTGCCATTTTGAAAGTTTATGTTGCAACTTTGTATTGTTATTGTATCATTTTAAAAAATCAGTTATGATATAATTTTAGCTATAATTGAAGTAAATTTAAAATAAATTTGAACATTCCACTTATTGAAGAGTTTGTGGATGTGTAATTAAGTGTATGGATGGGGAGAGAATCTGTCACCTCAGCTTCATTTACTTACACTCTACTTCCTGGAGCTGAAGACCTTACCATCTGGAAGTCAGAGACGTTAGAGTGAGGGATTTCATTACTTTCAGCAGAGAGTCCTCTAGGTTGGAACTCTTTGGGAATATTTAGGGTAGAAGAAAGGAGGTTAGGTAAATTAATTTGAATATGTAACCTAAATTCCAGTTCACGTGAATTACAGTTGGTAGCAGATACTACAGCGAGAAATGTGTGTTGATAATTTATTGGTCTGGAATTGATAGAGGCCTTAATTTTTTATGGCTGTTTCCATATTATAACAGACATTTATTTCTATCAAATGGGGATGTTACAACTCAAAAATGGGAAGCTGCTTAGAATCACAGTTTATATGTCTAGAACTGTGTCTGCATGCATTTTTTTCTTTCATAGGCAAGATAGTGATCTTTCTTAGTGTAACATTTGCAGTCCTATTCCAAAGTGTGTGTTGAGGGTTTTTTGGTGTTGTGGTTTTTTGGTGTTGTGGTTTTTTGTTGATTTTTTGTTTGCTTGTTTTTGCTCCCACAGAAATTCTGTTTCAAGATTTCTTCTAGCTTGTGCCTGTTCATTTTTAGTACTTAGCACTGAATGTCCCTTACCTGTGGTTTTGCGTGTGTTGGTTTGCTGTTAGGTTTTTTTTGTTTCTTCTTTTGGCTCCATTTTTACTACACGTTTTCTGTCTTTAGTTACGTCTTTCTAGATTTAATTTACTTCATGAACCAAAACTGTGAATGAAGAAGGTGTTTGGGAGAGATAGGGTTACACGGAAAGTAATTTGCATGGAAATGTTTTCCTGAGTAAAGAAATTAATGAGTTGTAGACAAACTAGCATAGGAAGAGTAATTGCATATGAACTGATGGAAAGGAAGGACGAGCCTGTATTGTTTAGCGTAGGATCGGTGATCACACAGGATCCTGACTAGAGAATGTCTTAGGTTTAGTGTAGTATGACTACATAAAGTTGTTTCTAAGGAAACTGGTGCTGGGAGAATAAGGTAACATTTCTATGGCTAACCTACATGTGTGTATGTATATATATATATATTTTTTTTTTTAAGTGCGTTGAGTCTTTATAACAGAAGAATTAGCATGTGTGTTGCTGTATTTAAGGCTGCAGGATAATTTCTTCATTCTGTTATTGTTTACCAATACAGTACTTTCTTCATATGTAGAAGATAAATTTCTCCTTCTGCACTCTCGACATCTTAACTCTTTTCTGCATGAACTTTCATTGCATGAACTCCTAATTTTATTTAGAAGTGTACAATTGTGTTTTGTTCATGTTCTTGACCCTGTGAGGCAAACAGGACTTAATTTTTTCTCTAGTGATCTGGCTTCCGTAGCTTTCTGCAGTTACTCTGTGCAATACAATGAAAACATCAGCTTTGAAATACTTGTTTAAACTCTGTTATAAAGTGTCTATGTTCAGTGTTGTATTTTCATTCACACTGCCCTAATTGTTTCTCTTCAGCAATTTTGTGTCTGCAAAGCACAGTTTTACTGTAGTAATTGTAGAAAGATAGACGTTTAGCAGCTGAGCTTTCTGGTGCTTGAAAAGGCGCAGAAGGTAATTTAAGGCTTAAAATGACTTAAAGGAGGCTTTCTGGAACAGATGGGCTGTGTCTTTACCTCTTTTTTGGCAGCAGCTGAAATTGATGCAACCTTTTTGATAAGAAAGGGAGCTCACCATGCAAGTGTGGTACCATAAAAATTTACAGTATTGTCAGTCATCTTTGACTTCACTGTGGTAAAGCTTTCCCCCATCATTTTCACATAACTTTCTTTGTTGCTGGTATCCAAGAAGAATGCTTTTTTAGCCTGGTTATTACTAGTGAATCAGAGTGGGCAGGGAAGAAATGTCGTATCCAAGTTGTTTTGCATGACTAAGGCTTGTCTAATAAGGCTGGCAATCTAAATCCCACATATAGAATACGTCAGCATTTATATTTTAAAGTTGGAATGTGTGTCTGCTTAAACTTGCAATTAAATTACCTAAGAACTGGAGCTGGAAGAGGGCTCTCTTTCTATTAAAGAGAATGCTTGAGCTGATGATTTAAATTAATAACTGTCCAGAGAATGTTTTGTTTCTTTCTGCCTTTGTCAGTTTTGTACCTTGTAGAAGTTTTTGTTTCTCTGTGCTGTGGAGCTGTGTGGCTGAGGTAGTTCTGGCAGAATGCTTGTACCTGTTTCTAACACCAAGATGCAGTTTTAGTTCTGATTTGTTGAGGACAACAGGGTTTTTTAAAATTATTTTTTATGTCCTTACCAAAACGTCAGCTTATGTAAGTGTTTATTATATATGATTGTGACAGAATAATATATTTATGTAGATGGATAGGATGGAATCACAATGGTATTTGTGATATGTTTATTGTAAGAAATATATAATACGTGCAGTTTTAAATAAGTACAAGAAGTAATCTACCGAAATGGAACATTCCCAAGGCTGGTCTTATTTTCTCTTGGGATCAGATTAGCCTAAGAGTCAATCCTTTTTTGCAGTGTGCAAATCAGACCATACCATGATTGTTTAATACAGTCTTAGCATGTAACTTGATAGAAGCTGGATGAAGATGTATACTGAACAATTAAGGAAGCAGATGCTCCTAGAAGTTTTTTGTGTCAGTTAAGTGCTAGCTTACACCATTAAGTTTTCTCCTTTACTCATCTTGTTCTACAAAAGAAGTAATTCTCTAAAACAGGTGTTAGATTTCTTATCTAGAATCTTTTTTTATTGCCTTCATGATATTTTATGACAATGAGTCCTACTCTTATAGTATGAGAAACAGTATACTGTTAGCAGTCTAACATTTCTACCTTGTTACATTTTAGTGTTTTATTTTATATTACTATTATTACACATAATTCCATGTGCTTCTAAGACAGGGAGTTCTTTTCTCTTTGAATTTATAAAATTATTCCCATATCCAGGGTAGAAGTTATTTTTCGTGATCTTTGTTGTTAACTGCCTCTTAACCACTTTTCTGCCTTATACATACCTCTTTTTAGGTTGCTTGAATCAAGTGTAGGCCAGTATTTCAAAGAAGATCATATTATCAATTTTGTATGCTCTACTTACATGTTTTCAGATTTACTTTGTACCACTTCTGTGTGGTCAAATGTCTTGATTTCTTTTCTGGCTGCTGATACACTCCTGAGCAGAAATTTTCATTATGTTATTGAATGCTTTACCCACTCTTTTTCCATTCAGTCTTTTAAACCTCTGCATTCAGGAATAACTCATCTTAACAAGTTCAAATTGTTTTTTTTTTTCTTATCTGTGTTTTTCAGCATGTTGCCCAGTGTCCTTTCTCCAGAGTTCACCAGTCTTGTTAAAGTGTGTGTGTGGTGGGGAAGCATGTTTCCTATGTAGTTCTGACCACCTAATCTCATGTTGTCTTTTATCTATTCTGCTTCCTGGAGTATTCACTATATTAAACAAAGGTGCTCGTGTTACAGAGCTATGAACATCATGGATCAACGGAATTGAATGTAGATTTAGTTCAGAGTAAGGATGCATTCTTGATGCTTTCTATGCTACTTTTTTTACAGAAGTAGCATGGAAAAACCTTTCCTTAAATACACTTCTTCCGATGTCCAGTAAGGGATTACAGATATGAGAGGACTGTATATGTAGCTTGGAAGAACAAGCTATATTAATAATTGAGTTTTCTGTTCTTTTAGACCTACTGTCAGCTAGTAATGTTCTCTTGCATGAGTGGCACTGGAAAGAGACTGTGCACCTTGACACTTTGTTCTTTTTGTTGAGACAGTCCAGGTTATAATGGCAAAATATTCTTGCCATAGCCTTTGAGATAATATATATTTTTATTCATCATGCAGCTAGGACTCAATTATATTATCTACATCATGACATCTAGTGTATAATGGCCAAAAAAAAGGACTTATTTTTGAAGTGTTTCATTTACGTAACCTCCCCAACGTATTTTGAAGCAAGTATAAAATCCTGGCCTCTTTAAAACAATCAAACAAAAACCCCAAACAAAATACAAACCAACAACAAAAACCCCTCTGCATACTTGAATAGTCATATCTTCTTAAATGTCAACAGTTATTAATATCTAATTGGTAGCACTTTTTTTCTTTTTGATCCTCACTGTAACAGTTGGTATATCTGTATAGCAAATGTTGTTGGCTCTTATTATTTGGGTGATCATTTTGCTGTTAGAAATTGATCTTGGTTAGTGGTTGAAGTGCCGACTGGTAAACAATAGTTTATTTAGCCAGTATGTTTTTACTCTGAATGCAAGTGGAAAAACATGCTCTCTGATGAGAGAAGTTGATGAAACCCTTTTTGATGTCTGTTACTGTAGAAGTCAAAAATTCTTGGGCAGTTAGAGTTTTACGTTTCGTTGTTTCAATAGTATACTACTGTAATAAGTGTTATTTCAGACTTTCATGTTTTCAAAGACGGTAATACAGGGAATGGTGAATTATATGAAAGGTATCTTAAAAATGGGAATCTATTTCCAGGTAAGCAAATAAAAGGATTGTAATTTAAACATAATCTTATGATATTTCAGTCTGTTGGTAACTTCATTTTCAGTGTCTGTTGGTTTATACGTATTTTATAACTAGTCTAATCCTCCCCAAATGGTTATCATAGGTGTACCTGGAAAGTCAAAGTTGTGAAGTGCTATCTCATATATCCCAATGAAAGTTAAGTGCTTAAATGTCTATGCAGCTCATGTGTTAACATCAGGAGTTAACCCATGGTTTCATAGTTTTTTATTTGTGGGCATAGCATGAGCTAGGAGAGTCATTTTGCTTGGTAAAATTCTGTTTAGAGCTCAACTGTAATTGACAGATGTGCAATGCAAGACTGTGACTTCCTTTGAGAACAAAGTGTTGTAGCTTTAATATTAAGCATAAAGATACCAGGTCTAATGATTTAACAGCCCTATGTCTCTCATTCTACCACTTTATGCCAAATGACTAAGTTTCGGAGAAAACATTTTTATTATTAAGTGCCTTTTTTAGGAAGCTTTTCAGTAATTTATTTTTATGTTTGATTTTAACATTGATTGACTGTGTTCCCAACTATAACTTTTCTGTTCTATGCTGTAGTGTGAAGTTAAACTTGCTTGGTATTTAAAGAATCTTAACAATCAGTCCAGGTGTAAAAGTATTTCAGTATATTTAATTATTGCTGTTGTCGCAAAAAGTGCAAGTTTGTTCCCGGTGTACAATGACCAATCTCACACACAGAGACGAGATACTGATTTATTATGAAGTTGTACAAGGTTGGATATTGGATAAAACGAGCATACCTGATTCACAAATAACATCAATCTTTATTCAATTTCTTATCAAGAAGTTCCAGCCCATGGGGCAGTCCCATGCGCTGACTGGTTACATCATTTGCATAATACTTGGTCAGCATTTTCGTACTGTGCATGTTCAGTGAGGAGGAGTCTGGGGGTCTTTCTGTCAGGGGGTGCGATTACACTGCATTCCTGCCAGAACCAGCTGAAACCAGCCAAGCACTAACAAACATTCTTCTCAGGGTGTTCATATTTACAGTTCCCTGATTTAGAGGTAACACGAACTCTTCTTCTAACCAAAGAACAGTGAACTCCCATTATTCCAATTATACCAAGGCCTTTATACAGAACACCAGCTCTTTCAATTATTTTAGGGCCTCTGTGATAACATTACTGTTACTGATAACTGAATTTCTGCTTAGTTATTACAGTTCCTACATAAGAGCCTTTGAGCCACAGCAGAAAAGAAAAATCTAGTCCTTAAAGTAAACATGAGAAATCTATTCCCTGTATTTTGTTTGCTTTTGGAGAGATGTGAACACTCTGGAAATGAAATTCCATGCTCTTAGTTCAGGCCACTTCAACTTTGAATAAATATGCACAGGATTTAATGCAGTTATTTTGGAGACACACCGCCATGGTGCTTTTTTTTTTTTTTTTTTTTTTTTTTTT
>Ga0065711_1010307_pt1 | contig 12116 bp, 9 predicted proteins | sample Hoacrofraction12_FD_59098 | JGI IMG/M metagenome (GOLD analysis project Ga0065711, IMG submission 59098) | Hoatzin crop microbial communities from Cojedes, Venezuela - Epithelial fraction 12 v2 (version 2) | ecosystem: Host-associated > Birds > Digestive system > Esophagus > Crop | place... | reverse complement strand
CCGGGGCACGGCGGGGGCTGGGCCGGGGGGCTCAGCCCCGCACCCTTATCGCGGGTTTGGGACCCCTCTGCCTGCGGGGATGTCCCTTCCCCCCCCCCCTAATTTTTGCCCTCCCCGGGCCGGAGCTGCGTGCTGCGGGAGCCGGGTACCGGGTTCGGGCATGTGATGGGATTTTTTGCTTTTACGTCATGACATCATGTCTGTACGCGTGATAAAATCCTGATGTGTCAGTCCCGGGGGGACGGGGTGCAGGGAGCGGAGAGCGGCGCGGGTGGAGATCTTTGTGTGACGGGGCACGTCTCGGTCCCCGAAAGCTCCCGGGGAGGAAGGCTTGCTCTGCGGGGGGGGACGCACCCCGCTCCTTCCCTCTCATGTTGGGGGGTGGACGCGTGATCTCCCTATGAGACATCCTGGGCTGGCAAAATACATCCACCGGCCTCGTCGGTGAGGCCTCTGTGGAGACCCTTGGGTTGCGACGCTGCGTGCGATGCTGCGTGCGACGGAGCTGGGCCTCGCCGGAGAGCAGCGGTGAGTGACTGCCGCGTTTTTAATCTGCATGCTCTGGCTGTGCCCGCGGAGCAGCTCGCTGCTATCGATCAACCTTCTGGAGGTGGGGAAAGTGCTGAATCATTTCTGCTCCCGGCTGTACGGCAGGTTCAGCTGCTCCCCATCTCCGGGAAATGCTTGGGAATGGGCTGCAGAGGGTGAAGGAAACTCCGCTCCGTGCGCGTGGCTGTGTCTGAGGTGGGAGTCCCGTGGGCCTGGAAGAGGTAGTGTTTGGCTTGAGCACAGCGTAGCATCTTCTTCCATGGCCTTAGTTGCTCCTTGGAGGACTGGGCGCAGGGAAGATGCACGCTTGTATCTTGGTGAGGCCTCTGGGCACGGTACTGTGGGGATGGGGGGGTTACAGGGGGGATGGAGGGAGGTTTTCTCTAGAAAATCCCATCCCTTCTAAAACTGGGAAAGGCACGAAGGGCTTGCTGCTTGGGTAGGTTTTTTCTTTTCCTTTTGAACAATGTCTTTCAAATTCTTTTTCAAGGTCGGGTCCTTGGAATAGCATGTGGGTTACGGAGTACTTCTAAAAGTCAAACAGGGATGTTTCTGTCTGCTTTTAGAGAGAGAGGCAGTGTAAAGGGGTGGGGGGATGTGTATGTTGCAGAAAAACCGGAATACTGAAACGCCGACCAGATGCCTGGCTGCTTTAAGATGGATACTGTGGCGCTGGCAGTGTTTCCGGGGTGCTCCTGTCAGATGCTGAGGACAAAAGCAAGAATCCAGTGACTTTTACTGAGATGCCGACTCCTTTCTTGTTGACTGTGTTTCTGTAAGATGTCTAACCTTTGTCAGACAGCTAAATTGATGATCAGCATGACTGCTTTGTTTCTAGAAAACTTCTTTGCATGCCCTACCTTGAAAGATAACTGCTCAAATTCAGCATCACATTCTTTTTATTTAATGGCTTCAGGCTGGGCCCTTGCTGACTTTCCTTTTTTGTGTAGCTGTAACGCGAGTAGAACATAAATAATGCATGGAGGTCTTCTCAGCTGACTGAGGACGGGCTCAAGTTGTTAAATTTGAAAATGGACTTTGTTTACAGGGCTTGAGACCTGGGGACTGGCTTTGTCTCGCTTGGGCTGAAGCTGTCTGATAGTGCTGGCTACGGTGATAGCAAAGCTCCAGCATCATCTTCAGCGTCTCGCTGGGGGTTACTGCAGGCTGCAGTGTTTCCCGACTTGTGTTGCCTCGGCTGTGGCTAGGGATCTGATTTAAACCAAGTCAGTCAATCCAATCATCTTTTCTCCCAGCTAATGATTAAATGGAAAATATCCCAAGCTCTCAAATGGTATTAATTCATAATGAAATATTTGCCTAGCTGTGATCTAATTGTCTTCATGTTCATGGGTCTCGTGTATAAAATCGATGCTTCTGCTGGCAAAGTGCCACCGGAAAGGCTTTCTGCAGTGCACAAGCATCAAAGATGGTCAAATATCTTTAATAATAACAGCAAGGAGGTCTTGTTCTTCATCTCTATGTTCCTGCTAGCTGCCTGAGACTCTGTGAGGAGGCCACTGGCATGAGACCCTCATGTGTAGGTCTTGGCGTGGTTGTATCCCTCCCGTGAAGGAGAGCCCCGAGAGTCTCATGGGCGAGAAGCCAGGTGCAGCCCATGCATGGTGAGTGGGGAAGGTGTGGAGAGCAGGTGTGAAGGGCAACACGTCAATGTTGTGTGTCAGGCAGTGGGTGGGAACAGAAATGAAAAGCTGTAAATGGGGACCTGGGCAGCTGGTGGTGTTGCCTGTGATTATGAGGAAAGGAAGAATGGATATGGACAGGAGGCAAAGGGATGTTTTTGTTGGTGCTCAGTTCAGGCTGATGTGGAACAGTAAATGGGTGGCTTTTAAAGTAGTTTAACTTTTTGCTGAAATTGTTTTTACTTCTGATGTGCGGTTTCAGGCCTGGTCAGGTGACCTGGTGTCCTTGGGAAGAGGCTCGCTGGGTCGGTTATTCATAGGTACCGAGTACGTAGCCAAACCCCCATCCTCTATCCATTCCTGTCATCTATTTAACCCTACTCGGCAGAAACGTGGTAGTTATGGGGTGTCTCTAACAAAATACAGTCTGGATAAACATCAGTGCTTCTGGAAACGGAGCCTACCTGGGCAGAGTGAAGGCTCCATCTTGTTCTTGGTGTGTTCTGGTAAGGAGGAGCCCACAAGTAAAAGGTTTGCACTTGAGATTTTTTTTTTTTTAAGAAACCTGGGGAAATAACAGCCTGATTCCCAGGACACCTCTGTGGTTCTGATGTTATCTGTGAGCCTTTGGCAGGAGTTGCTGAATGTCTTCCTTTTCTACACAGATGTAATGTGTGTGTGTTGACTTTTATGGTGTTTTAATTTAGTTGTCTGTGCAGCATCAGGGTCTCAAATCTCATCAGCACTTAATCTTGTATGTAGATAAACCTGAACAGCAAGGTAGAGCTTCTTCAGTCGTATTCTTATAGGACTTGGGGGGGATGCAAAATCTCCTGGTTTCTGCACAGTTGTGAAGCCCTACTTGTTTAGGGGAAATAAGAATTCAGCTAAATTGTGAGGATTTAAATCCACTACAGCTGTTTACATTGAATGTCTCTGAGTCATACATAGAAAATCTGTTTTTGCTTGAGTTTGAAGAAAAGCAAAGCCTGGGAGGACACTTTTTCAAAATCCAAGAAAGAAACCTAAACTCTGGTGCTTGCCCTTTAAATCTTTATTGTTCCTTGGGTTTAGTTTGTCCTTATCAAAATATTCCCATGGTTCTTAAAGCCGAGCAGGCAGCTCAAACCGAGGATTGTATTCAGTTACAGTTTTTGAAAGGCTCTGGCAAATCTTGTCAGAGAGGTCTAGCTTGTCTCCTTGCCCTGTGGGCAACTCCTTTCCAAAATAATGTTCTGTATTTTAAAGGTTGTTGGATGATTTCTGCTCTGTCTCCCCCCACTCCCAGCAGGTCATATCTTCATTCTTTTACCTTTGCTGTCCAGGAAAATTGTTGCATGATTTTAGAGATCCAGCTCAGAATGGACTTGCTTGAAGTTGTTGTTATGCTAAATAATCCCCCCTCCCTTTTTTTTTTTTTAAATCCAGATCTGAAAGAAACCATGCTGTGTTATTATGGATTAAAATACAGGAGGATTTAGACCTCAGCCCTGCTTATAGGGATCACCATTCCTAGTTAATGAGATAGGAGGAGAAGATTTAACAAGAACTAAACAAATAAGGATGGTTTTGCATGGCTAAACCAGCTAGAAGTTCCCAAGGATGCTGTGGAGGGACAAGGCTTTGCCTTGCCTGTTTAGCTCTCCTCAGTTCCAAGTCCTTTGGATCTCATCCTATCCTCTTGCTGCTGGTGACAACCAGGACCTGTTACGCTCGCTGTAGGAATGCAGCTGAGAGAGAGCAGCCTAAGGCCACAGGACAGCAAAGCATTGGGGCCTGGCTGCAGGCAGAGCGGGACAAAAGATGGGGTACAGGTGTTGGGAACAGGGAATGGAGGCTTTATTTCAAAAAGCAACGTCTGGAAATCCTTTGCTAGCATCAGTCTGCCTCTGCTACTCAGTTAAGCCTGAACTGAGGGCTGCTGGCTTCTGAGGCTGCCAGAGAAGCTTTAGCACAGGAAAAAGAGTGCTTTGTACAGTTAATGTTCAGTCTAGCGTGGTACTGAGCACCTTCCAGTCCCAGTAACTCCAGTGCAACCTGAGAGGGTTTGACAACTTTGTACATGAAGGCCTGTGCGGCCCAGGGTGGGCCCAATGGGCACTGCTGTTCCTCATAACAGGCAGCAAATAATCTCATGTTCATAGGATGACAGAGGTATAGCTGATAAACACCTAGCACGGGCTGTCCTAGATGCTGCTTTCCCACCTTTGGAAGCAAACGTTCATCCTTACAGATGGCTAGTTACAGAGAGCATGACCCAGGGGCATGGTGCAAGGTGAGCCTGGAGGTTTATTTGAATTCCTGGCAGGTTTTCTACTGCTTTCTGCCTCCTTGACAGTACATTTTGCCATCTTCCAGCATGGGGAATGATGGGTTCCTACAGACCTTCTAAGTCACAGCAAGCGTGATACTGTCTCACTGTCAGCCTGCAGACTGTATTCCTTCTGAAATGCCCTGGCACAGATGGGCAGGCCTGGCAATTGCAGCGTGAGCTGTGAGGTGGATAGGACTCTCTTTGAATCTGCAGAAAATGTAGTGAAATCCACTTTCTGCTATGAGACATTTACCTTTCCTAGTTATCCCGTTTACCTCAAGAAGCTCCAAATTAAAAGAAAATGCAGTGCCTCTAAAACTGAGGAGACCACCTAAGGCACCAGTGTGTTGCTCATGGTTTTTATTTATATTAAGTAGTTGCTCCTTGAGGAGGAAAAGTGGTTTCTGTGTTCTAGGGATTACTCAGAGACCTGTGCTCTTGAACAAGCATTCAGGCTCTCCGTTTAATTTGCTTGGTGTCCTGCATATGTTGGGCACAAAAGTAGGATGTACTCTCCCTGCTTTTTCAAGATTTTTCATTCCATGTAAGACCCAGGTACATGGTTTACTGGTGGACATGGCCGTGTTAGGTTTACGGTTGGACTTGATGACCTTCAAGGTCTTTTCCAACCTAAATGATTCTATGACTCTGTGTGTGTTTACACTGAAGATGCAAACAAAACCATAGATGATGGTGTGCGTGTGAGAGTATCCCATCCCCAGATTTTAGCAAGAAAAGATGCTTGAAGGAGGGGAATTAGCAAGGAAGAATGAAACTCCCGGCGGAGGAGGGAGCAGCGAGGCAGTGGGTGTCGGTGGGTGGGAGCCGGGCCCGACCCGTGCCTCCCCCGGCGCTCTCCAGGGTGCTGAACCCCCGGCGGCGGAGGAGGCTCCCCGGGCCCTCCGCCTTGGTCCCTGCCTTGTGATGTCCCCCCTTGCTCCTTCTGTCCTTGGTAAGGAGGAGGGATAACAGGCATAGGTTGAAGCAAGAGGATGCAAGGGGCAGTGGAAGCTCCGCCCCCCTCTCCAGCATGGCTGTCAAGCCACTAGCAGAGGTTACCCAGAGAGGCTGGGTGGTCTCCATCCTTGTTGGGTGGGTGTTTTAAAGACCCGTCTGGATAAAGCCCTGAACAACCTGGTCTGACCTTATAGCTGATCCTGCTTTCAGCTGACGGCTGGACTAGCTGACCTGCTGTCGTCCCATCCAAACAGAATTGTTCTGTGATCCTGTTACCTTAAGGGTTTTCACCAGCAGGAAACAAAACAGTCTACTCCCTCCCTGCATCACTTTGAGAACCTTTCCTCACATACAAAGATTGCCCGCCCATCCTCATATCACTGTGAAGCAGCTTTTATTGGATATTCACAGCAGGTTTTATTGGATATTCAATAGCCTGGGGGCTAGGAGGGAGGGAAGGAAATTACAGGGCTCCCTTCTTGCCCAACAAAGTGAGAAGGTGAAGACCAGCCCTGACTCTTGACTTGCTGCTGGAAGGTTTACACATAGTCTGCTCAGCTAATGAGGAGCTGCCTGTGCTCTGGTGTGTGAGTGGTGGTAAATGTCACTCTTCCTCAAGCATTTCAGATGATCAGTACTTGGAGCCAGCCTGCATCTTGTTCCACGGGCTCTTAACAGTTCCACAGTAGGGTATGGTACCACCAGCCGCCTTGTGTTTAATTACACAGCCCTGTTTGTGATAGCTGGGAGAGTTACTAATATGCCTAACAGCACAGCATGGCTCTGCAGTTGATAAAGACACATCTGTATGCTGAGCTGTACCCTTATTGAGTTAAGGGCACAGAAAAAGCTCTCTTTCTTGCTGTCACTTAAATGGTGTCAGGATTCGTGAAATCTTGCTTTCAGATTCCTACCAGACCTAGCAACAAAGACTGCTTGTTTGCAAGCTCATTGGTTTCTGTTCGAATCCCTGTGACGTGTTCACAGATGTGTGCAGGCAAGTGGGAGGGAGGGGGGAAGGAGAGAACTGAGGCTTTGTAGCCATGCACGTGTGGCAGCATGCATGGGACCCCTGAAGCTCCTATCGGGCCAGCCCTCCTTTCATGATACATCTGGCATGCCCCAGACCATGTTTTGGCACTGGCATTCTGAGCAGTCTGTCTGTAGTTGAATTGCAAGTCTTACGGCATGTCTGGGGACTTAAATCTTGGCATATTTTTACTTCTCCCATTGCAAATTCAAAAGAGCGTAGCTAGGTAGGATTTGACGCCCTCTTTTTTGAAGCTATGTGTATGAGCGTGCACTGGGAACAACCTCTTGAAAACCGTATCAAATCAACTTATTTAATACATTGATAATCCTATTTCTTTCCACTGTATCTAGTAAATTTGGACTCTAATATAAAATGTCTTAACAGTGAACTTTCTGTCAAAACTAAGTGCTCCTTCGCACTGGACAAGGTCCTGTGCAGCCTGCTGTAGGTGACCCTGCTTCAGCAGGAGGGTTGGACTAGATGACCCACAGAGGTCCCTTCCAACCCCTGCTATTCTGTGATTCTGTGATTCCCTTGTGCCCAGCAAAGCTGAATTTAGGGTTAATTCATACATGTGTTAGTTTGTACAAAATACGTGGGCTGCCCTTATTAGAAGACAAATATGTGTACAATAGAAGTGTCCTTCAAAAATATTATGTTGTGCATCACAGCCTGACATCTCTTATTGACAGCTCTGCTATCCAGATGCCAAGGCCCAAAGGGTTTTATTTTCCAGCGATATCAGCAGCTGGGTCCCCGGCTATGTGTTTTTGGTTGACCTCGTCTGAATTCTCCTGGCCATGGTGACAGCTGTGAGGCTAATCTGGCTTGAGCCCAGTACAGCAGGCTTTGCTGTAATGGTGTATTTCATGGACTCCGGTTTCCTTGTCTGCCTTGCTGCTCTAACCTTCCTCTCCAAACAGACCAGCCTTTCTAGAGAGCCTTGGTTTTGGAATGGAGTTGGGACTGGTTCTGGTGAGTGCCAGGAGATGAGCTGGGGAGCCTGTGTTTTCTAAATGTTCCTGGCAGGCTTTTTACCCAGGAGATCACTGTATTTGCTCAGCTGTAGTGCTTCTTCCTTCCCCCTAACTTGCCTTGCAAGACAAACAAATGTGGGTTATGTTTATGTCCATAAAATGGCACTGGTCTGTGATGCATGCTAATGTGTTTAAAAGACAACTTTATCACAATTAGTAGAGGACTTAGGGACATGTATAAGAACAAATACATCTCTGATTGCAGAGCTTGGATACAGGTTAGTTAAATTCAGTGGGGTGTCTGGGATTGTCACTTCAGGGGAGGGCTGGCGCTTTCCTGGAACTGCATAAGTGGGAAATTACTGCAGTGAGTCTCACATCTCTCATTGGCACCCCAGCACCTCTTGGGAGTTCACTTTATGCTCTAGATGTTTCCCCAAGAGCCAGTTTATAATGGTAGTTATATAATACAAAACAGCACGGTCCTTTTGCGGAAATCAAACTCACCATAACCCTGGGAGGTAAGGTTGGGTGGGGGAGAAGGACAGGAGCTCTTGATCGAAGGGACGAGTCAAAGCAGGAGAGTCTGAGAAAGAATTTTAAATAAGTGTATTGCCTCCTAGACTGAGCAAACATATAATTAACAATAAGATAACAGGGTGGCTCTACAAGGCAGCTAATTGTATTTTCAAATGTCAGCTTGTCAGCTCTTATTTAGTCTTCATTCAATCTGGGCTTTGCCAGAACAGTCCCTGGTGTTAAATGACATTTCCCTCTCTTGGCACTGTGGAAGGATCTTCTCCTTCCTTGTCCTCAGAACTCTCTGCTAGCCCAGCTCCTGATTTGCTTCGCCTTAGATATGCTCTCACTTGCTAGAACGTGATATTAGTTCACTGGGTTACATAAAAAAAATAAAAAAACTCTTTGCAGGGGGTAGGAAAAATAGCATCACAAACAACAGGAGACCGTCCTGCAGGTTGCAAGGGCTTGCAGTGCATCAGCTGTCTGAGAAAGTCTTCCCAACACTTTCCTTTTGCTGCAAATAAGATGATATCCTGACACAACATGTCTGTGCAGCTGTCCTGGTCTCCACATCCTAGTTGGCCAGTTGGATCCGGGTGCGATCAATGGAGATGGCTCCACAGGGACTGCTGTTGCGCTTGCTTTATGGTGTAGGCTTCCATTTGCTGATGTCAAGCTGGGAGCTGGCAACGTGTGGACAACTGGAGATTCCTTGGATGGGAAGAAAATTGTGTCACACTTGCAACTTGCTGATACATGGCTGAAAAGTTCTGTGCTCTGCTGTTAGCCTTCTGAGTAACCACACGTGCTTTTAAAACTACATTAATGTAAATGGTGATGAAGTATTTTGAGCTGCGCTGTTGGAGCATTGATGTGTACCAGGATTGAACCAGCCAGACAGGGACCCTCTGGAGAAAGCCTTATCCAGCAGAATGGGTGGGTAAGAGGGAAAGGAGAAGCTCTGAAGTTCCCCGCAAGTTTTTGGTCTGTAGGTGCAGGTTATCACTCCAGATGTGAGGGTATGTTGGCAGGCAAAACTCTGCCTCTGTGGAGAAGGCTGATGTGTGACCACAGGCAGGCACTGGGAAAGGAGCACGGGGACATCCCAGCTCCACGATCCCTCCAGGGAGGAAGAGGAGCCAGCTCCCCGGCCCCTCGACAGCCTCCCCATGCCAGTGAGCTAGCTTCACTCTGCTTCTGGCTTCGCTGTCGGAAGCCGTGCAGCAGGTTGCTGTCGTGGGAGGGTGTTTAACCTGCAGTGACCAGCGCGGCCGTATCGCGGGCAGAGATCAGCATCGCCCTCCTGTGCGAAGCAGACAGCGCGTACACGGTGTCAGCTCCAGCCACGCGTCGTAGCAGCGTGCAGTGAACAGCAGCGTGTCGCTTCCACTCAGTGCAGCCGGGGACGGTGGCCTCGCAGCTGACCAGTGAGCAATGCCAGCACCAGCCCGCCGTAGTCTGTGATAAGCAGGGAGATGGCACTAATGAACTTCTCGGCGTCTAATCCCCGACATGCTTAGGCAGGGGTGGTATGGCTTGACTTCAGGATGGCTTTGGACCGCCTGCGGTGGCAGAGAGCGTCCATGGAGCTAATGCTACCTACTTAGGGCTTGGAGGCTGAAAAGTGCTTTGCACTTACGTGTGTAGTCATGCCGGGGGTGGTTTGTCGGGGATGAGCGCTGCCCTCCCGGCCCTGCAGCTGGCTGTAGGTGTACGAGGACCTGGCTCCAGACGCAGCCCAGACGAGGGACAAGGTGGATCAACACGCAGGAGAGCAGTGAAACCTTCAGTTCCTCTTAATCCCTCACAATCCACCCTCCCCTGTGTGCTGCTCCCCAGTTTATTGCAGTGACAAACTCTGGGCACAGCCTCGGAGCAGCTCGACACGGGAGGGAAGGGGGTTGGTTGTGAAGTCCCAGCTCCATGCTCAGATGTCCAGGAGATGCTCGAGCTGGCCTCTGGTGCTCTGGAAACCCTCGGAGCTGCTGGCAGGGTCACTGGGTATCTGTGCCCCTTCCCAACCTCCTAGCCCCCCCGGCAGCGATGCCCCGTGAGACCCCTCATCTCCGGCTCGGTGTAGGGAAGGGTTTTGCCTCATGACTCCTGTTTATGGAGCAGCCCTGTGCAGAGTCATGGGGCTGCAGGGTGAGAGTGCTGAGCCAACTGCAGGCACCTGGTTTAACCTTCTCTTGGTCACAGCCTTGAAGACAGAACAACTAAAACCAGGATTTTTCAGAGTTTTTACTTTGCTTTCTCCACATTTCAAGGCCCAGTTCCATCCTCTGTCATTGCAGGATTGTTCCCTAAAACACAGCTAAAAGTTATTGAAAATATTCTATAGGACAAACCCAGCAGTCTAATTCCAGCTAAAATTATTGTAATTCCAGCTCTGCTACCAGGACCCTGAACCAGTCGTTTAGATACCCTCCCTCAGTTTCCCCGTAGGTAGACAAGGAGGACTGTCCATGTTGCAGAGACTGGGATGTGTGTTCTCCTAATGCAAAGAAATCTTGAGGCCCTGGGTGAGCACCAAATATTTATTCATGGGCTGTTGAACGCATTAAATCACTGTCTTTGCCTGGTTCGAGTCAACATATGTCCATCAATTTGCAATAAATCCTGGTGCTCAATCAGAAGGAGCTCTCACAAAATAAAATAGTGCAGACAAACAGCAGGGACGCGGTGCGTGCACAGCCATGGAAGTTACATGCCAGAAAGGAAAAAAAAAAATTGCTGCTCTACAAAGGCAATGCAGTTTCTGCCTGATGCTGCCTATTGCCCAGTAAAAAGGGGTTTGTGGCGCTGCGCTGGCGACGCTCCTGGTATTGATTCTGAACAGATGCTGAGATGTGGGCAGGCAGATGGAGCCCCGCAGCGCGATTACCGCCGGCGATGGGGTGGGCAGCGTCGGGCAGATGCCGTGGGGGGTTGATGTGAGGGTTTGGGTTCAGCCGGGGCTGCGGCGAGGCCTTTCCCTGCGAGCCTGCAGTGGGAGAGGCTGCGGAGGGGGACGTGCCTTGGCGATAACACAGACCTGGTCTCGGGCAAGCGAATCTGACACCTGACTAAAATCCTAATTGCCCTGGTGCCAAGGGACCCCACGCCGCTCGGAGCGATGTGTGCCATCGGCTTGCTATTTGTGAATTGCAATCTGTGACAAATCCATCGTTGTCTTCAGCATTGGGCTCTAGAGGGCAAAAAAAAGGCTTTTGGAGTTGGGTTGCCATCAGCATGTGCTTATGGCTAATTATAGCCCCGTGCCGGCTGCTGTGACTTCCGTGGAGGGAGGGAGGGAGCAGCGGGGACCACTGCTGCCAGATGGAGTGGCATGGACCTGAGCCCTCCCAGTACGACAGCGTGGGCTTCATCCTGCTGCTCTGACCACATCCTTGGCACCTCTGTGCGCATCTAGGCTGTGGCCAGTGGTGAAGCCCCATTCTCAGGTACCTTTTGGGTGCAAAGGACCCAGAGGGTCCTGCCCTGCAGCTGAGCATCTGGATGGGAGTATGTGGGATGTGGTCAGAAGTTTTGGTGTGATGAGTTTCTAAGCTAGAAAAGATCATCGAGATGTGAATGCAGCTAGAAAATATTATCATTTCAATGATCTTTTCTAGCTGTATTCGCATTTCAGTGATCTAGTTATAGCTGGGGTCCTGGTAGCAGAGTAGCAATGTTTCAAGAGCAAGTTAAAGATGAACTAAACTGTTAATTGGGACTTCTGGAGAGTTTTTAGAATGCAGCCTCAAGTGTTAATCAGGCAGATAAAAAGCATCTTCCTCCTGGAGAGGAGCTGAGCCAGGAGAGGAGGTGACTTGCCTTTCGACATGAGTGAGATGGGAATTCTGGGATTTCACACTATATTCCTACCCCGTCCTCGTACTTCCTTCTCACTCTGAGTTATGGCAGCTTGGAAGCGTGCAAGAGGAAGAGCAGCGATCCTGCATGACAGCAACACGTCCTGCTGTCTGCATGGGCAACAGCTGCTTTGAATTCCTGCCTCCCCCCGTAACAAGCAGCAGCGAACGGGACAGCAGTACTCCGAAACTGCAGTTTCCTTCAGGACAAAGGCAGAAGAGAAATACGGTCAGTTTATTCTGGCCAGAAACTTTGCAGGATTGTCA
>Ga0065711_1047837_pt1 | contig 12117 bp, 7 predicted proteins | sample Hoacrofraction12_FD_59098 | JGI IMG/M metagenome (GOLD analysis project Ga0065711, IMG submission 59098) | Hoatzin crop microbial communities from Cojedes, Venezuela - Epithelial fraction 12 v2 (version 2) | ecosystem: Host-associated > Birds > Digestive system > Esophagus > Crop | place... | reverse complement strand
CCCCACCCCCCCATTTAACTGTACGGAAACATTAATGTATAACAGCAGGGAATTCAGCCAGGTTTCATCTCCCCCACCAACTGCAACAACCTGCATACATACACAAGATTTCTACAAAAAACCCTAAGTTCCAAGTAAGAGAATTAAAGATTTTCTTATTTCTAGCAAAAGTTAGATGCTCTTATTTTAACCTTTGTTCATGTTCATACTTCCAGGCATGAAGTGCTACTAAAGCACGTTACACTTGGCATCTCTTATTACTGAAGCAGAAGGCAATGTAATCTTGTGAGAAAGTGTAATAATGCGGTATTCATTTTGCTTCTGTGGCTGGAAGCCAACTCTATATTAATATTCATTTCCAGTATACAGAGCCACAATATTTCATTTATTTTAAGAATTTACAATTAATTTGGTATGATTCTGTTATCTGCTCCCAATTTCCTTCCATGTTTCTTTTAGCTGAAAAAGCAGCTCTTATATAGACTTTAAAAAAGTAAATTCACAACTGAAGCATCAAACGATTGCTACTGGCTACTAAAAGCAAGAAAAACAGGGACAGAACAAAATGAACTTGAAATATTACAGATGACAATGAAAATTAGCTTTCTGCAAATGGCAAAAATTCAATCTGCAGAAGTTCTCAGTTGACTTTTTCCTTCCCAAACTCAGCAGATAAAACACTCTCTGTAGCATGCTGTTTGCCACTGTAACCAAGCCAGAGAAAACCAGTCTGTCTGCTCTTCCTTTCTGTTTTCACATGGTTTCAAGCACCACATAGTATTAAACTCCAAGTAGTCTCGTCAATCTTTGTAAAATGTACTAAAGGGATTTGAAACTATTACAATAATATATAAAATCCTTATTATTTTAAAATTTCAGGAAGAAAAAAAAAAAAGAAGAGGCCTTTACTTCCTCCACCTTTGGTTTCAACTAGTGCAACCACTTTTGCAATGTAAGTGCATTTATAATTAACACAAGTTATTACCTAACCAGCCAGTTGTAAGATTTATAATTCCATTCTCTTAATATGCATGTACCTTCCTTACCTGTGAAAGAGGCTGAAAAGCATTTCACCTTCCAGCTGTTGGCACTTACTTTCCTATAAAAGTGAGATTCTACCCAAGTCAACAGACCCGAATGACACCAAGAGAGCAGGCAGTACAGCAGCTACCAAATCAGAAATCCCGTCAATGATGAAGCCATCCCAGATCTGCAGTGTGCCGTGGGAAATACCAGTTTTCTAATATATCCTGGCAATATTTAAGAAGAAAGAGGGGAGGAAGGGGAAACTATGAAAGCTATTTAAGAGAAATGAGGCTTCCCCATGTTCAGACACCTTCATGAAGACTCCTAGTACGTACTCCCCGATATACGTGTATGTTCACACATACAGAAGAACAACCTATTTTAGCAAAGCTTGTCTGCCAGTACAACACAAGATCTGAGTCTTAGTCTAGAATAAATGCTTAGGAAATTACACAGTGAACATGGAAGACTGCACGCAATATTTAAATATTTAATCTTAGGTTTTGCCATTTTTAGGGACTAGATCCTTTTTGTTTGTATAGATTTGGGAAAGAAGAGAGGGGGAGGCAGACCAGCTTTCCTGAAATCTCTCTGAAAATTTAGCCTTAAAATTCAAAGAATTTTGACACAGTGAGGTATGTATCTCCTTTAAAAGATAGTGAAATCACACCACAGACTCACCAAAGAACCCTATATATTATACACTGATTACTGACTAATATAAGAAGGCATGGAAGTGCTACTTTAATACTAAACCAAGTCTTTTCATCTGCAATCTAGTCAATCAAAATGATTACATCCAGAAATAGCCTCAAGTTCTACACAAATACTTGTAATTAAAATTTTTTTTAATTAAATCTTTTAATTCTTTGTGTTTTATTCTTTTAATTTTATTTTAAATTAAAAAGCTTTTTCCTTCCTCATTTCTTTAAGAGCTTTTTTAAACAGTACATTTGATAGCAGTGAAGTATTTTTCCCTTTTTAAAAATCAGAAATATTTTTAAGTAGATGCTATTCCTGTATGCACTTTGAGTTTTATTTCCTGAAATTTAACTTGCATAGTTCTAATCTTAATGAAGTGTTTGCCTTTTTATTTTCAGCCAGCCAAATTAGGAAAAGTAAAACAGGTATTTCATTTGCACTGTTTAGTTATATCACATTTAACATATCTATATATTGCTTTAAAATGATTGTGCAATAAGAACAGGAAAAAAAGAAGAATAAACAGGAAGAGTGCAAAAATGAGGCACCTACCAATCAAGGATATTAATACTGTCACTTCAGTTGCCTGAACACTGCATTTTGGTTTCAACATACCACACTGTATCAAAACAAAAAAATGTATTTTCTTTTTTCATTAAAAAAGAGAGTAACTTGAATCTTATAAATTAAACCTAGAACATACTACAGATACTTTTAGTTTGACATCCTAAAACTTCAAGTCATCTAACAAAAATTAATTGTGCAGACCATTCATCCCATCTGCAAACTCAAGTAAGAAATAAACTAAAGCTTACCTTCAGTACACTGCAGGAAGCTGATAATGAGCAGAAACCAAAAACTTTGCATTCTGCAGCCAGAAGACACCATTATTGATCCCTGTAAGAATTTTCTTTGTATTCCTTAATGAATCCAATTATGAAAGTCCCGTATCATCGAAACCAGTGGCCTGCATTACTCATCTTCATACCTGGAGAAGCAGACGTTTTGGAACAAATGGAGAAGAAAAAAAAAAAATCCATCAATAGCTGAACACCAATAATTTGGAATACCAAATTTTACTTGACATGAAGACAGAAATTTTTAATACAAACTGACAGTACACCTGTACTGTAGCTGGGAATTTGGCAGGTTTGTGGGATGTAATCTCTCAAGGTCAGTGATCATTAAACAGAATGCCAAATAATGATACATGTTAAAGTTGAAAGTACGAAAGTACGAATGTTATTGACGTACTTGCACTAAGACACATGGAAAAAAAAAGCAGAGAACGTTTTCTCTGAATATAAGAAATTGGATTTGCAGATGACTAGGCTAAGCTTTTCCCACTCCCCAAATCTGACACAACCTGCATTTCTCTGCCTCAAAGAACAACAATAAAATAACATAAAGGGCACTGCCACATTGCTTCGTGTTTCGAAACATGGAGTGGCTGAAAACAATGGAGCAACTCCGCTCAACAGGAAGGCTCTGCATGTCTCCTCCCTGCCATGGCTCCGGCGTTCCCTTTGTGCTACACTTAGGTCACTCTCCTCAGACGATAAGTCCTAACAGCACCTTTGCCGACAAAATACTCCGTTTGGTGAGGAAGCCTCTTCATATGACTCTAGAGTTTGCTGTATTGCTACCCAATGAACACCTTCAGAGAACAGGGAATAAATGTAACAGATGAGACTCTCCTGTCCTTAGCCGTAGCCGAGATTTGCCTCTGACTGAGAAAAATGAACAAAACTGCTCCTGTAAATTATGTACCAAAGGAAGAATTCTTAAAGCTATTATTTGCATTTGAAATAATATAATTATGGTGATAGAGTGCAGTTGCTGTGATAGAAGATTTGACAGCAGAGTGCTCCCTTTTGCTAATGACTTCATTCTCTCACCAGCCAACTGAGTAACTACATACATGCTCTTCCATACCTCACGGTACGGAGCTAGATCACGCCTCAGCCCCGACTATTGGAATCTGGCAAGCTAGACAAAAATTAATATCCATACAAAACCAAATTAGTTTTAACTACAAAGCTGGCTCTATATATTACAGATATGTGAAACAACTCTGGAAGAATGACTCTCTGAACACTGCAGCAGTTATAGATCCAAAGAGCTGAGTCTGGTGCCACATTGGCTTGGTCTCTCCAAGGCCAATGGACAGGACTGCATGGATGTGCTCCTTAGACATTTGAAATTAATGTTACTTTAAAAACATGTAACAATGACTATGTAAAAATTTAAGGGGCAGGATCCCAGGGCCACTTATGAGTCTTACAAATATGGAAGCATGCTGACGGTTTTAAAAATATATTTACCCTTTTGGCAAGGAGAATTGGAAAGGATGAAGAGCACACAATGCCAGACAACGAAATTCTATGAACTGCAGATCATTTTCAGAAGTGTAACTCCTTTTATATTAGTCAATATTAATATTAATCAATGATAAGTTTGTTCCCTCAGTACACTGACAGCAACAAGACTGACACTTGTTTTTTTTCACCAAGGAGAGAAAAACAGGAATTAACAGAAAACATTATGGAATAATTTCTCTGGCTCTCAATGAAGGCAATGTGAGTGTGGCAGAAGAGGAGATTATTAACAGCCAAGTAGGCTTCTTTACTTGGCTCCTCTTTAAGAGGAGTGATGCCACTTCAGTGTAGGCACCCCTCTCACACAACACAAGCGTGCTTGTGATTTCTCACACAGGGAAATGAAAGAGAACCAACATCTGAGGCCGACTGATTTTATGTTTATTTATACACAAAAACAACCCCTTTTTCCAATTTCCAGCTACATACAGGTGCTCTTCAATCACATGCGCTTTTATCCGCACACATTTCAACAAAGAGCATGTAATAGCAAATGGAGTGCTCCAGTGCATGACAGCCAGAGCGTGGCTCTCCCTGGCACAGACCCATGTGGCCTAGAGGTAAAAGATGTGCCCTCAATTTAGATGGTGATACACCAGCTGCTACAGGACAACCCAGAAGCAGTTAGAAAGAGACAGTCATATTGTACCTCTAGATCTTTCACACTGGGCTGAGAGTATTTTGCAACTAAAAAAAAAAAACAAAACCTAAAAATCCACAAAGGATGCACCGCATTCGGCAACTACAACTGCAAAGAAGCTCCTGCTGAGTAAAGAAAAAATTGCCACCATGATATATCCAAAAAAAAACCCTGGAGATAGTTCAGCTAAAAGCTTGGGAGAAGCTTGGATTAATTTTTCACCTGCAGCACCCAAAGGAAAAATCATAATACTTAATACTATTTCACAGACACTACAGACTAATCCGTATAATTTCAGTAAGCAATCAGAATAATCCAAGAGAATAGATGAGGAACAATAATGGCTAACAGTGAAATTAAGTCAGCCTTCTGATTGCTCCCAGTCTGTCCAGAAGATTTGGACTTCCTGAGACTTAAGTTTTATCATTATTTCCATAACATATCACTGCACACCAAGTTTTTGAGACATCTTTCTTCACCTTCAAGTGGATAGTGACATACCTGTACTTTATCGTGCTTAACACTTCCTTGTGGTCTTTTTTTTTTAAATTGGAGAGGGGGAACGGATTGTGTTAAAGACAAAAACAACAGTCAGAGCACCACTTGTGGTACCCAATACATCTCTAGGAAATAGCTGCAAAATTTATGGCAGAGACATTTTTAGTTTTGTTAAAAAAATTGAGAGTTCCTGATCTTGTAAACTGACTTATTTTAACTATTTTAATAAGAAACCACAGTTTCTGAAAGGATAGTGATGTTTTTGTGATACTAAAACCAGCAGAAACTATGCAACTACAAATAAATGCAAAATATTTTAAGGACAAATTTAAGTGTTTTGTGCAATATATTGTTCACTCTATATTACTGTAGCCTACAGACATAAAATTTAACTCAGCGTGCTGCTGCAAAAAGAATTCAAAATAAACTAAACAGCCCCTACCAGATTATCAGTAACACATTTTTCTAAAAAAGCAAGAAAAAATTAAGCAGTGTTTAAAAATCGATGCAACATGGTTTGGTTTTGTGCCTTTTTTTTGTTTCAAATAAAAATTAACAGCTTCACAGCAAACAATTTGTTGTGCAATCTATATATTTGAGAAACTCTACATGGCTCCAAGTAAAAGAACAGTGCAGTTCTGAACAAACTATTCATCAGCATAACAAAACACAACAAAAACTAATCCTGATAAAGGCAACCAGACATGAGCTGGAGCCAGAGAGCACTCCGGCTAAAGACACTGCCGTCAGCCATGTCCTTCTGACCATCCATCTACCAGCGATACAGAAACTGTCAGTGGCACCTCACAACAACAAATCCCAAACCAAACAAGTAGGATCAGGAAAAGACATATTAAGTTACCTCTTTGTAAACAGAAAAAGGAGACCACAGCGAGTGGCTGTCCTGCACAAATAACTTATTTCCCCTCAGACCTTCATAAACCTTTTCTCTGGATCACTGACTGCTTGGGCTTGTGGGTGGGGCAGACAGAAACTCCCTAGAGCAAAAGGTTGCTTGAATTTCAGACTGCAATAAAAGCTGCCCAGAAAATTTCAGTTGTAACTTAAATTCCTACCTCTGGGCCATACTGCAGTCTCTCATAGAAAAAAAACCCCACCAAACCTCCATTGAAAACAGAGCAGTTCACCTTGTAAAGTGTCTTCATGTATGTGCTGTTAAAGGAGGCTAGATCAGTAATAGAAATGTTAATGTTCAAACCTGTACACTGCAAAGGTATGGGGCATCTTCTCATATCGTATTCATAAGCTGTACTCCAAGGCCTGAATATCTTCATGCCCCTGCCTTGCTTCCTTGTTCTTCTGTACTTCTGAAACTTCTTACAAACAGAACACGACTGCTGCAGAATACGTGCCACTGTTGGCCATCCCTCTCCCCGCAACATTGCTCAAGAGCACCCCAGAGACAAGAGAAAGCTGCTCCAAACATGCTCCTTGAAATACTTTCATCTTTCAAGAGAAAGACCTCTCAAGGACTGCCGTGTCCCAGCTTGACTCTGTTTAACCTTCCCAAGGTTTTATTTTCAAAAGCCAAAAAAGGGTCTTTTAAGAGCTTCCGGACAACTGACACAGCATGCTCAAGAGCTACCTTTTCCCTCCTGTTCCATCCAGCTTTTCAGTCAATTAAGACTGAGGAGAACACAGAGAGATCTTTCCAACTAAGCAAGGATGTTTTTTCCTTAGCTGAACATCTTTCAGACTAATGCTGGTGTATTTTACAACGTAGTGCTTAATTTTCCAAATCATCTTAGAAACACCGCAAAGTACTTGCAACCTCCGTCAAGCTTTAACATCTCTATTACAGAAATAAAATTCACACTAGCTTTACAGACGAAGAGGCACAGAGAGGTTGGGAACATCAGCCACAGCTGCACAGCTCATACGCGCTCAGGAACTAGCAGGACCCAGGCAATCCTTCTTATAAATCCTGTACGACCTACCTCGCCACACATGCAGCACCCCCGCCGCCTTTCATAACCCAGTTTATGAAACTAAGTAATTCTGTAATATATCTGAGACACTCTGCAGAGGAAAGGAGGGGGAAGAGGAGGCGCGGGTAAGTAGATATATATTCATACAATATAATAGACTACTTAGTCTCCTGAGAAATCATGTGTCCACGTGCTTTCCCATCATGAGGCTTTCCCAATTTTAAAAAAAAAAGTTAAACTTCCCATAATTTGTAACATAAGAATTTAATTAGTGCAGTGTGATTAGTAAAACTGTCTAAGCCACATTAGTAAAATACTTGAATGAGACTAATAATGTCTGTGATCCAAGAACTACAGTTTTATACATATCTGAAATGAGACCCAGCTCTATTTTTCAACACTGAACACATCTTCAGATGCATTCAATTATGAGTTATTCCTAAGTCTTCAATATGGTTCTTCCAAAATTGACTTACATTAATAACTGTATTAGTGCTACAGTACCAGTTGTAGAAAAACCTTCAAACGTTACAAAAAAAACTGACGCCAAGCAAGACCCCGTACTGGTTTAGCTAGCATCCTTCTACCACTTCCTGTAAACAAACAATGCCTTGCCAATTAAACAAGCTGCAGATTGCAAGAAGAAAGGAAAGGCTAACTCTGCTCTGTCTAAAATTGGCTAGCAAAGACTTATTTCCCATTAAAAGCAATTCAATGTTTAAAATGTATCAGAAAGTCTTATCTTCAATTCTGTATTCAGCAGCTCCTAATAATTGTCACCCTGAACACTGGATTTCTAACCCAAAACTTCTGTTTCCATGCTGCACGGTAGGAATACAGTATCAGGGAAGAGAATAATACAGTAAGAACAAGACTTGACCAAGGTCATCCAATCTTGCACCAAAAAAAATTACTTCAATGCATTCAGCTGCATTGTGCTCTGAAGTGACATACCCATGCCTGAGGAACCCCTGAAAGAGCATGAACGTGCACCCTAAATTTAGAGTGACCACAGAAATGCCCACCCCACACCAGCCTGCGCTCCCAGCTCATCAGTGCAGCAGATAATTCAAAACACCAAATCCACCTGTGCAAGACACAACACCAAACAGTGCATTGACACCATCTTAAGAATGCAACATCACAATTTCGTCCGTCAGTCCACAGAAGCTCAGTGGTCTACCGCAATCATTCACAGAGAAAATAAATAGTATTTAAGAGGAAAAGACGCAGTTTTTCCTTCCTCATCAGCACTGCAGTTTGGTTCGGTGTCACTCTTGTGTTTTACAGACACGTTGCATGGCGTTCCATTCCCAACAATCCAGCTTTGCCCCTTCTTGTTAACACAGGATAAAGCCTGGACACTCTAGGGAGTTTTCATTCAATAAGCCAGCAAAGTAAACCTTTGCTAGCGCTAATAAGAACGGCTTTTTTTGGCTCCAGGCACTCTCCTTTTGCCAAGTCTGAATTTCTCTTTTTGCCTTTGCTAAATGCTCAGAATCAAAGTGGGGGAGCGGAGGGGTGTCACTCAATCCTCATTTCAAATTCCCTGTATTTCACCTGAATCGACACGGTGCCGCTACATCAGACCACCTCTACTCAAACGGTGCAGGTAAAAGCTTTGTAACACTTCTGCCCTCTGTGTCACTACATCTTCCTGGGGTCTCAAAGAGAAATCCCCAGCATCCAAAGGAGGGAGGGAAAGGGATGCTGGAAGTCAATTACAACCGTTATCAGCTGTAATATCTTAGTGTCGTGCTGAGCATGTTAAAATATGCTGATCACTTTGGACACCAGAGGCACAGTCTGAGGCTGTTTGCCATTCTCCTCATTAAACTGCAAAACAAATAGCTCTCATTTTCAAACCTACGTAGGACAGATTTTATGAACATCAAAAATAAACAAAAAAATAATGAATAGCTATAAAAAACACCGAGACCCGTATGACAACCAAAAGAAGCAACTCTAACAGCTGAAGAAAATTCAAAGGCTTTTCAAACTTCTCACAGAATAGAAATCCTCAAAATAATCTATTTATATTACAAGGTATCATTCCTTTCCCTTGGAAGGAAAAAAAAATATCACTAGACTAACTTCAACCAAAGACACTGCAGTCTTGTAAGACAGTAAACTGTTTGCTGACAGCCTTGACAAGGCTTTGCAAAGGCCCATCTTTCTCAAAGCTGTTATGCCACTTAGCTGATCTCTTTTTTTTCCTCCCATCCAGTGTTTTTCACAGCTGAGAACTTGTTTGAAGTGGAAGTAAACTGAAAAACACAACAAACAAAGAAGTCCTGGGCCTGTGGTCAGACATGTCCCTACCTGTGCAGCAACGTGGTGTTTCTCTAGCTGACTGCTAAGACTTCAACACACCCGACCTGCTTTATGGGCGCTTACAACTGGGCTTAAGCTGGGAAATGACTGCGGGTATGCCTTTCACAGCCGACACACTGAAGTAAGACAACCTCGTCAGATCAGCATAGAGCCACCAGCCAAACACCCACGAGCTACTCACTTCCAAAATAAAACCAAGTTACAGGCATGAGCAGACAAGAACAATTCTCACCCATGCCTTTACAGCATTTTTACCCGTGCTGTAATGGGGTTGGTGGGGGCTGTACGGCCCCAATACACTGGAACTGTAACCGAACCACAGTCGGGGACGGCTGAGCTGCAGCCTTGGCATCTGGTATTCATGCACAAACCTCCGCTTGGTAGTACCAATCCCCTGGAAACTACTGCACTGAAGATTCTTTTCCAGGTATGTGCCAAGGAATATCATCCAAAAGATTCATGAAGGTACGGTGATAGACAGTGGGCTGCTTTAAAATGAATGCTATCAGTTGTATTTAAAATCAGTGTATGTGGTCTGTATTCAGTATAAATGATACTGTCCAAGTTTTGAGAACAAGCTTGTGTGGGCAGCAAAGTCACTTTTGATTATTTTCAAAAATTCTATCAAAAATCTTTCTCGTCACCAGAAAAATAACAACTCTCTAAAAAGTAGCCGAAAAATATTTCTCATTTTTAAAAATTCAGAAGCAGGAGGCACATACGTATACATGCAATGCACTGGGTGTAATTTGCTTAAAGAGGAATATGGTTCTAATGTTAACATCTGTGAGACCATGGCCTAATCATTGTTCAGTGAAATATGAAACTAGATCAGTGGTGGCACATAAGATGTAATCTCTACTGTGTTTGGCTCACTACACTGAATCCTTGACTCATAAATCATTGTTACTAGCCATTCAGTGAATCAATATTCAGATTCCCTCTTGGTCTATACATATGACCACTAAATGAAATAATAATGACCAAAATCTGCCACATATTAGGTTATCAATATTACCAAAAGGGATTTCTTGGGAGCAATGAGGTAATCTAGGATAAAAAAATATCACATGAGCATGCAAAGAAATGTGAAAAACCTGTGACTAAATATAGAGACAGCAAGACAAAGGTATTTTTAAATGCCTCTTCTTCCATCCTCAAGCATTAAAATTTACCATAGCATCACAATAATGCATCTTATGAAAGGCCATTCCAATAATGCCTGCTTTTAATTATGTTTTAAAACATGCTGCACTTGAGCATTTTTCTTTTTCTTCTTTCAAACAACCCCTTCTCAAGTTGCTACTAGTGTTGTTTCTTTTCTTTGAAGCACAATTAATATTACAGTGATCAGACAGTAGTATTTTCTTACCAGCAGCCTGATAGTCAGGAGCTTCAGAAGACCACATTTTAGTTCCACTAAAAACTAACAAAAAACAAACTTCTAAGAGTAATTCCATAAAGCTGTATTTTCCAAAGCACTCACAAACCATTTGGTTATTAAAAGGTAGCGGATCACCTCTTGCAGAAAAACATGTGCACTCCCATCCCATACCTGACCATGAGCCACATCAAAATTTGTAATTTTGACAACAGAAGAAGGGAAGAAATGATGGATACCTCAAATACATCACCTTTGAAAGAATAACCAACTAAGAATGGTCTTTAACTACTTCCTAAGCACACAAGAGATTCTCCAGGCAAGTATGACTTACAGGTAGCAACTTCACAGAATTTACATAACCCTTTGGAGGACTTTGGCATGTACATTAAGTACCAGAAAAGAAGCACACGCTGACAGAAGACACATCTTTCAGGTTTGCCAGTTTTACATACCAGTAGCACTCAGAAGGCTGAAAACTCAAAAATAAAAATGAACAAACTCTCTGTTCTTCTTCCCTTGTGATTGGCTTTTCTCATACACACATTCACGGTGAAAACAAGAACTCAAGGGTGAGAAGCCATACATGCCAGCACTGCACAGACAGCACTAACTCTTCCTTGCACCTACACGCAAATATACGACCGAATTACGTAACTATTGCTTGCACATCATCAAGAATGTGCAAAACATATGCAATAAATACGGCAAATAAACCTCCCATATCTGTTCAGAAAGGGCCTGATTCTGCAATAAAACAATTCCCTTCTGTTACTGGATGATGGGGTCTGTAAAGATGTATGTGTTGCCTAGGCATTTAATGATGCAACTCTAGTTAAGAGGATTTTCTTGTACAATTTAATAAGCAATGAACATCCAGGTGCCTATTCTTAACAGTGCAAGGCAGCTGAGCGACTACCAGTCATTCACCAGAGCTGTACCGCTTCTTTAATTGGGTGAACCGTGGGCTTTACTTATTCAAACTATGATAGAAAAACAGAAAACTATTTCAGTTCATTTTTTGTTCCTTTTGTAGAAAGGCATCGGGAAACTATAATGATTACATTTGGAGAAGTTATAAGCAAAAAGAGCTCTAAATTATAATTCAATGGAAAGGCTCCTTCTACTTGCATGTACCACTGCTTAAAACTCTTCTCCCTAGCATCTTACATAATATTCGCTTTTCCTTCAGAGGGAGAGTAAAGCGGG
>Ga0065711_1047836_pt1 | contig 12118 bp, 3 predicted proteins | sample Hoacrofraction12_FD_59098 | JGI IMG/M metagenome (GOLD analysis project Ga0065711, IMG submission 59098) | Hoatzin crop microbial communities from Cojedes, Venezuela - Epithelial fraction 12 v2 (version 2) | ecosystem: Host-associated > Birds > Digestive system > Esophagus > Crop | place... | reverse complement strand
TTTTTTTTTTTTTTTTTTTTTTTGAAGAAAGGAGTATGTGAAACAGATCACTTTACATTTTTTTTTTTTGCTTTTCCAACAAACTGTTTTTATTGAAAACAATTTTTCCACTCCAAAATTAAAACTTTAGTTCACAGATTTTTACCTGAGTTTTAGAGCTCTTCCTTCAAGATTTCACCTTGTACCAGGAAAAGAGGCTGATCTGCCTGAAGGCAACATTGTAAGATGTAGCCTTGTGTGCATTACCACCCAAAGTAATTTTACTGATTTTTTTTTAAACTACTTGGATATCTATTCCATTTATAAGCTATAAGCTAAAAAAGCCCTTCATTTTTATATAGGCCAGACATTAGGGTATGTGCACCTTGATGATGACATGCAACTCTTTCACTGCAAAAATGTTATGAATCCTGAAGGAAGGGGATTCAAAGGTGCTTTAGGAGAAGAATTCATGTTTCATTGGTGCTATGACTGCAAGACAACTCTCGGGTTCCAAATACTGTAGCAGAGCTTGTTTTGACATCAATCGAAATAACCCACATGAAAAAGATCCAGATAAAAATAAAATCACTTGAGAGTATGCACTTCTGCACTCATACAGCTGCATCTCAAACTCTTTTAATATCACGTTAGCCACAGGAGAAGAGGATACAGTGAGCACCTGCTTGCTGTAAGGCAGCCCAAGGCCCTTCACTTGGTACAGGCAAACGCCCTCACAGCGTTCTTTTCAGATGAATGTGACAGCCAGTGAGCAGGACTTTGGGAAGAAAATTTCTCTGGCATTTACAGTCATTCGTGGTTTTGGCCTACAAGGTGTCAGAAGACCTCCGTTTCTCCAGTGCGAAATAAACAAATAATATTTTGTCATATTACCAACCTAGAGCTACGCCAGGAAGATTAACCTTGCATGAGAGTTCTGCAATATATTGACAGATGTAGGAACAAGGCAGTCTTAGCGAGGAAACAATGAACTAACGGTTGAAGGCCATCTCCCCAGGACTCACTGTAACACCTAGCTTCTTTCCACTCCCGTCCTTAACTTTATCTTCCTGCATAACTTAAAACAAAACACTGAATCCTTCTTTGTTTCAGCTTCCCCATCCATAAACCAGCAATACCAGTACGCTATCTCTACGCTTTGAGGTGTTGCACAGTTTATCTTATTAGCATCTGTGAAGTGCTTTTCACTTCTTTACTGTGTATCAGCTGGGAAGAGCAAAAATCATACAGCAAATATGAAGATATTTTTACTGATGTCTTTGGAGAGTGGCGAGTGAGGCCATAAATGAAAAAATGCATAAATGCAGGATTAACATAGATTAAAATACAAAATTAGCATAGACTGAAATACAAACACCTGCCAAACAGACAAATACAGTGTAGAATAGCTACTCAGCTACTGCTGCTTAAATTCTACATCTGGGGCACTAGTAGCCTACAGAAAAGAAAACACTCTGTAGAAAGTAAAAAGCCTCTTACGGGTCAGTCAAACTTTGAAAGTGACCAAATTTTTTCAGAAGCCTGTCAGTCAGTCTCCCGGTAGAGAAACCCTGCGTCCCTCTGCTGTCTATAGGTAACACGAGCTCTGACGCAGCAATTCACTCGCTAGCACTGCTGTTGTTCCAAGCAAAGACAAGTGGGATGTTGTGCAAATTGAACTAATCGGCAACACTTTATCAACTCAATTAGCTCAAATCAACCCAAGTGTTTCTCTGTCTACAGTTGCAGCTCAGCACGGATGCAGTCAGGCTATAATGGCAAATTACATGCAAAGAAGCACAGACCTGCTCTGCCTGCCCTGCAAGCTGGCCAGAGGTAACCTGGTTTGGAAGTTCCACAGCTGTGTTAGCAAAACACCATGTCCTGCTGAGGTGGCCTGGCTAAATTCTTGCCTATGTCAAGATGAACTGGGAATATTTCCAAGGAAGACTTTTTGTTCCTAATTAAACAAGCAGGAATAGCACAATCCATACCAGTATTCTAGGAACAATTTCTGCATAACACCAGAGAGTATGCATACCTTACATAGGTTTCAACCATTTTAGTGCAACAAAATAGGATTGCTTTGTAGGACAAGAGAATCACGTCTTAGATGACCTTGTTGTATTAGTCCTGAGATTCCAAGGTGTCTCCATGTGGAGGAAACGCAAGGAAACGAAACCTAACCAGCCTGCTCGCTTGACTCTCCTTTCTCTTTGCTGCCAAGAAATCACGCTGGCCACTGAGACATGGACAGATTACTGCACTGAAAAGTATTGGTGATTTTATTGATGAGTCTCTCAAATCATTACTAAAACAAAATAAGCTGTTCACTTCTCAGCTGTAGTCAAATGGGACTGATGACTATTGTCTCAACCTTGGCTTATGATAAATGAGGCTACCTTACCCGCTCAGGTCCTTGACCCAAATTCACAGTTAGTCCAGTGACCTAGCCAAAACCTCTGAGAGAACAATGCCTAATGATGCTTGTCTCTACTCAAACTACTCCTTGGCAACTCTAGTTGCAACTCATCTGCCAAAACAGATACTTGTCAATAATCAACACAGCTGCCAAGGCACTTTGTGAAAGTCAGTACTTCCTCTTGCTCTCCTTTGTCTGTCCTCCATAGTTAATATACAATTCTTTGTAGTTCCACTCAGTGACCCTAACTTTTCTTCTTTGGACGACAAACAGTGCTACCTCCTAAAAACAAACAACAAAACAAACAAACAAAATCACTCACTGGTTTTAGTTAATTGCTTACAACAACAACCCCAATGCCTATCTGAAATTAGAATTTTACTGCACAAGGCACTGTACAACAGCAGAGACAGCAAAGAGTCCCGTGAAGACACCCAAACTGCACATGAAGCAGGCAAATTACTGCCAGTTTTGAGGAGTGAGATCAGGGAAGCACCAAAATAAGATTCCTGCCAAACATGCAAAAGAACTTTACATACAAAATAAAGTGCTTTCTATGTTTAAAGTCTGGTTATGCTGTTGTCTGGGGATGTGGGTTTGTTGGGTTGGGCTTTCTGGGCGTTTTGCTTGTTTGGTTTTTGGGTTTTTTTCCTTTGAAGGGGAGGGAGGCTCTGGGTTTCTTAAAGAAAGAAGCTGTGGCAGATTGACCTCTGCAGGTCTACCCACTTGTGTAAAAGCACATTTGTGTTCAGCCTTTACAGTGGACAAGTCAGTATTCCATGTTTGCAGCAAATATGCTGGTGGAAAGGATAAATCTAACTCTCTCTCATGAGCTGACCATTTGACTTCCAAGAGTCAAGTAATAACACAGTAACTGAATTGAATTTGAAGCCTGGTTTTGGCTGGGATGGAGTTAATTTTCCTCATAGCAGCTTGTATGGTGGTGTGTTTTGGATTTGTGATGAAAACAGTGCTGACAAAGGGATGTTTTGCCTGCTGTTGAACAGTGCTCACTCAGCCTCAAGGCCTTCTCCACCTCACCAGTGAGAGGGCTGGGATGCACAAGCAGTGGGGACACAGCCAGGCCAGCTGACCCCAACTGACCAAAGGGATAGCCCATCACATACCATGTCATGCTCAGCAACAAAAACTGGAGGAAAGACAGAGGAAGGGGGGGTGATGTTCAGAGTTACGGCGTTTGTCTTCTCAGGCAACCACTACGCACAATGACTTCCTGGAGATGGCTGAACACCTGCCTGCCAATGCGAAGCAGTGAATTAATTACCTGCTTTGCTTTAAGGTTTGCTCATGCAGCTTTGTTTTGCCTATTAAACTGTCTTTATCTCAACTCACAAGTTCTCTCACTTTTACCCTTCTGATGCTCTCCTCCATCCTGCTGGGAGAAAGCAAGTGAGCGGCTGTCTGGGGCTTAGCTGCCAGCCAGGGTTAAACCACAACAAGTCCCTACCCTCATTGCTCGCCTACCCATCGCTTCATCTTTCTCATGACAGTCTTTGCCCAGCATCACTTTCAGCTATTACAACTCACAGCCTTATTGTGATGTAGGGTTGTAAGATGCCTGCATAATAAGCTGGTACTTTCTAGGAACTGAAAAAATAGTGAAGAGCCAAAACTAAGGGAGGTTATCATCATCCCTCACAAATTCTCAAAGAAGAGACTTCCATGCTTTCAAGTTTCCCTTTATTCTAAATAAATAAATAAAATCCAACAGCCTCTAAAAGAGTATGTCCCTAATTAATAATAATAATCAGATTCTACAGTTGCAGTATTTGCATTTTTTCTGACTTATTACCAGAACAGTGCAAACAATCCTCAGCACCAGCAAAAAATTAGACCATCCATATCTTCCAGAACTTGTATTTTGGCATTGCCTTTGACAGTAACCATTCAAGCTAAACAAGAAACAAAGTAAGTTTGATTAAAAAAAAAAAGAAACAAACCACCAGCCACAAATGCAGTATACTACTTTTGTGTTCATTAATATTCCAGCCACATATTATTATCCTCCACATAGTCACCCAAGCAGAAACAAACAGATATACCTTACAGGGGTGTCAGGAGATTAATTAGTTAATAACTATAAAACAATTTGAAGGTATAAAGCCATGTTACAGAAATGTTAAGTGCTGTAACATTATATACGTAGAAATGAAGGTGAGCTTGCCAGAAATTCTATGAGACTGACTACATGCAGAGTAATTACAGGAGCAGTTCAAGTTATTTTCTTGCTTAATATAACAATCCATGTCCCAGCCCATCAAACCATTGTTTCCAAGGAGTGAATACTGAGTGGAACTAACAGCTCACAGTAATGGATCTGTTCTCCAGAGAACACAATACATATCACTACCTTATAAGAAATAAGACTGGAAAGCTCAACATGAGTAGAGGAACCAGGCTGATGCCCTACTTTTATCCATGGAAGGACTAAAAGAATTCTAAAAGAATCTTAAGAAAGAACATCCCAAAAGAACAGTTTTAATCCTATCTTTTGTGCCAATGCAGCACCTATTAATCTCACTTTACCGAGGGAGTACAGCATTAACAGCAATGCCTCAAAACCTGCCCCGAGTGCTTTAGGAAGATTTGTTTAAATGCACACATATACACATGCACGCACATGTACACACACTAGAAGTCAAGGCCAGGTTCAGGTCTCAGCTCCAGCTGATTTAACTCAAGGAATGGTAGCAATTCCATAGAAGTGACTGTGCACTTGTCAAGAATTGAAACCATCTTCAAAACCAGAGAGGTCTAATTCTGAGCTTGGCAGTCTTCAGAGCAGTACGCATCTCCAGTTCAGGCCAGGACTACTGCGCAACAGCATTGACAGAGTTAGGGAGTAACACACTTAGTTAAATTTGAGAAGTGAAAAGTACAATGATGGGGCAAAGTAAAAATGCAAGAACAAAAAAAAAATACTGTCAGCATTACTTTGAATTTCCACATTCCTACATCATCATCCAGCCATTTCAAAGTTAAAGATTCCCATGAAACTGTCCTCCTGTACGTTACACGACACTGCTGTGTAACTGGTCAATGACATGCTACTCCCCAAATCTGCATGCTTAATTAGTCACGCTGAGCAACTAGCTTACCTGCAATCAAAAAAAAATTTTGAATTTTTGAAAGACTGAACTTTTAGCCTTTTCTAAACTCTCACAGACTGCAATCCTAACTACATAGCCTCACAAAATGAGTGTTCTTTGAAGAACAACTCTGCAAAGTGTATGTATACCAGGTAGGTAACACACTCCTGTCTCGCAGCTGGTAACAACAGACAGCACTGAGAACAAGAGGGAAGCGGCAGGAGAAAGACTCTGCAGTACTATTGCCCCTTGAACTCTCCTGCTTATGAAATTCAGTCTTAAAGTAACCTAGCTTTAGAGACAAAACTCTCACAACAAGGCAACCATGGTCCTGCTCCTGCCGCTTTGCACCATTAAATAGGTACCTTGAATGCAGTAAACAGCATCAGAACTTCAGTGCTGAGTCAACTTGAAAGCACCAGCCTCTGTCTCCCCAGTGGAAAACGCACATGTGCAGAGACATACATGTATGTGAGAACAAATGCCTCATGAAATATGGCCAGCATCTCCTACGCTGAAGGGATAGATGGGAACTGAATACTCTGCAATCCATGAGAGATGCACGAAAGTGATGATATCACAATGTGAATAACTAGAGGAAAGACCAAGAAGAGCGCACCTCCCAGACAGCGCAAGGGATGAGTGACAGCCTCCTCATTTCAACTGACAGAGGGGCTAGCTGGGATGCAAAGCTTCTTGCTGGGCACGCTCCCTTGACTCAGCTATGCATTCATGTTGTCCTCACTCTCTGAGCTTGCTGCAGTAGATGCGATAACATCTTTTTGTCAAGCCACGCGCACTGATATCCAGTGAGATTAGGTCTAGGCTACAATCAGTACCCTACTGCAGCTGGCTGCAGTTTTGTTTGTACTGGCCCTAAATTAAGTGTCCATTGAGATTTCTGTGCACATTGTACCACCATTGCTAAAGCTTCACCTGAAACCAAAGCTGATATAAGCGGCAGCAATAGAGAATATTTGCACTATATTTTATTTAGTTTTAACTTTCCTCAGTGCCTTCTCAATTGCTGATCATTTTCCTTGTCATTCAGTTTACAACACTAAATTCAGGGTATTTTCAAACAGTCTTTGCAAAGCTTTCTCATATTAACCAGCACTACCAAGTTCTGCCGCACTGATCTTTTGTCAACTCCATGACCAGTGTGGGAAACGTTCTCTTGAAGCTGAGGACAGCAGAGATTCAACCCATGAAAAAGTAATGGGCAGAAGACAATCTCTCAGAGATTACTGTCCATAAAATTGAATTGGCAACATCTGCTCAATCTACTGTAGATAAACAGTGAACTATTTTCCAACTCATTAACTCAGAGGATAAGACATTAAATAAACCCCAGGGGCCTCATGCTCTGTTATCACATTTAAGGCTTGTCCCAAACTCACCAAATTAGTTCTTCTGTACAAGAAAGCACCCAAGAACGGAGTTGCAGGTACATAGCAAACACATACCCATTTAAATGTCTGGATGACCAAAAAAAGAAAAGAAAGTCCTCACTTAATCTGACTGTGCTTCTAATTACTAGCCACTTAGCCTAAATTATTAACCGTGTTCTCACAGTGATGTATGGTACATGTAAATCTCCAAACAGGATTCTAATAGAATTATCTAATTCTATTAAACCACTAACAACTACCCATTAAATATTTATTAGAAAGCTTGCATTCACTTGAAATAGATTGGGATGTCAGCAAAACACGTTGCTAATCCCTTCTTCATTTCAGCCTTCTATGCTAAGTGTTCAAAATGAGCTAATCAGAATCACACTTATTGATTAAGTACAAATTAGTTGACTAATCAAGACCAATAAAAATAAAAAGATCTGAAAAGAATTCACAAAGTAGACTATGGATTTCACTAAACAAAACACACTCTGTTCAAATAAACAAGTTTGTTAAATTTAAGATATTTGATTAAATAAAGATTTTAGCTTATTCTACCATAAGGCAGGGGTGATAAATGCCAACTAATTGAACTTTCTTTGTAGCATCAATGAGCTGCACTTCTTAAAAAGAGAGAACCCTTTTAAAGCACTTCAAAGATTCAATACCATTTTAAGTTCTCAGTACAGTTGTTAGGTTGGATTTTTCTACACCTTACACAGTTTAGCTCGGCACCAGAGCAAAAGCAGTATTTCAATAAACAGAAGGACAAACATCCAAGATATTCAAAATCACGCACAACAGCAACCATTCACCTTCCGAAAAAAGAAATGCTGGCAACAAGCAGAAAGAACACAGGGGATGAGCAACCAAATGCCACACAAAGCCATCATTTACGCCATTACTTTTGGTGGCAGATCCCGCCTTTGATCAGCAGAGTTGTACATATATTCACATGCTCATTTGAGTCATTCCAACAAAATCCAGGCTGCTTACCGTTAAAGTGTAACCAGCCCCATACTGACACATCTCCTCTAGAGTCACCCCCTCAGGAAAATACAAACCAACATTAGCTGGAAGAGTAAAATTTTAAAAACCCTCACACAAGTACCACAATGTCCCTGCCCCAAAAGCAGACACATTTACATGTTCCTGAGCCCAGAAACCATATGAAAGAAAGCCAGTCTCTTCCTCCCCTCTTACTTCCTCAAAGAGGTACTCCTCAATCCTTCTCATCTCCTTTGGAACTTTTATCTATACGAATCATCTCCAGGGCAAACTCCATACCACATCTGACGCAAATGTTACAAGCGCTGCTACCATCCTGCAGGTAACGCTGCACACCGCTCAGGATCCGAGCAGTTTAAATTGCTGGCCTGAAGGTTCACGTTTTGCCAGGGAAGAGGAGGTAGAAATCCTGGAACTCTTCCATACTTAGAAGAACTGTACACCAATGCTGAAAAACCTAGAGAGGCATAAGGCAAATCAGACATAATATAGTATCTTTCTCCTAATCTCATGAATTCTCTTTCATTTCTCAAAATGGTGGCTGTCCATACACAATCAGAATAAAAGTAATTGTTTTTTAAGTTACCTGGGTTATTTTAACTTCCCTGCAGTGGCATAAAAAAAAAAAATAGACTATAATAAATTAATTTAGAAATGCTAACAGATAGTAAGACAGAATTTCTACTAACAGGAAACACTAATGCATTCATAACTATGACCAACAGAAACGCACTGAAATCGACATCCGAGAGCGAAAGTGAAGCACGCAGAAAACCAAATACACCCAACCCTTGCAAGAAAACCCGCAGCTAGCTGGTCAGACTGTGCCAGTTCTAAGAGAAAAAGGAAGCTCATAGTGTAAACATTGCTTGAGGTCAAAATTCCATTTTCAAGGCCATTTGCTTAACACCACACAATTCACACGAACGGCCGTGTCATTAGCTGACAGTGTTTCATTCTGCTTTGGTTTGCAGTGCTATTCAGGGGCTACAAGCCAGCTTTCCCGTGTAGGGTGTGTTTAGTTGGCCAATACATGAGTATTCCTATTTCTTTCCCTTCTCTGCCAATTCCAAGGCTCAAGAAACACTACCTTGCTTTCATTGAGCTGGTTGGGATTTTTTGTTCAGGGGCTTTTTGTGGTTTCCCCCCACCCACCCAGGCAACTGCTCAATGTTGCCCTACATCCTGCGCAGGGGCTGCAGCAGAGGCAATGTTAGGCTGTTGCATGCTGCCTGAAAAAAATCCCACTCTGAACCGTGCAGAAGGAATCTCCTGCTGACAGTACTCCAGACCAATTAGTAAAAAAGAATAAAACAAACCCTAAAATTTCCTACCCTTAACACTCTGTAGATGTAAGAAAGGCCCTCAGTTGTGTTCAAGCCCTGTAAGTGAAGGTTGCAGCTCCCTGGAGAGGCTGACTGCCAAGCAACTCGTGCGCAGAGACTGGTCTGCGCTCTCCGAAGTGTCCAGCGACAGTAGAGCAACCTGCTGCTGTCTCCTCGTCGGCGTCATGGGATTTTGAGTCTTCAGACACCTGCCCCATGTCCTTGCTGTTTTCACATATATTTCTATGGGTCTTTGTTATGAAGTACACCTGCTTTGGCACTAAGAAAAGCGGGCCTGATTCTGCACTGCATGCTACTTTTTGTAATCTTGTAGAGAGGGGACCACACCAGATAAAATTCTACCAGCTCATAAATAGTAGCAATTTACAACCACTTTGCACAGGTGTAATTGACTGCAGAGAACACAAAATGGGGAGAATCAGGCCTGATGAGATTTTACAAGTGAGCAAAGCAAGCAGAAATTGGCCTTAATTTTTGTACAATAGCCAGCACTTTAGCTCTTCACTGGGAAACTTCACAGCTGTGAAACATTTACAGAAAGGGGAAGCAATTACAGAGCACTACCACTGGAGGAGCTTAAATAATTTAAGGTTCACCATGTCCCTGATTCATTTTACTTCATTTTTTCCTCAAGACCAGATGCTGCTCATTTTAACACCCTTAATTTCCGCATATTGAGCTGGGCTTCTCTTTTCATCTAAGTGTGTGTAGACTACATATGCCTCCATGAAAATACAGGACAATTACTTCCAGAATGGGAGGATATGGGTTTCCTTCCACATCCGAACCCTGGAAAGAGTCCCTTTTGGATCTCCGAGCAAGATTTTCAGAACCCATAAACCAGCCGTGCTAGTTTATATGGGACTGCTGGCACAACTACGGAGAACTGCAGGGTCGTTACAGAAGTTAACTAATGCATGTAGGGAAACACAGTGTCAGTGGAAACCGACTTGTACACACGTGTAAGGGTGAACGTGTGTCAGTCAGTGTGTTTAGTCTTTTGTTTGTGCAGTGTCAGGCACTGCATGGTCTCATTTTATTAATAATGACAATTTCAAGCGGTAGAATTGGAATAGACTTACAATAAACATTCTCTGCCAGGCCCTGATCATTGCTTAGACTGTATCCATTAGAATCTTACTAATCTGAACACTTCAAAAATTCATATTACTGCTAGACTGAGTTTTTCACTAAATTTTAGCATTTAAAAAAAACGAGTTAATTATACATGTAAAATACACTCATTAAAATACAAGGTGGCCAAGTCATTTGTGTTTGCAAACACGAGTAGCAAAGTAGCGGATTTTCTGTTCCAAACACCTTTCTCTCCTCAGTTCTACTCCAAACCTACTCTCTGATGCAGAATTATGCTACTAACCCCAAATTTCACTTCATATAAGGTCAGTGCACACAAAACCACACAAACCTGTCAGCTTTGACAAACGTAACCCTGAAAGTCTAAGCTAAGTAGGTGGGTTTGAGGTTCTTTGTTATTGTGGGGTTTGGTTTTGGTTGTTGATTTTTTGTTTGTTTTGTTTTCCAAAAATGCTGTTTGTTTCTAGTCCAAGTCCTTACCAGAGAAAGGAGTGTTTTGGGTTGCGCGGGGAATGGGGTTTATGGTTCGATTTTGTTGTGGTTTTTTTTAAACACACAAATGTTATGTCATTTCTAATTCCTATCAATAACGATGACAACTGAGGAGCAGGAACACAGGTGCTGGGTTCTTACACAATATATTAGTTAACCAGAACATAGATAGGCAACCTGATGGTAACCAAAAGGTTGTTCAACTACTGATGATAACAATTGTACTGTCCAAGCAACAATATTCATGATCAGAATATAGAGGGTAATAATTCAAGCAGACAGCTGTTGGCAAGACGACTGAGCTCCCATATCCTGCCTGCTCCTGTATTTCTGGCACATTTCTCAGCACTGTCTGCCTTCATCAGCACTTCCAAGGGTGTCCTACCTGAGCACTGTAACCATCTCCTGTATTTGTGTGGTATGCAAAAATACAGCAGCTTTGATGAGCTGATCAGATTCTTTGCTTCTTTCATCTGCCAAAGTTGGAGACTAGCCCTTCTGCTATGGAGGACTGATTAGTTTGAACTACTCTTCCATCTAATAGTTTGTCACAACAGTTTTGTTTTAGGACCAGCGATAGGACTCTCAAATGCCCAAGTATTTTACTATATTCACTTAGCCTAAGCTATGCAAAGCTTGAAGGAGAAAGACATCAATTAGACCTTTAGAGGAAGCCACTGTCATTGTTACAGGTGGTTTTGCTGCTAAATACTTTAGCATAAGTCGTAGGAGAACCTAGTAGTAAGGGCACCACGAGCCACAGACTGCACGACCTCTCACACACAGGTAAAGCCTAACTTGACCAGTCTATGGAACATTGCGATTGGGCTCACCTCTGACTCTTGCTGATCTTTACTGAACACCGGAAAAGGGAGAGATTCAGAGTTAACCCCCACCTTCTGCTGACCATTCTGTCAAGTCTCTTCTGGGTGAAGAGAAGGCGTTACTTACACGTACCAGAGGAACAGTGGCAAACAAGTCAGAGACAATATTGATGTTGATTTTCCATTCTTATTTTCAAACAAGCAAATAGGCACAAACTTATAACAGTGCAACCCCTTCAGATGTTCAAAGAGAAGCTATTTAACTAATAAATTCTTGCAATAATGTCAGAAATACTTGCAGAAAATGCAACACACTGGGAAAACTTCTTCAATGGAAGCACACCTTTCTAGCCACAGCTTTTTCTACCAGCTTTATCGTTACTATTGTAGGGCACAATGCAGACATGAACATTTTATATTTCTCATTTGGCCTAACTATTCCCCC
>Ga0065711_1008820_pt1 | contig 12118 bp, 10 predicted proteins | sample Hoacrofraction12_FD_59098 | JGI IMG/M metagenome (GOLD analysis project Ga0065711, IMG submission 59098) | Hoatzin crop microbial communities from Cojedes, Venezuela - Epithelial fraction 12 v2 (version 2) | ecosystem: Host-associated > Birds > Digestive system > Esophagus > Crop | place... | reverse complement strand
GGCGGGGGGTAGTCGTTGCTTCTCTAATATTAATCTCGGAGTTTTGCTTTCAAAATTTGGAGGGAAAATCCAAGCTGACAAGTCGCGAGAAGCAGCTCGGGGCAGGGGGGAGAAGGAGGGGAAAAAAACCCAGACTTGAACGTTCACCCAGCAGCACCCAAACAGGCAGCTTTAATGAAAGCAATCAAGCCTCCGAGCTAATTCAAAGACAGACATCTAACATGCTGATTTTAATAAGCTTTTAAAAGGCAATCTCTAACTTTTAAAAGTCGTTCTTTTTAATTTAATTGGGAGTTTTTTGGTTCATATATTGCCAAAACAAACACAGCCACTAAAATATGTTTTCAATATGTACAAGTAGCATATCTAGACAATGTTTTAAATTAGCCCCGTATTTGACGGGTGGGAAAGAACGAGGCTTACTTTGGGTGAGTCGCAGACATTTTCCAAGCAGGGCTCGTCATGTCGAAATAATATCTTTAGATTCTCGTCCCTGCCTTTGTGAATCCTCCCATGTGAATGTATGGACGTCCCTTTACCTATAGGCTTCTTAAGAAAACAACCCCGATTGCTCGGAGATACACAGATTACTTGCTAAGAGACAGAGGAGAAGGCGGCAGAGAAAATACAGTACTGTTTAACTTTTAACCTTATGATATCATTAAATAGATCATTATAGATTTATAAACAGAGGATAAACACGATAAAGTTTAGAGGGCCCTTTGCTGAAAGCAATAACTGCAACTTTTATATCTGGCAAGAAGAAGAAGAAGAACAGACTTACCTTTTTCACAAAAAAAGAAGTCCCCCTCTTACTAGGTTATACGGCTTTGGCACTTACCGATGTTAGAGCAGACAAGTGTCGGATTTCCCGATGTCAAGCAGATTTCCTAATTTTTCATAGACTTCTCCTGTTGCATTTTTGGCCCGATGTGCGAGTCATCAATTTAATTTGTGGGGCCACGCGCTAGAAATCTGTATATACATGTGATTTAATAACCCTAAAACCTGACAGGCAGCTCTCTGGCAGCCCGGAGTTGCCCCAAGCTCAGAATTTCAAGAGTTAATAGAAACTTGGTTATATTAGGAAGGCTTTCTTTTTGCAGCCCAGGTTTGTAGCAGCATAATTATGTTCAACTGCTGTTGTTTGAAAAGGGCAAACAGCATCTTAGGCACAGAACAATGAAATTACAGCTGAGATTTAGGTTAGCAAAAGCCGTCTTCTGCAGGCTTTTATGATTCATTATTTCCCATTAAATACAGTATTAGAAGTGTACACCAGATAGCTCATGGTTGCTGCACTCAGAGCACATTATCTATATTACACAGGTCTGGGGAGCAGAATTAGAAAACTTTGGGGGAATGAGCAATATGTGTTTGCTGATAGAAGTACCATATGGCTCATCTTCCTCAATTGCTTTCATTGCGACTCTGATGCTGGAGAAATTAAAGTTTTATTTGATGTGGCACAGCTTAATGAACTGTCTTCTGTTAGGAAAATTGAATATGTTTCCTGTTATTTGAGCACAGAGCCCTCATGGTTTTGGCTGATGAGGGATGCATTATGTATTGTTTATTTAGCATTTTGAAAACAAAAGCAGATATTGGAGGTAAAATTGATTACTGCAGGATGTGTTATATAATCACATTTTTTCTTTTTTTTCTTTCTTTAATTTATGGCCCTGCCTATTATTTTTATGATGTTATTTTTCTGTTGTCACCCCCCCAAAAAACAAGGGGCGGGTGTTGAGGCAAAGTATATAATCTCTGCTTTGTTTAAAAGCAGCACAGTAATTTTAAAAGCTTAGGGAAGGACACGAAAGAAAAAAAAGTGCACTTACACTTGTATTAACCTGCAGGCCCAGTGGCTGCCGTGCCATCGGTCTGGGGATGCTCGAGGACCGCGTGTGCACCGGGCTGCGTCGTTAGGGGAAGACTCTTTCCTCCGTCCTAGCTGGAGGACACAAAGAGGGGAACATCCAGACTTCAGTAACCAAATGCCCCAAATCTCACGTTTCTAAATATACCGGAGAGTGCTGACTGCAAAATATTAATGCCTGGAGGGGCAGGGTGTATGGCTAGAACAAGGCTATAAGCGGGAAGGATATAGGAAAGTACCGGGTGGAGCAGGGCCCACGTTACCTGACGCTGCAGCGTCCGTCATTTATCCATGGCAAGAAAGAAGTTATTGATGGAAAGATGGCTCAGATGAAAGGCAACGTGTGTTTTTGGCTTTGCTGTATTGCATACACAGACGCACTTGCACAGAGGTGTATGTGCCCTGCCCATAACGTTGGGGTGGTTTTTCTCTGTTTGTACCAGTGAGTCCAGCAATAGAAAGGGCTGTGTGTGCTACCCCTCTTCTCCCCAAGTTTGTGCGCAGAGAAGCATATTTAAACTCAAACTTCAAGGAAAAAAGTATTTTTCAAGTGTGTTATTCCTATTAATTCCGCTCCTACTTGTTGGAAATCCTGCCCCGTGCCACCCTCTGGCTTTTGCTGTGACTGATCTTGCAGAAAAAGGGGGGGGCAGGCAGCGGAAGGTAAAAACTAGCTGGGATAACTCAGTGCTTTATTCCTGCCCTCCACGCTGCTCTGACAAAAAGACAATTTGTCTTGCATGCCCCGCGATGTTTTAGGACTCTGGCAAATGTGCATGTTAAACAATCCCTGCACAGAATCTAAATACCATCCATTAAAAGAGAAAGTCCCAATGTGTTTATAGCAGCGGGCCAAGGCGCACGGCCCTCGCACCGGCAAAACTCCCATTGACGTCAGCAAGGCTTGTGCGTATGCAAAGAGTGCAGGATGCTGCCCTGCACCTTCTTAAAAGAAAGAAAAAAAAAAAAGAGAGAGAGAGAAAGTAAAAAAGAAGTGAGTCGTATTGGAGGGAGGATGTTGCTCTTGAAAATGTCTTGGACAAAGTGGTTAAGCAAAGCCTGTACAAACAGTGACTATAAATATTTTCCATTCTGTATAGCTCTTCAAACAGTTCCCTGCCGTAATTTCAGATGAGCTCAAAAATAAATAAATTATAGCGGGGGTGGGGGGGAGGCGAGAAGAAGAGGAAAAACAAGAGGGAGAAAAAAACCCAAACCAACAACAACAACAAAATTACATTGCAACCAATGGTGAAAACACAAAAAAACTTCTTTTTTTTTCAGCCAGATCTATTTCCTGGAGAAGAAACCGGTTGGTTTTTATGAAAGGCTGCTCCATGACAGGAGCCTCCTTTGAGGAAGACCATTATGCATTGTTATCAGCATGGCGTAATTTGACTGTTGACAAAGTATCTGTGGCAGTGAGAATGAAAGCAGTTAGAAGTGTGGCGGGTTGTAATCAAGAAGATGCTTAGCTGTGCAACGCTGCATCTTGAGCAGATTTGAATCAACATTGCCTTGAGGGGACACACACACACACATGAAAAAAAAAAGAACTCCATTAATTTTTAGTGGGAAAATTAGAGTGGCACTTGATGAAGTGAAATTTGACATGCGTTAATTGCTCCGCAGCTCTCCTAATTAGAGATTTTCAAATTCTTTTACTGCTGTCAGCCTGATGCCACATTGTCTTGCTGGACAAATAGTAAAATTGCACATTAGGTTGATCAAGAATTTGGACTTGGAGATATTGGACTCTGGCTCATTTGCTGCCGATCATCATTGTCATAGGAGGGTTGGGGGTGTCGTGGCCTGTGAAAGGCATTTGGGGAGAGAAAAAGTACAATAAAATCTTTCTTCTTGGCAAATAAGAATCAATGATTTATCAGAGCTTGTTTAAAAAAGATTAAAGGAACGCAAGAAGTGGACAATAAAGCAATGGACTTGCAAATAAACTTTCAACCTTTGTTAAAGCTGTGTCTTGCATAACATTTCAAATATGATTCTGTTTATAATAAGCCATTAAATTCAGCTGGGGTTTTTTTCACACGTGTTGTTCACACTGCGGTATGTGGAGGCAAGGTGTGCGATTCACGTTCCTGCATGCGTTTTACCCTGACCTGAAAGGCAGCGTAGCAAGACCATGTTTTATATCAAGAACTAGTGATAAGGTTGTAGGAACACAAGTATTGTGCGGGTTCTGAAAGCATGATTTTGTCTCTTTTGCTTTTGGTTTTTTCCTCCCCTCCCTTAGCCTTTGAACCCCTCTTAATTCATTAACATATTGAATTTTTTCAATTTTCCATTTTCTTGCAATAACAATATTAATGCCAGGGCCAAGGCCTGATTGGAGCTAAATTACTTGTTACCTGCTGGCATTTATTTATATGGCACTGAATTATAAAGCTTTGCTATTGTCATGCCTTGGGCGAATTGTTTATGACACCAGTAATAGGAGTAATTGTTATTGTTGAAATTACCTGTCAGCTACCCATAGCAGTGGCCCTTGTCCCACTGACAAATAGTGACAGGGGAGAGGGATCCTCCGCACGTCCTCCTGATGACTTCTCCTCTGATAATAAGGAGTGCAGGGCCTCTGATAATTTGCCTGTCACTGTTGAGTGCAGCTCAGAGAGAGTTGGCCAAATTGTTGTCATTCACTTTGACAAAGACAGTAAAATGCTCTGGAGCAGGAGGAGGATTATCAAAATAAATGAAAGCACTTGCAGGTCCTTTGTTTTGGGTTTTTGGGGTTTTGTTTTTTTCCTCTCCTTCCCCACTTGCCTGCCTTTATGCCGGAGCTGTAAAAATGGGAATATATTTCTTAGCCATATGATTTCAGAGGCAGCATGGGGAGGGGGGTACACGACACAAGGGCTTAAGGTCTTCTGCAATTTGCTTTATGTTTGCCTGAAATGTTTTGATTTCTAAATATAAAATGATTTTTCCTTTTTCTTTGCCCCTTAAGGCTGTCTGTGTTTTGGCAATTGCTGAGTGTCATTGCAAGAGAAAGGGTGGTGTTTCTGTTGGGTGGATTTTATTTTATTTATTTATTTATTTATTTATTTGTAGTCGGCAGCATTTCTTTCAGCTCTTCTTCTCTTGCTCTCGTGCTCAGCACTGTGAAACCCAGCTGCTGCGCTGAGGGTGATACCTCGTGCACAGGGGCTGCTGGAGGCATGCCTCTGCCTCTACGCCTTCTACAGGGTCCACAGCTTTTTGCTCCCCAGAGCTATTGAAATATCAGCCAAATTAACTTCAGCAAAAATTTTATTTCCTCTAGGAAAGGAGGTTCTGCCACTGACAAACAACCAAGCGGAGGTTTTTTTGCTGCTGCAAAAGACTGCTACTAACAAGGTTTTGTGAAGAGGTGGCGTTATTTGTCAGAGCCTATCTATTAAAAAAAAAATGACAATAACTCCCCCTTTGCGTCCCGCAACTGGTGTGCATAGGAAGACACCCATGCTCAGTGGAGATTTGCTGCCAATCACACCCTGACACCGCTGAGAAAGGGGGACATTTTACGCTGTCACAGCAGCCGGGCTTTGCTTACCCTGGCGTTTCAGAGATGCTCAAAGCGCAGGTTTGGGGCGAGCACATCACACCCTGCCTGACCCAGAGCCATCCACCCCTCATCCTTCACAGCTCATCTTATAATAGCAATAATTTCCCCTTTATTGGTCTTTACACTCAGGTAATGACTACCTGGAGCACGGAGCACCTCAGGGGCTGCTTTAGGCCCTTCGCCCCCGGTAGCCAGTCTCTATCTGATGGGCAAAACCTCCCACCGTGTCACCGATGCATCATTTTATTAGCTAGAATGATGCGGTTTGGTCCACGTAAATACCTGTGGGCACCGCCTCGCCCCTTGATTTGCTCCCCGAAGGAGTTGGTCCGAATCGTCGCCGCTGAGCAATTTCACCGGCTGCAAATAAATCTGCCGAATTTGAGTCTTTCATTTGTAACCATTGGGCTCAAACGCATAATTTAGCCAAATTATCAGCTGCCTCCATCTTCCCAGGGAACGAGTGCAAACAACGTTTTAGGAACAGACATCTAAATTTAGTGGGGTTTTGAATAATTGATAGGCTGATGTGACAGAAGATAGAAACTTATGTTTCTAATCATCCCAAAGCATTTCTCCTTCCTCCCACCCCCCGAAATGAAGTCACTTTGTTTGCAGTTAAATATACGGAAGATGTCCACTTAACAAGTATAAAATTGTGATAGCATTAAGAGGTTATCCGCGGTAATAAAAAGCAAGAAACATGCCCGGGAATGTGATCTGTAAGGCAGATAATTTTTAAGGATGGGACTTGTCCTTGCTTTGTCTGGGGAGAGGCACGGTAGTGATCCCGCGAGGGGGGTGGAAAAAATAACGCGCATTCCCAAATGAAGATATTTAAAACGTGTAATGTATTTCGGCATGTTACTGTAAGCTGCCATTTGATGTTTTTCCTATAAAGCCTAAATTAAGCCTCCTAGGAATGGCTGTGTATCTCCTGCTCCGAGCTGCATCGAAAAACAAAATCCCTTTTAAATGGCTGTATTACCAATACTCTGATAGACTTCAACACATGAGTGTAATCGTCCTCCCTCTGTTCCTGAATGCAGCCTCAGTGTCCAGATAACCCACCTTTAAATTTCAAGCTCATTTGAAACGTAAACTTTTAAGAAATAAGCGATGGCTCATGGAGCTGGATCGCTGCAGTGACTGGCAGCAAATTCCTTTTTCTCCCTCCCTCCCCTCAGCGTAAGGGGTTCGAAATGCCCATCAGTGTCAAAAGAAACTGCGCAGATCGCTGCTGCTCTAAATAAGGCAGAGAAATGTTCAGGAAAAAACCTCCAAAAAAAAAAAAGGCTCGATGGATTAAAATGACATTTCTGCACCATGTCAGTACGGATGACAAAGTGTCGTGTTTTGCATCATTTCGAAAAGATATTCTTCAAACAAATTTGGTATATAAACAGGCAACGGGCTTTTGTTTGAAACATTGAAGATCAAAAGTTAGGGGAAGAGCAATTAATATTGCCTATTAAAATCTCCTGTTATTGTTAGAGATACATTTTGCGGTTACTGACTATAAATAAAAGCAAAGGAACAGAGCCACGGTTTCTCACCACTGCAAATATAAAAAGGCGATTTTCAGCTTTTTCTTTTTTTTTTCCCCCCCAAGTTGCTCTTAGATGTGTTTGCTGAATAAACGGGATTAACTGTATTTAAAACAAGAGATAAAGAACAGCTTTTTATTACACTGAACAGTCTGCAGGGTTTCCGTGCTCCTCTGAATGCCCTTCATTCCTGGAACAAAATATTCATATTTTACCTTTTTTAATGACACGTTAAAGAACAAGCAAAATATTCTTGTAATTACACAAATATGGAATCAATAGGGAATGGTAAAAAAAAAAAGGGCATTTTTACCATTTCTGTTTCTGGCCAAATGCTGGGGTGATTTTTTGTTTGTTTGTTTCTTTGTTCGCAGTTTTGCAGCAGGATGAGAAACCAGGGAGGGAAGTATTCATTTGGCTGAAGGAACTTTTCCCTTTCCTTTGGCTGCAAAAACTCACGGAGCGCTGTTAATACAAAACTAATGGCGAGAGGGCGATCTGAAGAGCCAGCCTGCTACCAGCTGAATTTCAATGGAGGCTTTCTCAAAAAATAGGTACAAAGAAAAGAATTTAGACAAATTTGCCTCTTAACCTTTAAAGATTTCCTGCCTATTCCAGTATGTCCTTTATTACATTAATTTTTTATTTAAATTACACCATTAACTGGATATGAATTTATCAAGAATACATATATTGATTTATAAAACAGTATCATTAATTATTATAATAGCTAGATGTAGCTGATATTACAAAGCCATTTAAAGGTTTTTAATATAACTTGGACATACGTAGATAGATAGACATTATGGACAAGACTACAATTTAAACTGGCTACCAGCAGTTAATGAAATCCTTGATTTATCTTCTCGTTTAGAGATTGATTATATTGTTGCTTTGTAAAACTATTTATTTTATGCCATTTTTCAAAGGATGTCTCAATAAAAGAAAGAGATAAATAATATATCCAGCCAAGTCTCAAAGCATATTTTGGTTTATACTTTCTTTTTTAATGTTGCTGCTACTAATTAATTACAAGTTTGGAGACTTGTCACCTTCGCAAAGATTTGGCTTTCTTGATAGTAGCTCTGTTTGCAAATGCACAATTTCATATATTTGGATTAAAAGAAAAAAAAGGCAGAAAGAAAAAAGAGACTGCCTTCCCAACAACCTTGTGTTTATTTCCTAAACCAAAACACAACAAAATGCCTTCCTGGCATAGATTTCTTAGGCATATTTCTGTTTAAGCTGTGGAAAAACGGGACTTACCCTAGTGCTGCAAAGCAGTCAGTCATGGAGAACATTTTGATTTAAAAGGCAATCTGAAGAGAAGAAAAAAAAAAAAAAAGAAGGAATGATATAAACAAACAGTACACCGCTTTCAAGTGACTCCTAAAATGTTCCTAGCTTAACTAATACATTGAAAGTTTAAATCTTTACACATTGTTCTTGAGGGGCTATGTCTCTTGACTCTGTATTTATATCACTTATTCTTGTCTGGCAACATATGTTACCGATTTATTACAGGGTGTTTTTTTTTTACTGTTAGCCAGACAAATGTAAGGGCTAGCTGAGGAGGGGTAGTTGCATCTGATGAGTTTAACAATTGCAGGGCATCCTTTCTGGGTAGCCAATGGGCTCTTTTGAAGCTATAATACTCACCATTAACCATTTTCACGCTGACATATTTTTATTGTTGAAGTTGGGGCTTCCCCCTTGTCAGCCTCCTTTGTTTTCAATGGCTTCGCGAGCAAATCAAACGGGGTGGCTGAGAGCCATTCATCCAGCAAAGGCTTTTGCAGGCATCTTAAACCGCACTCTTATAGCTTGGCATAAAAATCTGCATAGTGTCCCCCCCACCCCCAAATGAATAAAGAAATAGGCACGTAGAAAATAATACTTTTAAAAAATCTAGTTCTATAATGCATGACAAATGCAAACAGATACTAACCATAGGCGGTCAGATTTCTCAGTGCCGTCACTGACACCAGAAGATAACAGGGAGGAAGACTCTTCCTGTCAAAGAAAAAACCCCCAAAATTCTTCTCTTAAGTGGACACACCAACAGCAGAGGGAGAAGTTGTGAGGACAGGTGGATGTTGTGTTTTACACATGGCCTTTTTAGGTGACCAGTTCTGGAGGAAGAACTTGAACTGTCCCCACCTTTTTCTTCTTATTCGTCTTCTGTCCTATCTCCTTGTACAATGCCAACAAGTTCCTGCAACTCCACTGGATTCCATATCCCCATTTGCAGTTTCACTGCTGGAGCCCCAACTGCAGCTTCTGGGAGCCAACAGGTTCGTACAAGGATGTAATTCTTAACATAATGCCACCATCACAATTTGCAGCCTTTCGGCTCTAAATCAGACCATTACACCTACCAGCATGTCCTACCATAGATCAGATGCTCGAGACCTGCTCACCAAGGAGCACGGGGGCAAATCCAGAGCAGAGTGTAGGGCATGCTCCAAATCTGCTGTTGGGAATACAGTCAGACCTTTGGGACGGGAGACAGCTCCAAAATGTTTGGTTTGATTTCCTGCGTACCTTCAGGAACCAGGGGAAGAGGCTGTGTAAAGCTAACACGAGACCGCAGGTCCAGAGCAGTGATCTGGGGAAAAAGATACAGCAAGCAGCGTTTTGGGTGGGATACGAGGTGTTTCAGGTAGAATAAATACAAGACTTACAGTTAAACTCACAGGGCTCCCGTGAAGGGGGAGATGGAGTTGGTGGATCAGGGCACGTCTCCTGATAGCACTAGTGGGTCCCTGACAAATAGCACGCAATGTAGTTTTTACTGGGAGATGAGCAAATACTCTTGTGTTTTTTTGTTTTGACTTAATAACAGTTCAGTTGTTGTGAGACAATTTGTTTGGTTTTTAAATTGAAAAAAAGGCCAACCGTTCCCTCTGCTTGTTATAGAGGGGTTTTGAGAAGAACCTGAACTTCTGAAAGTGGGTCTGGATGCAGCAGTGTGCAAAAAACCGGCGTGGAGATGAAGATCTTTATTTCTGTTCACTTTTCTAGCACATGAAGCTAGCCTACCTATTATTTGTTTTATTATTTTATTTTTCAAATTACATTTTAATTGTACTTTGGCTGACTTCCTGCAATGATTTGCAACCCAAAGGGATACTTTGGAAGCAAACCTTGCCCCTGTGAAAGCCAAAGGAATGGGCACACCAGGACTCCTGCAACTGAGGATTTGGAGCCTTGACTTTTCGCACTTCTGAAAGGTTTTATTTAGGCAGGTGTCACTAGTGTCCTCAGCAAATATCAAATACTCATTGGCATTATCGAAGCTTGGAGTGTGTGGATTATTACCTGTTTAGTTTTTTTATTGTAAGGACATTGCTGGCAACTTCATAATTAAGCTAGTAACCTCCCTTAAATTTGTTTATCCTCCCCAAGCCTTTTTTTTTTGTTCTGGCTGGGGAGGGAGGAATGGGGAACGTGGCTTGGCCTCTCAATCACTCTCTCTCTGTTTTGTCCATCACCTTGGTTTCTTTCCCCTGTTTTTGACCTGCACTTTTTCTGGATCAGACACTGGCAGGTTGAGAGGTAATAAGAACCAGATGGACATAGTGCAGAAATTGCCCAAATGGGTACGAGAAGGTGGGGAGCTGTCAGGCATGGAGAGAAGCTGGAATTTTTCAGCAATAAAATGGGATTTATCGCCACTCTACCACAGTCATTGCCGACAACCGTTTACCTTGACAGAAACCCCATTCCAATAGGCCATGCCGATGCAGATTTTCTCTTTTTTTTCCCCAAGAGTGATGATTGGTATTTGTTCTAAGGCTCAAATGGCCTGCACTAAAGGTGAAGCATTAGGCCAAAGTCCTGTATTCCCTACTGAGGCAAATGAACCTGCTAAAATAAGTTCCTTCCACAATAGCTGTGTAATTGAAACCAGAAAGTGAGAGAATTTGATAAATTGCTTGACCCTGAAGGAATGTTAAGGTCATAAATTTTCATTGCATTTTTTTTCTTCTTTTTTAGGAAAAAAGAAACAAAATCTCTTTTTTTATATATATATTGATTATGCTTACTATTTGTCTCTGAATTCCAGCTAGCTTCCAGATTATTAGCCATTACTTTGCCTTTTTCTCCCCATAGGCAACTACTACAGGCTTTAGAGCGTTCCTACCTACAACTTCTTAAGAGAACTGAAGGACACAAAATATTCACAAATGGCAGCACTTACATACTGCTGCTAAAGAATCAGCCACATAAAGTACTAACGACCTGAAATGGGGAGTTTAGCAAGTGCAATCCCTTTAGAAAGATGAAATATATATAAAAAACCCCAACAGTACTGTACTTAAAGAATGATGGAGTTAAAAACGGTCTGCAAATCATTTGCAGGGAATCAAACATTAATTGCTATTCTTACTTTTTTTTCTTGCTCTTCTTACTTAGAAGTGGTGTTGCTTTTACTTGAAAAAGGATAATCAATTTTTTATTGAATAGTATGTACAGATGTCCCTTCAAGCTCAAAAGACACAAACGAATCCCAAACCCCGCAGTATCTTATTGTGTAAATACACATCTCAAGAATAAAAAAATACAATACAATAAAAAAATAAAATAAAATAAAATAAAATAAAATAAAATAAAATAAAATAAAATAAAATAAAATAAAATAAAATAAAATGGATGAGAATAATTAGGAGACTAAACAGCAAGTAAAATATCCAGCCACACTCCCCTCTCTGTGCTTGCGACCATCAATAAATACAGCCATGCTAAAATAACAGGCTAAGAAGGAACAGAGGGGAAATGTGGAAGGATTTCGAGTTTGTGTATGGGGTTTTCTTTCCTGCAGTAGCAAAATTTACTTATTTAACTGTCACAGCTTCTGCTTCACAACTGGTTGAAACATGCTATCATATAGTAACTGCTTTTTATAATCTCGCTGCTTCCCCCCACTGCTTTGAATATAACACTTCAGAGGCAAGAGTCGCATTGTTGTGCTTCAGTAAGGCATTACACTTTACGTAGCCATACGTACTTAACCCAACATGAAGCAAGTTAAATAATCATTAGCACAGTAACCCATTGCTATCAAAAACTTATTGGTCCTCTAAATTTTAAATTAATGGCCTGTCTCCCTTGGGGGGGGGGGGG
>Ga0065711_1047835_pt1 | contig 12119 bp, 7 predicted proteins | sample Hoacrofraction12_FD_59098 | JGI IMG/M metagenome (GOLD analysis project Ga0065711, IMG submission 59098) | Hoatzin crop microbial communities from Cojedes, Venezuela - Epithelial fraction 12 v2 (version 2) | ecosystem: Host-associated > Birds > Digestive system > Esophagus > Crop | place... | reverse complement strand
TACTGAAGAGAGTCCAGCGGAGGGCTATGAGGATGATGAGGGGACTGGAGCATCTCTCCTACAAGGAGAGGCTGAGGGAGCTGGGCTTGTTTAGCCTGAGGAAGAGAAGGCTGCGAGGGGACCTAATGAATGCTTATAAATATCTGAAGGGTGGGTGTCAAGAGGATGGGGCCAGACTCTTTTCAGGGGTGCCCAGCGACAGGACAAGGGGCCGTGGGCACAAACTGCAGCATAGGAAGTTCCATCTGAACATGCGTTAAGAACTTCTTCACTCCGAGGGTGACGGAGCACTGGAACAGGCTGCCCAGGGAGGTTGTGGAGTCTCCTTCTCTGGAGATATTCAAGACCCACCTCTACAAGGTCCTGTGCAACCTGCTGTAGTTGACCCTGCTTCAGCAGAGGGGTTGGACTGGATGACCCCAGAGATCCCTTCCAACCTGTACCATTCTGTGATTCTGTGACTTGTAACATACTACTAACAGAGCTGTTGCTGTGTCAGGTTTGGATATACAACCAGAAGTGATTCAGCTGGGTGATAATGTGAGCCACATCTTAAGGTGAAGGGTGGTAACTGAATTCATATGCTCCTAGTGCACTGCAAATACAGTCATAGTCCACAGTTATTAAGTCAAAACTAGTGGGAAGAGCCACAAGCCAGCTGACAGGAAGGACAGCGTTAAATGACAGCAGCTTGACTGCTTGGAGGCCATACTCCTCCAGACAGCACAGAGTACCATCAGATCCCTCAGAACAAGACTCAGATGAGTAAGCATGCTGAACAGAAAGGGAAATAATACTGACAGAAATGAGTCTTAAATCCTTCAATCTTCAGACACCTTTGTCAAGCCCAAGACACTGATCAATTCACTCACGTTTTCGAGCCATAAATTCCCCAGGAAAGTCTTTCTACAGTAACTGCTTTTTGGACAAGGCTCCCTTTCAACTTTTAAAGCATGGTGGGGAAGAGCTGTGACTGATGCCTCCTTTAACCTAACGCTTTAGAGGTATGAGCTAAACATTACTACCAAGTGGGGAACATTCTTAAATCCTTCACTGAATGCTAACAGCTACAAAAAGATGAAAGGTATCTGGCATCACAAAGTGCATATACTTGTAAGAGGACTTCCCTACAGCCCTAAAGTTGCTTCTGAATTGTATCCAGTTATTACCCAATAACAAAAAATGACACATGTGAACAGATGCCAAAACCCAAGACACCCTATACGCATGTGAATGTTCTCAACACGATGTTTGCTTTGCACTCCCTGCTACTATTAAGTAGATCTTTTAAGTTTGAGAAGGAACTGAAACTGAACTAGTGAAAATCCTCGGTACTCGTCAAGAAATTCAGGTTTTAATCAGCAAGAAGACCGAGGTTATTCTCAGCATATACAGAGCAACAATTCTAGATGTACAAAGAGCTTAAAAACAAGCAAAGCTAAATCACCTCTAAAATGAGGCAGCAGCTGAACGGAGGACCATAAGTATCATAGCTTTGAATGCAGCTGTCTAAAATCCATTTCAGGCCCACCTTAGTGACCTAAATCTTTTACTGATTGTGTCCAGAAAAACTGTGTTCATGTTATTAGGCAAAGAAATAGAGTAAAAGAGAAGATGACTTGCTAAAATTCTGCTCCAGTCCTGGATAAATAAAAAATGATGAATAATAATCCCAGCTAGCTCAGGAACTGAACATTTATAAAGGTCATTAGTATGACCATAGTGTAAATGTATAAACATCAGAAAGCTCAATGTCAACAACCAGATATTGCCGCTTTGGATTTTACTTTCTAGTTTATATTTATTTTTTTATTTATTTTTTAAATAAAAGCCTCAATAGAACTATGGTGGCATTTGTGCACTATGCACTGCCTACTACAATTGATTTATCAAGTTCCTACATTCAGCTTTTTATAAATATTTAATGCCTACAATCATGTCATAAATGTCTACAGAATTTCTGGACAGTGTACAAAGTTTCTGTTTCTGTGCTACTCCAGCAGCTGGACCCCACACTTCTTGCATACAAAAACCACAAAATACTTTCTTGATCCAACAGATTCCATTTTTCTTTTGGAGCACAAATAAATTAAATCCATAATTAAGACTGCAATGTGTTAGTTTGGAAATTTCTTTTAACTATATTAAAAAAAGAAATCTGCTATATTGTAATATTTTGCCTTCCTCAATAAACAAAACTCCTAAAAAAATCCCAACAATAATTTTTTTCTTCAAATTCTTCCTGGTAATACAAAGGGCTAAACAACACTACTTAAAAATCCAGACAGTGCAAAAAAAAAATCATTAACAACCATCAGAAAAGTAAAAACTGAGATCCCTAAGAAAAATATAAGTCTTTGAAAAACATGCCTACGCAATTCAACTAAAATGCTGCATTCACATTAACTTTCACTTTAAAATCCATGAAAGTATTATGCATTTGATTGCAAATAAGAAGTAGAATTCTCATTTCTTTTCTTCATAATGACTATCTTCTTGCACTAGAAGAAACTGTCAAAATGCCAACTTTTGCACTTTGATCAATATTTGTGTGGGACACACATGCAGAAAACTTTAAAAAAATACACCACCGTATTCAAGTGTGTCAAATTATAAACCTGACAGTTGCATCGAGTGGTATAAAACCACAACAAGGGCTGCGAGTATTAAAAACTAACCCCCTATCTCCCCCTTGAAAAATTAACTATCTTCAAAGGTACACCTTGGCTTAAAGTGCTGTACATATTCTACAAAAAATCCCCTTCATATGTTGTGTAAAAACTAATCATCAAATAAACAAGTTCTGTATTTTCAAGATCATAAATACTCATTAACCATCACCCTGTCATCTTATAAAGCTGCCAGAACCTCAACGAAAATTCTTGAGAATGTTACTTACTTGAAAAGGGGCTTTTCAAGTGCATAGTGATGTAGACTACTGCCTACTCTGTCTTTTTCGACAGTGGGCTTAAAACAGAAGCACAAAGCATATATAATAAATACATGTAGTCTGAAGGACAAAAATTCAGGATGTATTTTCAACCAAAAAAAAGGTCCAGACTCACAAGCTGTACATCTAGAGGCTACTGTAGGGTGCAAGTCACATCTTATCACAGAACAAAAAGACCTGAAGGAAAGATTTTACATAAAAAGTGGCAACTTGGTTCCCTCTTAACACCTTAAAGCATGCTTCTGCTGTGTGTCTGGTAACTAATCTACAAACCATGACGGTTTGCTAGTTAATGACTGAACACTACTTATTAAAAAATAAATAATTCATAGTCAAGTCATATCTAAGTTCACTTTGGTCACCATCAATCTGCTGTTCCTTTGCTACCTTTTCTTTCTTTTCTCTACTGCTGTGTCATAGAGTCAGATCATGCATCTTCTCCATTCATACGAATCTCTTGTACAGGAGAGCTTTTGGTACTCTGCTGTAGAAATAAGAATCCAAAAAGCTACTTATAAGCCATTAGATAATATCACTGTGTGAACAGTGGGATTTTCACAGTCAGACAAGCAGGGAGAAAAAAAAAATTAAAAAACAGAGTAAATTTAGAGAACTTGGGAGACGCGTCAATGGTCTGACTGTGGTATAGGAAGGAGGAACACCAACAGACTGAAAACTAACAGCCAAACCAGATGCCAAAAAGCAAGAAAGATACTAATATAGGTCTGCCAAAAAATTCACTCGTGATCTCTGCAAACAGACAATACAGGAGCCGTTCCTGTTACACATCCTGATATAGGAATGGTTTCTTTCATATTAAGTTTATTCTGCACAACCCTAAGAAACCAAAGGTGCTGCAACAAATAAAAAAACCCTCCTGGAATCTTAGGTGTTTAATTCTGTGTTTGCCACTATACAGTATTTCAAAATATTTGTGGCAGACAATAACAATACCAAAACTGTTAACTAATGTAAAAAAAAATCCTTGGGCTTATTTGCATGCTACAGTCATCTTAGTGCAAAATGTTAGTTATCAATACTAACTATTTAGTAAAGTTACACCGATGAACTGACTGGCATATGTTAACTTCATGGACACTTTTACTGAGGAAATCTGTAATCTATGTCAGAACTGCATGCTTTAACTACCATATTGTTCAGACATTTTAAATCTGAAAGCAGTTTCATCATCTACTTCTAAGACATAAGAATTTGCTCAAGTCAAACGTGAATGAAGGAGCCAGTGGAGGACACGATGGGATGGAAAAGCACGGTGCAAATGATCTACAAGTATGTGGAAACTGTTATATGGGTGATGTAAGTAGAATGAGTCTGCTACATCATGGAGTGGAGCTACCTGGTATCATTTGCACTGCTGACAGGTTTGGGTTGAGCTGAGTCGCTACCGATGGGAGCGGGGCGACTGACAGCAACGCTGCAATGGCTCCGTGCATCAGAAGGGACACTCCGCGTGCTGTGGCAAGAAGAAAAACTTCAGCAAACAGTTTAAAAAAAAAAAAGTGTATGGAGTTGAAACTTCATTTTAAAAATAAAATTTTGAAGTGTGCACAATAAGGTCTGATTTTAAAAGTTTTTCAAGTACGTAAAGACTTTTATGTGGAATAATTATGGGTCTCAGAAGCTTAAGGAGCTGTCAATATGTACAATAATAATAATTTTCAAAAAAAAAAATATCTCCAAATCTCAAGAGTAGTACTAGTTTCTGCCAACAGCTAAGCAACTTTCAAAAAAAAAAAAAGTTTGACACTGTGCTGACATTCTTGAAAAATAAAGCCCTCTGGTTGTGTAAAAAAATGCATGGCAAAGTTTATTTTGAAATTTTTAAAAACTATTTTTGCATTAATTCTCATGTCAGCTCTTTCAAAGGGAAGCAAATCCATCCATTGCTTTAAGCTTCTTCACAGCAGGTTGGTAATGACGCAGAAATGCCACCATATTCCAGAATGCTGCATTTTTAAGTCTTATCTACGCTGAAGTACAGAAAGCACTGTCACAGGCATGTACGCAGACATTCAAAGTGAGGAACAAAATAAAAGTCTTGTTAATGAACAGTTTTCATTGAATTAAGGGGCTAAGAATGACTAAAAAGTGAGAAAGCATGCACCAATAAATTCTGTAAAATTAAGGTGGGAGTGAGGGGAGGGAGAAAAAGGAACTGTGTTGTCCTTAAGAGCACCTCGATAAAATTCAGATCACTAACATGCTAATTTTTTCTGCTTTGCCATCAACACAAAAGAAAAGGTGTTGCACTTACTGACAGTCAGCATAACCAAGAGAGGATAAACCAGTTTAGAACACTGTACTAATGCTAAATACCTGAAGCCTTCAGGCGTGGGGATGATAAGATGAGGATTTGGTGGATCACTATGGCACCGAGGTACTTTTACAGGACGGGGACTGTTTCGGTGAATAGCTGCAAACATAAAAAGGTAGCACATTTGCTCAGATGTCAGAAAAACTCTGTTAGGGCCATTTCAAGACACAAAATTAAAACAAATTCCTTTTTTACAGAGTTAAGTGTGAACTCACACATTTTCTTGTCCATGAAGAAAAGTCCAAATTATTCCGATTTAAAATAAATCAATCATATTAATAATACCTGTATTATTGTATCATGTAGCTCATCTATAAAATAATGAAAACTCTCCAGAGAATTAAACCTAACAATTAGAAGATGTGTATGTACTTCACTAAAACTGCATCTTCATTATTTCAACTTCATAGATTAAAGATGATTTGTTATCTTATTGCAAACTAAATATTAACAAAGCCAATAATAACTAAAAAGCAAACAGCGTTATTATGTTCCTTTTGCATCAGAATTAGTTTTCTCAGACAATAACAGAAAGCAAATGAGCTGGGAAAAAAATCCCACATATGCTGGTTTTACTCTTACTAATGCCCCCCATGACAGCCGGCCCCAAGGAACTCATACAAAGGGACAGGGTCAAACCTAAACAAGTCATCATTGTCCTCATGCCTAGCTCATTCAGTGCCTGTGAGAGTCCTCTGCAGTGTCTTCCCCTTCCATCAACCCCTCCTTAATTAGCCAGAAAAATACTGTGGCAGTCACATCACAAGATAGTTGACTGCCCATCAAAACATAAGTCAGTACTTTTTGTCAGGCTAGGTTAACCACAGTGAGATGAGTTTCTGCCTTGCTTGCGCTACCAGGACAAGTAAAAGATGCCAGGGTCAGGTGTTGGTTGTCCTGTTCTAATTTTCAAGGACACTAGCAGAAGACCCAGAAGGCAGAATCGAGGCCACTTGGGTGGACATACACTGTTTCAACAAAGCAAAAAGACAGGATAAAACACCAGAAGACCCTAGCTATGTGCCTACAGGAAGCAGCATGAACACAACCGGATCCTCAGCTGTGGAAAAAGGGGTAAAGATCACAGTGGGCTTAAGTCCCTCAACATGGTATGCAAACAGAACTGGGATTTCTTATTTATCTGCTGATCATGAGATAGAAAGGGGTATCTGCAGCCAGCATACAGTTTTATTTTACATGTATTAAAGTTTCAGCCTGCTGTTCAAGTTCGTGCCATCTGTCTGTGTCATCCTCTCCCCATGCCTCTGAGCCAAAAGCTGTCAGGCAATTTAGTCTGTGAGATCTGCTGTGTCTGCAATAGCATTTATAAGTGTTTCAGTACTTTGCGATCATCATGCTAGTGACTTACCTAAACTGGGCGCTCCTTCGAACAACAGTATCAAAATCAAATGTACAGGTTTTACATCACAGCATAGAACTTGCCTAAAATTTATTTTAGGCTATGATTCTTTCCAAAGGATTGGATGACTTTCATTGTGAAAAATTTCTCAGCTATAAGAGTTTCTCATCAAAATTGTATCAAAACTGAAGCTTTCCTAAATACTGAAAAAACTTCCTCTTGCCTGAGTCAAATTATCTTCCCTTCATGTCTTCTGCCATCAACTCTGTCCAGCAAGCGGACATCGGGAGAAAGACAATAAGACGACATAGTATTTTGAAAGTTAAACCAGTCAATGGACTTGGGAAAAGGAAGAAAGAACCAGTGCTGAGAAAGAGATATGTAAAAAGGAAACACAGCTGAGAAAACATCCTTTTCTCAAGACAAATAATGAAACATGTTGATGTCATTCTAATGCAAAACATATATTTTACACTACAACAAATTTTGGGATATTGGAGAACTATTTCCCACAGCTCTACCCTCCAGCCCCAAGCGTAACTCCTCTGTACCTCAATACTTATAATAAGTCCGTCATACGTCCAAATATCTGCAGTGCCACAACAAAATTTTGGGAGAGGGAGCTGTAACTGCCTCCTTAAAGTTATAATCACTTCTTTACCCATCAAAATCCTCTCCCAGAAGATGTGCAAGACTTCACAGGGATTCAAGGACAAAATCAGAGGAAAGCACGTGTAAAGCTTTTAAATTTTCTGCGTAAAGCCACCACGTATTTACACCTTGTCAGGCAATAATGGTTTCACATCAACAATCACAAAGAGCTTAAAAATACTTTTATTATTATTTCTAGCATTTTAAAATTACTCTACAATCAAATTCTTTACCAATAGCAGCAAAGCTCCAGAACAAATGCCAGTAACTTCTGCCTTACCAAGGTACAAACCTGTAACAGGACTATGAGGTTTTCCAATAACATGGCCAATGCACTCATTCATCAGAGCCTGTAAACTCTAGAAAAGACAAACAGACAACATTGTGATGTTTTACGTTACAAGAGAGTTGATAGTCATATGAGAAAGCTCATAGTAATAAAAACATCACTGGTTAAGTATATAATCTGTCAAGTAAGCAGCTCCACATTCTATCACTAATAAAACACCACTGGTTAAGTATGTAATCTGTCAAGTAAGCAGCCCCACATTCTATCAATTATATTACACTTCTGGATCCACATTAGGGTTTTGACTTTTTTTTTTTTTTTAAGCTAGAAGTCTTGGTCTTGTCTTGCCTTTTGACCTTGTCCAAAACTGTACGAACTGAACAATGATATATTATAAAAGACATTTCATAATATAAAGCTAGTGGAACTTAAAAATATCCATTGTTAATAAAACTAAAAATCAAGCTTGCTGGAAAAAGCTGCTGCAACCACCTCCTCTGCCCTCTCTCTCCCCACCCCAATAAGAAACCCCCAAAGAAAATGGATGAGAGTATGATAGCCTAAATCACAAGACTAAAGTCTGTAAAACAACAAATATGAAGCACTGCATATTAAAAGAAATCCAATTTCCTTATGTACTCATGGAGTTAGCAAAACTTTCACAAAAGGGTGTTTAATAGTTAAACCACTGAACTGGGGCTCAGGCAATCTGAGCCTAATTACTGAGTGTACTATTCACTGCATCTGTAACCTTGGACAAGTTATTAAATCTTCCTCTGGTTCAATTTACTTGTCAAAACACCAGGGATAAAATATGTCTGCACAATAAAGAATTAAAATTACGTTCTTAGGTACAGTTGCTATAAAGGCCACTTCGATATACCCGTCATTTACACTAGTCAAAATTTCTTCCAGAGATTCAGAAACTTAGTGAAGACCCAGAACTTGAAGCTAGCTTAACAAAAAAAAAAAATTTAATAAAAAAAGGAAAAAAAAGAAAAGAAAAAAGTGTTTAGTCTGTGACTGGCATATCTTATCAACCCAAGACTGAGTTAGAATCTCAGCTTTAGATCTAGACTATCCTTCTATGATATCAGGTATTATTTAAATAAGAGATTAGGATTGACACACTCACTTCTAGGTGAAATGCTGTGACCTGTGTTATACAGGAGACAGATTAATCACAGTTGTTTCAAGTGATGCTCTCCAAAACTGAAATTCTTTTTAAGAAAGCAAAAGCTCAGAAATCCAGTCAAGGTTTTTGTTCCCCCCCCCCCTCCTTCTCTCCCACTTGTTTAAAGTCTGACTTCACTCCATCTTAAATAACACTGGCTCTGAATTCTCTTCTCTGTACATGTGAAACCTCTGTCATAAAAACATTATATTTGAAGAAGTGCTGTGGTAGCTTAAGATAGTTATCAGTCAACAGAAAAACTCAGGCATGATTGCTTTTTAACTCTCCTTCAAGGTCACAACAAGGTTATCAGTTCCATTTTTGGACAAAATTACCACTTTATAATGTCAAATTAGATTGTCACATTAGATTTTCTGAGCTTCTTTCCTCCTTAGAAACTTCCCTCTAAATACTGAAGGGATCTCTAGCAAGACAGTACGACTAAAATCTACATGTATTACTCTTCAAAATACCAGGTGTTTTAGAAACTGTGTCAAAGCAAATAAACAAAGTTGAGGGGCTACTTCTTAAAGCTAAAGCAGCAGAGCATTTCAAATACAAGCTTAATTCTGTCCTTTCAGCAGACAACCCCCTCCCAACAACACACATGGGACTAAAACATAACTTGAGAGCTCCTGATCAAAACATAAGCGAAAAAAGACTAAACCACATAGTATCTATAATATGCAAGATCAATGTGGTTCGCAATTCATAACACATCTTGAAATTAATAAAAATCAGAGGTGCTGACACTCACATTCTGCTATTTTGTTGCAACTGTGTTTTCACTTCTCTGTAGTACTGTACCAAGATCAGAGAAATAAATTCTCAGAATTTTATTTCCACAGGAAAATGGGGAAGGCAGAGCACACAAAAAAGCCGGTTTTAGTCTACTATTCTTTTTACACAGTAAAAACAAAACAAAGATGCTTTAAAGTCTGTTTCATGTTGGCACGATTTGAAGAAATACCTTTAAACAATTGTGATTTTGTATTCAACTCATAAACGAAGTCTGGGTGCTACGCCTCAGAAATTTATATTCAGAAATTTATTATGACAACTACGAATTGTAACTCTGCAGAAAAGGTGCTGTCAAATTTGCCAAGAGATAAAGGGAGATAGCCTCCCGAGACAGTACCAGCAACTTGTCAGCAATCTGAAAACATTAACACCAATGGTCACAAGCATACTCTATTCAGCATTTTACAAACTCAAGAAATACAAACATCATCAGTGATACACAACAGCAACTGTTTCAGAACAGCATCTGTATTCAGACATAGCTGTATAAAAAATATCCCTGATAACATATACTGATAGTTTCACATGTGTTTAGAAATAAACAACAAGCAGAATAACTTCTTCCCTACCAAGAAGTCATCTTCTGGGAGAGCTGAAATAAATGCTGGCTCAATGGCTTGAAGAAAATCAAAACCTTGAGTTGCCCACCTATCTCAAAGAAAAAGAAAAGACAGAAAATGAATTGCTCTTCGGCTAAAGCCATCATAAGAGTTTCAACAATATCCAAGAACAGTAACTAGCAACTAATTACTTTTCCTCTGGAAAATATGGTAAAGTCTTTGTAAGAAAATGGATTCACATATAAGAGGTAATATATTTAGCTTGTATTAATATTTGCCCAGTAACTTTGCATAAAGTCTGATTTTATCAAGGACACTGCTAAATAAAGTGTGCAGGCCATGCTATACATCTCAACTATTACATGTGCCATCTTCAGGAACAGTATCATCAATTCACTTGGGTTATGTTGGCAACACGCCAAACCACTATGTCCCCTGTCGAAATTCTCCTTTCCGAAACAATATCGAAAGAGTGCCAATTATTCATGACTATCTGACCAGCAGCAACTCACCATCACTGCTTTCAGGGCCTAGATTGGTAAAGTAAAAAAAGTAAGCAACTTGGCTAGAGCGAGTTGTCTTCAGCCACCTGCTCTCCCCCCACTGCTTTCTTTTAGACCTACTAGAATTAGCAGCTGCAACCTACAAAATGCAAGTAGAATCACAGGATATCTTGAGTTGGAAGGGACCCATGAGGATCATCAGAGTCCAACTCCTGACTCCACACAGGGCAACCTGAAAGTTAAACCATGTATCTAAGAGCATTGCCCAAATGCTTCTTGAACACCAACAAGCCTGGGGCCATGACTATTTCCCTGTGGAGCTTGTTCCAGTGCTTGACCACTCTCTCAGTGAAGAACTTCTTCCTAATGCCCAACCTGAACTTCCTCTAACACATCTTTAAGCTGTACCCTCATGTTCTATCACCAGACACTACAGAGATGAGATCAGCATCTCTGCTCGCCCTCACGAGGAATTTGTAGACAGCAGTCAGGTCACCCCTCAGTCTCCTCCTCTCTAAGCTGAGAAAACCTAGTATTCTCAGCAACTCCTTATAAGTCTTGCCTTCTACTCCTTTCACCATCTTCACTGCCCTGCTTTAGATGCGTTGTAATATCCTTCTTATATTGTGGAGCCCAGAAATGCCCAAGGTACTCGAGGTGAGGCTGTGCCAATTCTAAGTATGATGGGACAATCAGTTCTCTCAGCTGTTTAGCTATACTGTGCCTAATGCACCCCAGGATACAGTTGGCCCTTTTTGCCAGCAGGGCACACTGTCAACTCACACAGAGCTTACCGTCAACTAGAACCCCGAGATCCCTTTCTGCAGGGCTGCACTCCAACGTCTTGGTCCCTGATCTATACGTATATCCAGGACTACACCACTCCTGGTGCAAAACCTGGCATTTGTCCTTGCTAAATTTCCCAGTGTTGGTAATTGCCCAGCCCTCACAATTTATCAAAATCTCTCTGTAAAGTCTCTCTACCCTCGAGGGAGTAAGCGGCTCCTGCTCGTTTAGTATCATTGGGAAACTTACTTAGTATGTACTCAACTCCTGTGTCCAGATCATTGATAAAAACACTGAAGAGAACAGGCCCTAAAACTGAGCCCTGGGGAACACCCTAGTGACTAGCCGCCAGCCAGATGCTACCCCATTTACTTCAACTCTTTGAGTCCAACTCTTTAGCCAATTGTTCACCCATCACATTGTGCACATGGCTTGCTGTATGCTGGACAATTTTTCCAAAAGGAAATTGTGAGAGATAGTATTAGAATCTTTGATAGAATAACAATCAAAAAAACTCAAAACCCTGAACAACCACATCCACTGCCTTCTATTTGTCCACTAGGTGGGTAACCTTGTCATAAAAGGATATTCAGTTATTAAGGCATGGCTTGCCCTCCAGGGTCACAGAATCACAGAATGGTAGGGGTTGGAAGGGACCTCTGTGGGTCATCTAGTCCAACCCCCCTGCCAAAGCAGGGTCACCTACAGCA
>Ga0065711_1047834_pt1 | contig 12120 bp, 9 predicted proteins | sample Hoacrofraction12_FD_59098 | JGI IMG/M metagenome (GOLD analysis project Ga0065711, IMG submission 59098) | Hoatzin crop microbial communities from Cojedes, Venezuela - Epithelial fraction 12 v2 (version 2) | ecosystem: Host-associated > Birds > Digestive system > Esophagus > Crop | place... | reverse complement strand
CAGGCTGCCCAGGGCAGTGGGGGAGTCCCCATCCCTGGAGGGGTTCAAACACCGTGTGGCTGTGGCACTTGGGGACATGGTTTAGCAGGCATGGGGGGGTTGGGGTGACGGTTGGACTTGCTGATCTTGGAGTTCTTTTCCAACCTTAAAGATTCTAAGAAGCAATAACTGGAAAAATGAGGGTGGTGAGGCCCTGGCCCAGGTTGCCCAGAGAGGTGGTCGATGCCCCATCCCTGGAACCATCCCAGGCCAGGTTGGACGGTGCTTTGAGCAACCTCATCCAGTTGAAGATGTCCCTGCCCATGGCAGGGGGCTTGGACCAGATCACCTTTAAAGGCCCCTTCCAACCCACACCGTTCTCAGATTCTATGAAAACATCTTGATGAAGTTATTCTTCTAATTAAGCAACCCTTCCTTCTTTATCGTGGCCATGCCTCTGCTCTGCGGTTGCAGGGTTCGAGACACACGAGGCAGCCTCTGTCCTGGGGGTCTGCTGCCCCGTGAGGAGTTGCCCCCAAATTTTGAGTGTCCCAGGACACAACTGTTAGCTCCACATTCCATGTGTAGCGGATGCTGTCAGTGGCTGAAGCATTAAAATCTTTAAAATCTTCTTTATCTCATTGTCTTCAGAGGTGATGGATGGTGGACCCCATGGGGACCTAAGCTGGGATTTGACTTAAGTCTGGCCCAGGCATCTAAAACTGGGCCAAGGGAAAACTGAGCGGAGGTGCAATCAGCTCTGCTGTGGTTTTTGTCTAAATTCTTTCGGAAAGGGAAGGGAATTTCACCTTCCCTGCACCGCTAACCTATTTACTCGTGTGCTAAAAATAGCCCGTAATGTAGGCCACTCTCAGGGAGAAACCAGAAGGAAACCGAGTGGAAGGGAGACCTTTATTAGTGGGAAGCCCTGGGATTCTGGCAATAAATGACCACATTCCTGCTTCTTCTGTCATTATTTCTGGGGGGGTATTTTGTCTTTAAAAAAAAATCAAGAAAAATATTCTTTAAAAGATTTTAAATATTTCAGAGTACCGAAACAAAGGAATTTAAAAAACCCAAAAAACTAAACGAGGGCAGCAACAAAAGACAACCAAAAAAAGGGATCCAGACCCCAAATCCTTCCTCTTTGTTGCATTTCACTGGTAGCACCCACCCTTAGCAAAGGAAAAAGTCAGTTTTTAGGTGCCTTTCGGGTCCTCCCTGCACCCAGAGTTGCTGTGAGTCCTCAGGGCTACAGGATACAACCCCGGCGTTTAGGAGGAGCAAACCTTCACGGCGTCGTCAGTGGAACAGATCTTACTGCTGGTCTGTAATTGTTTTTATTTTTCCTTTTTTCTTAGCCTTAAAAGGACGACAGACATGATGTTTGGAGGAAAGCAGGTGGTGGTTTGCGGCTACGGGGAGGTAAGGGGCTCGCGTTTCACGCGCGGGTGCTGCGTGTAAAATCAGCGCATCCTCTGCACGGCTTCACCCACCCGGCTTTTCTGGCCTCGGGGCTTTGCTCTGCGTCTGCGGTGTCTTCAAACGTGGTGGGTTTGCCAAAACTGGGGGTTTTTCTGCGTTTCCAGTATATTTCTTTAGTATTAAACAGATCCCGAGCCTGAACCTTGAAATAAATGAGTGTGAAGTATTCTGAATATGTTTTGTGTCTGAACATCTGCATATTCAGATATCAATATATTGTACATCAATATTATATTTCTATATTGTGTTTCTATGTTATATTTCTACATTATATTTCTACATTATATTTCTACATTATATTTATATATTCTATTTATATTACGTATTATATTCCATTTAATATAATATTAGAATATTAAAGTACTCAGAGGCTGGGCTCTGCAGAGGTCCTGTGCAGCCACAGCGTTGTGTGCTGAAGCGTGGTCAAGAAAGAGAAGTTAACCTTGACTTACCCCTGCGCTTCCACCCCTGAACAGAGGAATCCTCTCTCGAGGCGAGACTGGGATATTCGCCCTTCGGCAGTTCTTGCTGGGACCAGTTGACACCAGTTACAGTGGGCTGGGCTGTGGGTGCTGTACTGGGACTCTCTTTAATGAAGAGGTGAAACGGGACAATTTTCTCACGTGCAATCGTATTTTTTGGGAACCCTTGGTCATTTAACCGCTCCCCTGAATTCCCCCGCGAGCTGCACCGTGTCTGCTGTGTGAAGGTTAAAGCTCGTTAACCCCCAGGAGATTAAACCGTTAAGCTTCCTAAGTAGAGTAAAGGTTACAAGAGACTCTTAAACGTTCCCTGAGATAAGTGTAATCTCTTGTTATCGTGGTGCTTTCTGGAAGCCACGACGTTTGGGGGGAAAAAGAGCTCCCTGGGGCCGAAATCAACGGCACTTTTCTATTTTTCAGTGCCTCTCTTAGCTAAGCCGAGCCTGACTCAGGTCCTAGATTGCTCCCAGTCCAGGAATTCCGTGCACCCAGCAACCGAGTGTCTGCAGCCAGAGTTGCCGAGAGGGTTTGGGAAGGGCCCTCGGGGCTGCAGAAGAGACGCCCGCAGTTGCGCGGCCCCTGGACGCTTCCCGCGGCCGCGCTGGCGCTCGGCGTCTCCCGAGCTCTCGGCCTCTCACCCCTCCTCTGTGCTCTGCTCCCTCCCCAGGTTGGCAAGGGCTGCTGTGCTGCTTTGAAGGCCATGGGCTCCATCGTGTATGTGACAGAGATCGATCCGATCTGTGCCCTCCAGGCCTGGTAAGCAGTCGCACCGAGCCCGGCTTCTTCTTTAGGCTTTTTTCTTTTCCCCAGGAAAATCGTGACCAGAGACTGCTCAGCAGCGGTCCCTCCCGAGAGGGATGCTGGTGAGGGCTTGTGGCTTCTCTGCGCCCTCAGAGGGACCCACAGCTCTCTCCTACGGCCAGAAAAGGGTTCCTGCGCTAAAGCATCTGTATCCCACGCGCCAGCTTGCGTAACCATAACCACAGTGGCCAAGAGTTTAATGACATGGCTTGAAAGGATGGTGGGAGCGAGCTGCGACCTTTGGAGAGCAAATTCAGGCTTTACGGTGCTGTGTACACCCCTCACCCCCAGAATATTTCGGTTTCCGTGATCACCTTTGCTTCACAGACCTCTCCTCGCTAGTGCCAGGACCCTGACGCAGGGCTGAAAGCACGCGGCGCTCCCCTCGCGCGGGCACGCTGCAATTAATTAGTCCCGAGACCTCGTTTCCTCCCGTTAAAGGTTGTTTGGGTGCAGAGGTGCTGCTCCTGCACCCCAGGGTGCGAGGCGGGGCGTGACTGGGACACCAGAGTCCCAAAAGCACCTGGAGCCTTAAACCCACGGCCACTTCCCAACAGCAAGCTTTCCAAGGGCTGTCGCGGTGAGGAAACTAATGAGCCCTGCTTAATTAGCAGAGCTGATCGACTTCCAGTTCGCTTTGCGACCTTTGCAAGTGGCACATCCAGCGCCCGCGTCCTTAATTGTGAGTTTGTTCGTTTGCAGCAGCCCCTTCCCTGACTCTGCACGAGGCAACACCGTGAGGCCCCTCTCGTAAGGAGTTTGCAGTGGGGGAAAAAAAAAAAAAAATAGTAAATGGGACATACAGCAGAAAAAACCCCCACCTTTTTTTATAGTAACTATGGTTTTGTGGCTTGTGAGAGTCACAGAAATCAGCTCTCGGGAGGACTGTCAAGAAATCCTAAAAAAAGCCCTGCCCTTGTTACCCGAGGTGCGAATGCACCTTGCTCGGTGAAGTCAGGAAGGACTTGCCGAGCGCTCAGCGCTTCTAAAGATCGCGTAGGTGCCAAAATATGGATTGCAGAGTTAATGACAGACATCTGGGGGGTTGGGGGAGCGGGGCTGGGTTGTTTTTAAGATGATCTAAATCCGTGTCAGGAAGGATTCTGCAGCGGGAGGGCGTTTCTGCATCTTCTGGATGTACTTTGCGGGAGTAGCAGCTTTAAAAAGGCCGTCTCGGCTGAAAATGGAGATTTGCAGATGCGGAGGCCTTGACAGAAAGTGAAAATCCCCCAAAATCTCTTTTTGCTTCTCCCCCAACAGTCCCAGATCTTCCAGGCTGAGTCCAGAAACCCTCCTGGTGACGTGGGGGACGTGGCCCTTCGCACGCTGCCTTGCTTTGGCGTTAGAAAGTTAAACTGAGGACCTGAGAATCACTTGATGGTTTTTTTTCTATTTTTGGCAAGGTTTTGCTGTTTCTCTGACTACTTTTTTCCCCCCTCTCCTCTTAGCATGGATGGATTCCGGCTCGTGAAACTCAATGAAGTCATCAGACAAGTTGACATCGTTATCACCTGCACAGGTACGCGGCCCCCAGCGCAGGAGGGTGGGGTGTAAGGGGTGCGCGCCCGACGATCGGGTCCATCGTTTTCCAAAGGAAAGGGCAAAAAGATGGGGAACGCGAACGCGGGGATTTATGGTGGATGTTGCTGTCTGGCAGGCAACAAGAACGTGGTGACCAGGGAACACCTGGATCGGATGAAGAACAGCTGCATCGTCTGCAACATGGGGCACTCCAACACCGAGATCGACGTGGTGAGCGCAGGGCTGCGCGTCGGCGGCGGGGGTGGCACGGGGTGGGGTGTCGGGGCTTGCGGGACCCTTCGGCAGCCCGGCTTGAGCCAGCACCTGGGAGGAGATGAAACCATCCAGCGCTCCCCGTGTCTCAGCAGACACCGTCAGGTGCGTCGCCGTCATTCCTGCGATCCCAAAGGACGCCCGGGAGCCAAACTCCTTCCAGCGTAGTGTCTGGTACCCACCAGCCTCCTTCCTTCCCCTGGAGAGTCTGAGTCGCCCTCTCCAGCCCAGTCCCTCTGCTTTCCTGTTCTCTCAGCATTAAGACCCAGCCAGGAGTTCAGCGTGACGCACCTCAGCACGCTCAGCCCCGCCGTGCTTTACCGAACGGCACTGAAATCTGCTCGCCCGTGCTTAGAGACGAGCAGGGAAGCAGGAGAGACTCGTCTGAGGGTCAGTGGAGGATCGCTTGGCCAAACCTGTGGGTTTGAAGCCGTTTTCTGTGCTGGGAAGAAGTGACCGCAGCCACTCAGAGTTTGGTTGGTGGCCGTCAATCCTCTTCAGCCAGGAGAGCTTCAACAACAGAGCTTTGATGTATTGTAATCATAAAAATAGTTCCAGGTTGTGATTCATAAAGGTTTCATTGGCCTGGGACGGCGACTGGACCCAAAGGAAGCTATAAGCCCGGGACGATGTCAGCGAGTGGCTTTCTCTTTTCCTTCCTATTCTGCAGCTTTCTGGGTTTTGATGTTTTGCCAGTGCTTTAACTGTTTTCACACCGTGTTTCAGGCAAGCCTGCGTACACCCGAGCTGACCTGGGAGAGGGTGAGGTCCCAGGTGGACCACGTCATCTGGCCAGACGGGAAGAGAATAGTCCTTCTGGCGGAGGTGAGTTGCAGGCGAAGGAGCAGGAATTACAACCTGTTCTGTGCTTGCGGAGGAAGAAAACAAGGGCTGGGTGAGCGGCGGGGCTGGAACGTGTCTGGAAACCACCTCCTGGGCCTCAGCAGCTCAACCTCTGGTTGAAAGGCTCGGTGCAACGCTGGTTTGGCCCATGGGTTACTGGAACACAGAAAAGCTCCTGTGCTTTTCTTTATCCCATCCCAGCGTATCTCCTGCAGGGTATTTTATCAGAGTTCCACTTACTGAGTAATACGGACAACCAGCATCTGGGGTTTCAAGTGCATGTGATGATAGACGTTGTTTCATCCCAGAAGGGATGCGTTTCACCAGTGATTCTTGTCCCTTCTGTAGGGATGTAAGCTGGTTTTGGTGCCACCTTGAGATAACGACCAGTTTTTTGCTTCCCAGGGCCGCCTGCTGAACCTGAGCTGCTCCACCGTCCCCACCTTCGTCTTGTCCATCACTGCCACCACGCAGGCGAGTAGGGTTTGGGCTGAGGCAAACGCAGCGTCTCGCTCCGCAGCGGGCAGCAGTTACTCACCTAACTGTCTTCTCCATCCAGGCTTTGGCTTTGATAGAGCTGTACAACGCTCCCGAAGGCCGCTACAAGCAAGACGTGTACTTGCTGCCTAAGAAAATGGGTAAAGATGCGCTCGTTGCCTTCTCTTTTTTTGGTTTTGTCATTGAACAGATGGGAGGTTTTGCTGAGCTGGGCCGAGAGCTCCTGGGCTCTCTCGTTTGCCTCCCTGCCAAGCTGAGGGTCTTCCAGCAGGTTCTTCCCGCTGGGTCTGGGCTCTTCACGAAGTTGAACGCTTTGTTTCCCTGTCCCACCTGGGGAAAACCGGCTGACGCGCCTGGCTGACCGCAGGAGCCCATCAGTGCCGGTGCGGGAGGTTTTCGGGTAGGGCTTGGGGCAGAGCTGCCTTCGTTGGCTGCGAAAACGCGTCGTCCCTGACCAGCAGCTCCGCCAGCAGAACCTGAGGACACAGCTACACTGACCACGCTTTTGCTCCAGAACTGGCCTTCTTTTGTGTGTTCAGTGTATTTTTTGAGACCAGGTGCAGCTTGTCCCTAGCTTGGGGGTTAGGTGTCACCTACCAGAAATGCCCGGTGGCTCCTGCATCGGGAGAGCATCCCGGCTTGCCCAGGAGCACGGCGTGACGCAGCAGCAGACCCAGGAGTCCTGCTAGCAGGGTATTTCAGAGAAAGGTTTTCCCCTCCGACTCAAAATAGATGAGAGCCTTGGTTTTCTCCAATCTGGGTGAAATGCAGTCCTGCGATTTAGCAGCAAACGCCTTTCCCAGATGGGGCTTTAGGGCCCCAGTGCACAGGAGGGGATTCCTTGCCTTCCCTTTACTGTACTAACGAGGCTTGAAATCGTTTCAGACGAGTACGTGGCAAGCCTTCACCTCCCCACGTTCGATGCCCACCTGACAGAGCTAACGGATGAACAAGCGAAATACCTGGGACTGAATAAGAACGGACCTTTCAAACCAAACTACTACAGGTGCTGCTCCTCAGCCTCTCTCCTCCTCCTGCCGTGAGGGTGGGGTGCGCGCGCGGGGCGGGCAGAGGGGACGGGGTTGAATCCCACCGATCCCCTTCAGAAGATACCGTGGGCTTTCTGATTAATTCCCATCGCCACGGAGAAAGCGGTCCGGCCGGGAAGGGGACGGCGCGGTTGGAGCCCTTGGCAGGACACGAGCCCCTTGTATCTGGCAGCAGCTGTCGCCCAGACGTGGCGAACGGCGGAGCGGTGCCGTCCGGCCGACTCCGATGACAGCTTTATTTTTAAAGCTTGACCAAGGGTGAGATGGCGCAGAGCGGGGTTCGCCCCTCGCGCCTCGGACAGGCTCTGCTCGATGGCTTTCCTCCCCCAGCTCAGGCTGGGCTGATGCCCCCAAAATAATAATAATTTTCAATATAAGCCCCTGGATCGCTTCCCTTTCTGGGTTTATGTTTGTAGCTGGGACTGCAACGCATTTTTTACAGTGAAAATGAAACAGCTTTGCCCAAACACAGGTTGGGGGTGAAGCCCTGATGCTTTTCGTGCAGGAAAAGGCATTTTCTTGGCCTGCGGGTCTTCAGCGCTCACATGAGAGCGATGCCGCACCGAAATGCTCCGGTTTTGGGTCTTAGTGGGTTTTGCCAGATCGTGAGGTTTTTTTTTCCTGCCCTGTGTTACCTGTGAAATTATTACGGTGCTGCCACACGGCCGTGCCCTCCCGCGGAGGGATTTCCTCCGGTTCCGTTTTCTCTGCGGCTTCGGTGCCCGGCTGTAGCCCCGACCTTGCGGGGAGCGCGGTTTGTCCCGTGCCCAGGGAAGCTGGGAGAAGTGGAGGGTCACAGCGAATTCCCCGCGCCGAGGGCGAGCCGTGCCGACTCCAGCCTCCCCCGTGCGCCGCGGGGATGCGCTCGGACAGCTTTGGCTTGCTGTCCTGCGGGAACTGAAGCTCCAGATACAAAAGGCAGAGCTGGGTGTTCCCAAATTCCCCATTTTGATGTGTAGGTGTGTGGGACGGGAGGTGAGAGGAGATCTCCAGGTGCACGAAGTCTCTTTTTCTGGATAAAGCCTGCGATTAGACTTCATCCCCGTGCTGCTCAGCAGCTCGCTTCGTTAGAGCAAGCACCTCTCTCTCCTTGCGCGTAGCTTCGTTTGCGATATGAATTATCTGCTTTAGTTCCTGGCGCGACAGGAGCCTCCCGATAAATTCAGCCGGTTTGAGCCAGGCTTTGGCGTTCGAGGCATTTGCTCTTGCTCCTTCACCGCGTCCTCCCCATTTTCGGAGCTGATGTTGCCGCAAACCGCTGGGGCTCGGTCCCCGAGTCGGTCGGGCGCCGTTGAATTTTCCCCGTCCCGCGCTCGAAGCGAAAGGCAGCGTTCAAGCAGCGAGGGCGGGCGGCTAAACCTGTCTGTGGGGGAGGAGATGGGGATCGAGTCCCTTTCTTAATCATTTCTTTTCCTGGTGTCTGCCCCTCCCAGAATACACCGTGCTGGGGGAGCCGCGCGTCTCTGTCCCAGCGGCTCACCAAAAACTCGTTTTCTCGTCTTTTCCCCAGATATTAAGTTCCTGCTGCTGTGTCCTGGAGAATCGCGAGGAACAAGAACCCAAGTCTTTTCTCAACTACTGTACAGGATGAAACAGCGCAAGCGTCCTAAGTTAGAGCCGGGCTTGCTCACATAGTAGACAGTGTGTTTAGGTTATTTATTTATTAAATTAGAATACTGTACATGCGGCCTCTGCCACTGGTGTTCGTACTGCCGCGGGACTGGGAGACGGTGGATTTCTTTCCATTTGTTTCATTTTTCTCTTTGGGTTGTTCTTTTTCGGGGCTGGGAGGATGAGGGGAGGCGAGGAAGAAGCTGGTGGAATTGAATTGCTGCGATGTACTTGGAACAGTCCGTTACCGCCGTTAATCCAACGCCCACGATGGGAGCCGCGGGGTCCGACTTCGAGGTCACACGTTGCTTTTGGTTTCCTTCGCATCCCAGCGCTTCTTCCAGTGGAGCAGGATCCCGGCAGCCGTGAGTGCTGGCTGCGGGGCGGCCGGGTTTGCGTTTCTCATGCCGCTTGACAGCGCAGCGAGAAACCTTGTTCGCTCCAGCGCTGCCGACCAGCCGGGTGCCGCCTCGGCAGCGAAGCGGTAAATCTCGCCGGCGATCGCTGGAGAAACCTCTCGTAATTCCGCCGAACTGCCCGAGGGACGGTTCCGCCAGCGAGTCGGTGAACTTTGCCTTAGCACTGCTGAAAGCTGTAACGAAGGGTCTGGTCGTTAGTGCCAGCCGGGGGTTAGCCCCTAGCACGCGGGAGGAGCCGGGAGGGCTCGGAGGCAGATGTGGTGGCGGTGGGGTAGGACCCACCGCCGCGCCCTTCATCACAGCTCCGCAGTATTTTCCTGCTGCTTACGTTACGAGTGCCAACCTCCTACGGTTCAACCAAAGTCGTGTTCCCGGTGGGGCTACGGGGCAGCCTCGCGTGCCCGCACCGGTGGAAGAGCCTTGCAACCTCGCCAACAAATGCTGCTCACGTGTCGCGGAGCTCTTCCAAACCCAAGCAGAGCTCGCTGGCCACCCCGGCTGGGAGGACCCTTGTCCACGCGAGGTCTTTCTCCAGCTGAATTTCAGTCCTCATTGGAAATCTTTGGAGTTTTATTTTCTAGTAATATTTGTACGATAAAATCTGGAAATCCCCTTTGAGTGTATGAGACGTACGCCGGAGTAATCCCCACACCGATTCTGTGCCCAGAGAAGAGTTCAGCATCACTAAAACCCTTCAGTCACCTCAAATCTTGATACAACAGAGCCAACGGAGAACAAATTTGCCATAATTACTCTTTTTAGCCCAGGATGCCCCGTCTGAACGCTGCGGACAGCGTGGCACGTTTACCAAGGTGACTTTCTAAGTCTCTGTGTCCCATCAGAGTCACTTTTATGGTTCACAAGGAGAACATGGTCCTTCTAAACTAAAATTGCCTGGCCCCGTGAGCACAAAAGCTTTTATCCTGCGGTTGCTGCTTTGGTACCCGAGTCCCTCATCAGCCAGAGATTCTTGTTTTGTCCTCATGGACTTCTTCGCCATCATGAAAAAACTTCTGTGGCAGCTCGTTCACGCACAAGAAAGGAAAAACTGTGGAATTATGGTCTCAGCGGCCAAGTCCTCGTTATGCTGAGGTCTGAAGTCAGCTTGACCACAAGCCGCTCGTCTTCCGAGCAAACGTTCTCGTATGCTTGCTTATTCCAAGTTTCTCTTTGAAATTTCTCAAAGCCTAGAGGTAAGACCTTGAGAAGACTTTGAGAAGACCTTGAGAAGACTTTGAGAAGACCTTAGGGCTTTGAGGAGACCTTGGGGATTTGAGAAGACTTTGAGGCGACCTTAGGGCTTTGAGGAGACCTTGGGGATTTGAGAAGACTTTGAGGAGACCTCAGGGCTTTGAGGAGACCTTGGGGATTTGAGAACACTTTGAGGAGTGTTTGAGGAGGCCTTAGGGCCTTGAGAAGGCTTCATTATAGACTGATCACTAGCCACAAACATGAAATAATCTCTGCTCTCTCATGAAATTTGTCCAGATCCAGAGACTTTTGGGAAGAGTCCCCTGACCTATTTGAAACGTCACGATCGGGTCTTTCCCCACGCTGGAGTACCTTGGTCTGCATCAACCAACGAACCCCAGAGGTTCTGTTGTTCTCTGCAGATGTGCAGCGTGAAATCCTGCTCTCGGTCGAGGTGAAACGCGGTTGCGGGGTCACGTCCAGCAAAGCAGCTTTTGGAAAACGGGTGTCCCAACCGCAGCCGCTTCTGCCCCCAGGAAAATCCCTCTCCATCCACGTGACCCTTCGGTACAGCTCACGCAGTCGCTTATCTCCCCCGTGTCCGTCGCTCGTGCAGCATACGGTGGTGCTGTCCTCATCCGTGAACTCCTTCGTGCCGATTTTTAAGCCCATTTTATCTTCCAGGTAGATAGGAGAAAAAGAAAAAAATTAATAATAAAGTCCCAACTGGCTTTTCCCACCTCGATTTTTAAAGCTCTTCTCCATGTCGTTCCGCTTCTTCTGTAAGCTTTTTTGCTTGCTTGGCTTTTTCCTAATCAATCTGGAATCATATTCTGTGATCATCTCTAAATTAAATGTGTAATGGGTTGTTTTTGGTTTTTTTTTTTAATGTAACAGATTTTTAAAGAATTAGGAAAAAGGAGATTTAGGTAACACCAGCAAAATTGTATAAGGAAATTAATTCTGTTCTGAACTTTAGGAATAAGAAGACAAAACCTGTCATCGGCCTGCAGTGAGGAAACGAAATCTTTGCAAACGTAACATTTTCAAAAGGATGTTTTAAATATTAATGTCTGAGTGATTGTATTAGATCAGCAATAAAGACTCTGTAATCTCAAAACACCAATAAAACATTGGAAAACTCCACTTCTCCGGAGCGTCTTTTGGGTCTGGCAGGAGCAGGCGGGGAATTTTTGGGGCTGGAGGGGGTACAACGAGGGGGTGAGGGATGGGGATGCCCTGGGGTGGGGACAGGGGTGTTGTCCCCAAACCCGGTGCCGTGCCGTAGCCCCGAGCTCCCGCCGCTGCCGTATAAAACCCGGCTGGGAAAGCTGCTCCGCGCGTCCTTGGGGCGGCTGGGGCTGTTTGGGCTCCGGGCGGCTGTTTTGGCTCTCGTCCTTGGGGAAAGCGGTGCCGGAAAATATCCCGTTATCTCTTCTGCTCCCGGTCTGTCACCTCCCCGCTGCCGGGGCGGCGGAGGGGAATAACGACCTGAAGGCTTCTGTTTTTCCAGGGGTTGGGGAACGGAGCTGAACACGAGCGGCACCAAGATGGGGTGTCCAGCACCTCCCTGCATGGTCGCCCCTAAAAACAACCGTGTGTGTGTCCCCCCATGTTGGGTGGAGAGGGAGAGAGGAGTGGGGAGGGGAAATCCCCATCTCTCCCACTCTCTCCCTGGTTTGCAGGCCCCCAGGAGCTGCTTTTCACCAAAATTGTGGTAGTGGGGCTCTGGACAACCCAATTTGGGGGGGTGATGCTGGGGGGCTGCCCTGGGGGGCCCCGGCCTGCAATGGGGCAGCTGCAGCCCCCCGGGTGCCAGCGGGACCCAGCATCCCGTCACCCTCCTGGACCCCCACCAGCCCCACGGGCACCCAGCTTCTCCCCCCACTGCTCCCTCAACCCTTAGGGACACCCCATATCCTCCGCAGCACCCCCGGGGACACCCCGTAACCTCCCCCCCCTCCCGAG
>Ga0065711_1047833_pt1 | contig 12120 bp, 6 predicted proteins | sample Hoacrofraction12_FD_59098 | JGI IMG/M metagenome (GOLD analysis project Ga0065711, IMG submission 59098) | Hoatzin crop microbial communities from Cojedes, Venezuela - Epithelial fraction 12 v2 (version 2) | ecosystem: Host-associated > Birds > Digestive system > Esophagus > Crop | place... | reverse complement strand
CAAGGGGCAATGGGCACAAACTGAGGCACAGGAAGTTCCGTCTGAACATGAGGAAGAACTTCTTCCCTCTGAGGGTGATGGAGCACTGGCACAGGCTGCCCAGGGAGGTTGTGGAGTCTCCTTCTCTGGTGATATTCAAGACCCATCTGGACAAGGTCCTGTGCAGCCTGCTGTAGGTGACCCTGCTTCGACAGGAGGGTTGGACTAGATGACCCACAGAGGTCCTTTCCAACCCCTACTATTCTGTGATTCTGTGATGAGAAATAAAACCAAATCTTAAAAACACCTCCCCCACACCCTGCCCTTCTTACCAGGTTTAACTTCACTCCTGATTTTGTCTACCTCTTCCCCCTGCAGTGGTGCAGGGGCATGGGGAATGGGGATTTTGGCCTGTTCATCACATGTTGCCTTTGTTGCTCCTTCCTCCTCAGCAGAACTCACACTCTGCCCCTTCTCCAGCATGGGGTCACTCTCATGGGAGACAGTTCTCCACAAACTTCTCCAATGTGAGTCCTTCCCATGGGCTGCAGCTCTTCACAAACTGCCCCAGCGTGGGTCCCTTCCACGGGGTGCAGTCCTTCAGGAACAGGCTACTCCAGCGTGGGTCCCCCACGGGGTCACAAGTCCTGTCAAGAAAACTGCTCCAGTGTGGTCTCCTCTCTCCACAGGTCCACAGGTCTTGGCAGAAGATTGCTCCAGCGTGGGGCTTCCCACAGGGTCACAACTTCCTTTGGGTGCATCCACCTGCTCCAGCATGGAGTCCTCCACTGGCTGCAAGTGGAGGTCTGCTCCACTGTGGACCTCCATGGACTGCAGGGGGAAAACCTGCCTCACCATGGTCTTCATCATGAGCTGCAAGGGAAAACTCTGTGCTCTGGCATCTCAAGTACCTCCTCCCCCCTCCTTGTTCACTGACTTTGTTGCCTGCAGAGCTGTTTCTCTCACGTAGTCTCACTCCTCCCTCCAGCTGCAATTGCTGTTGCGCAGCAGTTTCCCCCCACACACTTATGTTATCACAGAGGCTCTACCACCATTACTGATGGGTTTGGCCTTGGTCAGTGGCAGGTCCATCTTGGACCCGGCTGCCATTGGCTCCATCGGTGGTGGGGGAAGCTTCTGGAAGATTCTCACAGAAACCACCCCTGTAGCCCCCCCGCTACCAAAATCTTGCCATGCAAACCCAATACAGCTAGAAGTGATTCTAAGCCTATTGCCTTCACAAGATTAATGGTTCAACGTTCACCCATATTTTCTAACCCTTATGTTTCTTCTATATTAATGCAGTAGCCTAACCTTTTTGCACATTTCCAAGTATGAAGAACTCTTAAAAGACTGAATCTCCATTTCATATGAAAGTTAATTATAGTTTGGAACAGCAAAGAAAAAAAGAACAATTGGATTAATTTTGACAACACTGTGACAGGGTTTTTGCATATGATAATAGAACTATAGCCTTTGAGTTCTGAGTAGAGTCGGATAGCTGTAAAATCAAAAATATTTTGAACACACAAATGTGCATAATTGTGACAAAACTTTTTATTTACTTTTTGCCACAGTTGTAAACAGTAGAGATGACACAATTCCCTGAAGTTTTCATATCTTTGCTGATGTTCCCAAACATAACAGATTGTGCACTAAAATCTCTTCAACTTTTCTAGGGTAGCTTTTGTATGCATTCACAATAACTTTGTAAAAAGGAAAACTATTAAAATTCAGGCAGCAATACTACTTTTTCTTATCTTATGTGTTGCTTTAGAATACACAAGACATAACAAATATAAGATCACTGTACATAAGTGATTTAATTTCTAAAAATTGGTAATTGATTTTGTTTTGGTTTTAGTTATGTGAATTTACATTTTAGCTAAATTAAAATACATTTTTAACATTGAAGTTTTATTATTACCGTCAATGTTAATAATAAAATGAAACACACACAAACTTCCACTTCATAGTCAACTTAGTGAATATGTTTTTTAAGAATTTAACAGGGAAAGGTCAATTTTTATACATGAATAACTTGAATTTGTATTTCCGATTCATACGCTTTAGTCCCTGTAGCAAAACTTTCAACTGAGCAGAAAATATTTTTCCAATGAGCCTTTTACTAAAATAACCACATACATGTAGTTCTAACACTGCATGAACTACCACTGTGACAATTTGCCATGATTTAACTTTCAAATTTGGAATTGCTGACAAAAATGACATACAACAAAAGCAAATGCATTACAGAAAAGGGCAGGCTTCTTTTTGTAATTGTCACAGAATTATGTCAAATGGACTTATAGCTCCTGTTGTGCATAATTGTCTCATACCTTTGATAGATTCCAGCTTCATACTGTGTATAATAATTTATGGCTCTTGGAGAACAGGTGTCATCTCCCCGAAACAGTGCATTTTCAGTCCTAGATACTCCTTTATGTTATTACTTAAAGTCTTCATTCCCAAAATTTTGTTTTGCACATCAGTTACTTTTTCCATTATTTGTTTCCATATATTCTTACAACGTATTTCTAAATGAAATAGCCTTTAATAACCTCAATGTGTTAGCAATTTATCATCTTCTTATAAAATATTCTTTTCAAAATTAAGAAATCAATAATTTTATAATAACTTATTTATTATACTTTAATATAAAGATTTCTTAGTGTTGAGTAGTTCTTTTTTAGTCATTAAAAGAAAGTATTGACTCAAGTAATTTTTCCACCTATATAAAGAGAATTTTAAAATGTGTATAACTTTGCCCCAGAAACAGGCTTTCTTACTGTTGTGAGATATTGTTGTTCCTTTATAAAAAAAAGAACATGCCTGATTTAATAAAGAAGTGCAGATATGAATACAGAGGATCTAAAGACATGATGTACTTTACAAACTATTAAACAATAATCATTTGTCTCCTACTAACTCTTGTTCTAAAAAGACTGAAGAACTGCAATAAGAACAAGTTTATTTGCAAGTGAAGATTTTTTCTGCATGAAAGATCGTGCTTCCTAAAAAGAGTTTAAATGACAGTTTTCTCAATTTTCCAAGCCATAAGGTAATCAAAACATTTTTAAATAGAAAGGTAAAAAGAAAATCCATCAAAACTACCTTTTGAGGGAAACTCAGCTTATGAAAACAAAGAAAAAAAAACAACAAAAAATCAAACAAAAAACCAAAGTTTGTATCCTGAAAAGTGACTTCTGAATGTCCCCAATCCATCTAAAAAAAAAGAAGCTCAAATATTGAAAATGTATTCTCCCTCAGAATGTGAACATGTATCTGAATATGACCATTTTGAATTTTAAAATTTCTAAATTTTCTATTTCATTGATATTTTGCATAGGGCAGGAAAAAAGAAAATTATTTTCTAATAAATTCATGTACATTCATTGACTACCTTTAAGGGAAAAGAACATGAAATAAATATTATTCTTGATAAACAACATGCATGTGAAAATTTGAACAGCATTAATATTTGAATTTGCTAGAGGAATATTTTTTTAAATTTCCCATTTAATTACTTATATATTCAAAGTTATTATCAACAAATTCTCTTTTCATTGATCTTATTAACATTAGATGCACAAGAAACCGATTTTGTTATGCATGAAACTAGCAAGAAATAAACTTTTAAAGAAATTAATATTACCATGATATTCACCTTTTTTGCAGTTTATGACAATATAATGATGAATTGTCTTGCAGTAACACTCACTAAAGTCATGAAAGGTTAATAACTCATTTAAACATTCATTACATGTCCCTATCAAAGTCATCTTAATTTCACAAAGACATCTAAGTTTCTCTTTAGGGAAACACTCTCTCAGGATTCAAGTGTGATTCTTTATTAACAAAATGGCAAGTGCAAAGTTACATGTCAAAATGCTGACTGATGATGCTGCAAATTGGTTCTTCCACCAAAGCAGAAGACTTTAAATTACTGCTTTTTAAAGGCATGCTCCCTCAAAGGCAATTAATGTGTCAGTTGTCAGTCAGGATTATTTAATTTCCCAGTGAGGGCTAAGAAAATGGGCATAGCAAATTGATGAACAGAACGTGGTGCTGCCCACAAGGGAATTCTAATAACTCTACTGATTTTCTACCTCTATTGGGTCTAAAATTTAAGAATTGAAAGTTCACTGTGTCTGTAGTATTTGGAAAGTTCTTTACAAAGAAAAAAAACCTCCATAAAACAAAAAACCTGCACTCCTAGGACCATATTTTTCCTAGACATTTATAACTTTCCCCATGCAAATCAGAAATAGGAGTGGTAAAATTGCTATTTGCAGTATATCTCTTTTGTTATTTATCTATTTGACCAGCTATGTCCCATACAGCCCTATCTCAGAATGAACAATAGTTCACCTAAAAGTTGTAGGTAATCAGGTTTTAAATATTCTTTATATTGTGATTTAAGGCAGTGATTTTAAACTGGTGTCCTGTGTTTTACAAATATCATAATGTTCTGAAATCAGGACTCTTTGCATCTACATTACTAATTTTTCATAATTCAAATCAGAAGTGCTCTTCAGAAGTGGATCTTTGAGTTGAATCCACTTAAATGCTGTTTGGTTCACATTGTGCAGCTTTCTCAGAGTGCATCAACTGGATTCCTTATGGATAAAATTAAATTGGAAAATGCAATCCAGGATGCCTAATGCACTCTCACTGTTATCAGCCATTCAGCCCATAAGACCACTCTAAAGCCAGCCTGAAATATACTCTCAGAAATTATAACAATCTGAACATCAAGTTCTCAGTACCATCTACTACAGTGTATAAATCCATTCCAGCTGAACCACATCATTTGCTAATGTACACATAGCTCATGTCTCTCCTGCTGGTGCTGTTCCACTTGTCTTCACATAAACAGTTTTCCAAAATATAAATATTTCTGCACACATGCAAGGTGCATTGTAATTGAAATAAATACCGAGAAGTTGAGAAACAGAAGCCATGTAGAACTTTGGTATGGAAAAAGTCATACCAGTTATGTTTTTCTCCTTGCAAATACTGATGCTTTAAAAAATGAAACAGCATTAAAACCTAACTGTGCCTTTCAATAGGATAAATGTTTGCTGTGTACACAGATCGAATTTCATAAACCCAGAGGGGTAACTTACAGAAAAACACGTGTAAGTTTTCTAGAAAAATGAGGTCATATGCAGTACATTCCATTCTCCAAATAAATATGATCATCAAAATTGCTGTCCCGACATTTGTCAGATTAATTTTGCAGTGTGTGATATTACTTACATCTATCATTTTTAATTTTACTTATTCACAATTCAGTTTTTCAGCCCTCCAGTAATAAAATGCAGTGTTTCCAAAGATAGCACAACAGATTTAAGTAATTTCACTTTAAACATCTTAAACATGCTGAGTTGTTGGAGAAATTATTATCAGAAGAAGCTAGCATTCCCTGGAAACTGAGGCTGTTGTATACTGGAATGTAAAAAGACAGGCCTCTTCATGTATTCTCCTCAACTAGACATTTTATATTAGAACAGGGACCAAAATATCCTACATATTAAGAAAATACTGAGGGCTGTAAGCTGAAAAAAAAGAAAAATAGATAAGACAACATGAGCTAACTTTTCAAACTGAAGCACTTGTGTTCTGTATGACCAACAAGGAAAAGAAATTATGGTTTCATTTTCTACTTTCTGCCTTCAAAGACCTATAAGTAAGACTGGATATTTGAAATGCAATGTAAATGACATTGTTTTTGATAATCATTACAGAATGTCACATTGCCATGAAGAAAGAATGCATTATCTTTAAAGAATCTAGTCCAAACTGCATGTAGACACTAACATGCTGCTTTTAAAATCCAGGCCACAAGAGCCTTTGACTTGTTTAAAGCCACAGCTATCACAAGGATGCACAAGTAAAGACCATATTGCCAGGGAAGTGTGTAAAACAGACGCTGCTGAAGCATCTATCCATTCAAGACAGAATCATAGAATATTTCAGACAATATATTAAATTAATTTAGAAGTATTTTAAGTGTGAGCAATAGGATCATATACAAGAACATAATTCTTTAAAAAAATACTTAATGGAATAAGGTTACTATTAATGTTGAACTAATGCCAAGAGCTTTTTGTTTTCTGCAAACTTCTCTTATTTCCAAATTTAATTAAAAAGTCATTTTTAACATAAAAATCTACCAAATTAAATTTAATTGCATGTCCTTGTATCTTATTAATATTTATATTCAAAATGTCTATTAGTATGTGTATGTAAGTGTACTTTGTCAGTCTCTGTATTTCTTTTCTAGAACACGGCACATGGCTGACAAGGACTGAACGTCACTCTCAATACACTTGGCCATGTGTATTAAAATATTTATTAACATTTTGCTTACTGGAAGGCTTGTCTGAGGAAGTACTAATTTCTGAATAATCTCTATTGTGGCATCTGACTCAGGTTAAAATTCATTTTTATCAGAGTCATCTTATTTTTTCTGCAACTTGACAGAATAGCTTGAGCTTTAAATTCCTCAGCACGTGAAAAGTTCCTTGCCCAGTAACAAGGTTTTCCTTCATTCATTTTCTCTAATATTTAAAATCATCTTGCTTTCACTGTCTTAATCTCCACACATTTAGTCAGTTTCTCGTAAAAAAGCACCCAGATTTAAAGCTGCTAGAAAGGAAAAAAAAATCCCTGACTTCTGCACTTGTTATGTGTCCACAAAGGATGGCCTTTGTGTTGTTCCTTTTCTGAAATGCAAAGTTTACTGCATGGATCAACAAAAGCAGAAAAATTTTTTGCATAAAGATGTATCTGAAGTAGAGAGCAATTGCACTCTTGAAATCAAATGGATGGAAGGATCCTTCCTCTGTTTCATAACTATGTAAAAGACTTGCATATCTTTAGAAAAGCAATCATCACCAGTCAGCCAAACAGTTTTGGAAGAACAAGTGTTCTCTGAAGAGTGTTATGCAACATCCTTGGGCTGGGGCGATATTCTGCCGGACAAGATTCACTAGGGTGACATGAATGCTGCCAATTTTTATCCTGTTCCAGGGAAGAAACTTGCAGGCCTTACATAGTTTTTGCATTTAACAGCATTTAGTTCAACTTATTCCAAAGATGGAGTCACTCATGGCCAAACTGTTCTTTGTCTTCAAATACATATTTAACTGGAAAGCTGGGGACAGGAATAGATGGAAGAACCAAGCAGTAGTTAAAAAAAGTGATCTTCATACATTTTTAAAAACTGACTATCATAAATACACCTTTTAGTACCTGTAGCTTTCTTTCAGAAAAAAATGGAATTTCCCCCCCATCCGAACAGCAAGCAAACCGCTGTAGTTTGCATGTAGCTTGGGGATCAGAATATAAACATCTGCTGTAGTCTTGTTCTGGACTGTCTCTGGGTCTTATTTCTGGATGTTGGGACTTAGGATGCTGTAATCTTATGAACTTTTGCCTGCCATTGAAGCTCAGACGAAGATGATCTCAACAGCATCCTTTCAACTGACATGACATATCTGACTTTGCATCTGTCCTCTTCATGACTAGAGTTATTCTGTATTTTTTCTGGAACTGATAGAGCAACAATTCATGGAAATATAAAACAGGTATATTTGGAGCATCGAGTGAATTTTCTTCCAGTACTATACATATATTTCCATAATCTATTCAAATTTAGGAAACAAGTTCTGATTCCACTGAAGCCAGAAAACTACTTGTCATTATATTCAATGATAGAAGAAATGGCAGGAGGCAAGGCAAGGCAAGGAGAGGGGAAGGGAAATGATCTTGTCACTGTTCAGATACAAATATTAAATTCCAAAGGGAAGTTATTGCTGGGAAATCACACACTATGCAGATTAAAACACATTTGTTTAAATTGCCTCACTTCCCTGGCACTTTTTAAAGAACAGTTTTCTCTTATGATGAAAACACAAAAAGCAACTGGAAAGCCTTTGAGGATTTAATAATGAAGCACACTTTTCCCTCCAATACTTTGATTCACATGTTAAAAATTTACTATAATGTAAAATATATATTTGAATGAGTTTTAATAAATTGCATATAGGAATGACAGAAATGTCAAAATCTGAAAACACAAGGGGTTGTTCCTTTACTGGAAAGATTTCTCTGTAGGCTGAAGATTAAGGAGATAACGAATTTGGAAACCTGCTTGCCCCTTTCCATTAGTGTCAGCAAGGTCAAGGAAAGGGAATATGCATATGAAAACATGTAATTTGTTTCGCTTCTCTTCCCCTGACTGGGAAGTCATAGGTCCTTACAAACATTGTCAGAAAGAATTCCACAAACTAGAGTTATCATTGCTACAGTCCGTAGTGTGATTAGTGCCTTTTCATCTAAGTGTTTGTTGCTTAATTCTGTGCCTTTACTTAGCCAGTGATATTCTATTGTCAGACCAAAGCTACCCAGCAGTGACTTTAACCTGAAAGAAATCTTAACAGCTCTGAAGTCAGCCTCTGTATTCCCAAAGAACTGGAGTAGCAGTGGTCAACAAAGTCCTGCACTTCTAAAGTGTTCGGAGCAGACATGAAACAGAAGAGAATGTGGGACGAAGTTTATCACGAGGGAGGACGTAAGTCATGAGCATGATGCAGGGATGTAAGTTGAGTGGCTGACAGCCTCATCAAGTCTTCAAACCACTGTATTATGAAGTATTTTGAGGTGAGGCTTTCTTAATTCCTCTTGCAAAACAACTCCACTAATAAAATACATAATGATCTTTTCTTACTAGTACTTAGCCAGACCACTAGACTATGATAAATATTTCAGATTTTCACCAGCTGAATAGAGCCATTATACACTTGTGCCTGAAGTTCATATCTTCCATCTAAACCAGGCTTCCTCCTCCGACTGCTGCCAAAAAAAATACTCAAAACAACAGGTAAACCTAGGTTGTATACTGTGCACAAGAATAACATTTACAACCCAGGATCCTGAATGGAGAAAAGCATTCATAATGAGATATTAGTTTGATTCTTGCTTTCTGCACCCAGGAAAGCAACAGAACCCTAACCTTTATTCTTGAATTTAATTGAGCTTTATCAGCTTTCCACTCAACAGATTACTGAGAATCCCATCCTGAAGTGTTTCCTCTCCTCATGCACAATAGAGTGAGCTTAGATAGTTAATTTTGTGCTGAGGATTCAGCTAAGTGGTGAATCGGCTCGCTTATTTTTTGCAGAAGCATTACAAATGCCTTAAATACTGCAATGCACAGGAAGGTCTATGCATGTCCCACAAATCACTTCAAATCCCAAAACAGAGTTTCAATGTAGTGTGTGCTATTCATAGGTCATGTATTTCCCCTTTGCAAAACATAAAATCACTGACAGAGTGCACAGACACAAATATTTAAAAGAAAATGTCCAGAGAAGTCTAAAGAATGAATCACTATACAGGGAACAACTCTGCTTAAAGTTAAAAGGTGTATTGAGAGAAACTTGGCAATATTTCAGTGACACCAGCAACACCACGTCTCAGGTATAGCACCTCTAAAGCTACCAGCCATGTAGATTGGTTCTTCACACTCCTTATGCACCATGCCTCAAAGTTATATTCTATGTCTTTTAAGTTATGGAATACAAGGTATTTGGAGGTTAGTATCAGGTTTCCTGTGTGCACTAGCTTTGGAAACCAGCATGCCATATCCATTTAGGATTCAAGCAGACAGAAGAGAGCACAAAAGTTCTTTACATACATTAACTCAGCAACTCTACCACAAAAAACACATGTAACTGAACAGGAGACAAATATCAGCATAACGTTTCAAGAGAAAGCTGGTACAGGTTGTAAATCTGAAAGCAGGAAGGGGAGTTTGAGGAGAGGAACCTAAGTAAGTTTTATTCTGTCATCCCTGGTATAGGCATGCCAAGGAGTTTTGCAAGGACAGAAAAAAGTGAAGGAAGCCTTAACAGAAGAGGAATGTCCAAGGCCAGAGATTTGCAGGAAGTGACTGCAGCCACAGGAATATTTTGGGAGGAAATAAGCATATTTACAGGGCACCCGGCTGTACTTTGAGGCCAGGTAGCTTAGTGGGAGGGGTGTGAGGCAAGAAAGTTCTTGGAATCCCTCTTCATCCACCTACACTATGCCTGACTGGGGCAGGAGTTTCCATGAAGGATTGTGGTCTACTGTTAAGGCAGTGCAGAATATATCCAAGGATGCACAGGAAGAAGCCTAAATTATTTCAGAAAAGATGAAGGGAGAAAATACTCCACAAACTCAGAACTTCTGTTGAACAGTGTTTCTTTACAAACAAAAAACTCCTGTCTAGTAGAGACTGCATTTTGTACAAAATCCAGTACACTTTAGATGGACTTTCAGATGGACTGCTAGATGAAGATCTGTATATTTGGAGCTGATAACTGATTTATAACATTGGGCATGATGGGTATCAGAGAAAAGTTGTCTAAATTTTTTCTTCTGTATCTTCTACAATACAGTAGTAAAAGAAATATTTTCTGAAGTGTTTCAATTTAGCAGTATTTAAAAAAAAATTCTTTATTAGCTAGAATATTAGACATATAGTCCTGTAACATATGTGGCTGAAAATGTTCTGAATTTTCATTTGGGAACCTCCTACTTTGAAATTCGAATTATATATTTTTATACTACAAAAAAACCAAAATATTTTATCTGACCCAGATTAATACATTTCAGAATTTTTTATGATACATACTTTAATTTTGGCTTATCATTTTGTTTGATAATTAACTCAATTCAGTCTTTGATTCCTTTTCATTTTAATTAGCTGTAACACTCACCTATGGAAAATTTGAATGATATGTACATGCAGTAATTTAAATTACGATACAGTGCAATCCCAGTTCAGCTCATACTTAAGTTCATTTGCATGTATAATCCTACACAAATCATTTAGACAACTCACAGCCTGCAACAGTTTGAAGATTTTGGAAGGTATCTCTAGATTTCCGAGATATAGATACTTTCCTGACTGCTATCCTGTAGTTTTACAGGCAAGATTTTCTGGGTTTTTTGCTATGTGCAACTGTTAACATATTCCCCAGAATTCTATTCTGTTTCAGATGCTGAGTCTTAGTTAAAACGGAATGCAGTGTGGACAAATTTAACTATTTTCCCTTTGTATGATTACTTATTTCCTCAGCCTAAATAAAGAAATTTAGCTGACACCAATTGTGCGAACATTATGTATATCATTTATATGAAAAGACATAGAATTTCCCTACCACATTTTTCAGTAAGCTGGAAACAAGATTATCTCAAGACAATACACAAGGGAAGCATAATACATGGAAGAAAATGTGTCATTAATGTTAAAGAAATTATCTCAAAACAGAAAGCAGAATACTATAAAATGAAGTTGAAATGTGCTTTTTATAGTTATTAAAACAGATACTTATCTTACAATGCTTAACCAGATGAAATGAAAATCCAGTGTAATAAAAAAGGAAATGAGACACTTGATAACATATCTAAAGAATGGTTTAGACGTGAATTTGAATGATTCATTCATATTTGTTTGTTGTCAATGTAAAATAAATCTAGTAGAACATGAATGCAAAACAGAATTTATTTAGACTGACTAATTGGCTCATTCCAAGTGGAACAATAATATAGGTTACAGTGATTATGGCCTGTATGAATACCGTGGTGGAAATTTGGACATTAATTTCCCTGAATAAAAATGCACATGATTTTCCTACTTGTTTTCTCTGTGTTAGATCAGTAAAGTGCCATTAAAAACTTAATCAGCATTATGAAGACAATATGCAAGGCTACTTATGCTTTCACTTTTGAAAAGCCAGTGCTTGTATTTACAAAATCAAAACCTATACTAACAAAAACTGCAGTATACATACACGCTACTTCTTTCATTCCCTATGAAATTATTACATTTCTTCTATTAAAATATTTCAATATATGGAGAATATCCAAGTGTCATTTCAGAAGAACAACTTTCTGATGCTAATTCTCAACTCCAGGCCGGTCAGCCTCACCTCCATCCCAGGAAAGGTGATGGAGCAGCTTATCCTGGAGGCCGTCATGAAGCAAGTAGAAGAAAAGAAGGTTATCAGGAGTAGTCAGCATGGATTCACCAAGGGGAAATCATGCCTGACCAATCTGATAGCTTTCTACGATGACATGACTGGC
>Ga0065711_1008818_pt1 | contig 12120 bp, 6 predicted proteins | sample Hoacrofraction12_FD_59098 | JGI IMG/M metagenome (GOLD analysis project Ga0065711, IMG submission 59098) | Hoatzin crop microbial communities from Cojedes, Venezuela - Epithelial fraction 12 v2 (version 2) | ecosystem: Host-associated > Birds > Digestive system > Esophagus > Crop | place... | reverse complement strand
CCCCCCCCCCGATTTTAATACCCAGTGATACAATAAACTGCGGAATTGTGCTCCAAAGGCTCACTTCTATGCTGAATATTATTTGGAATACATAGTACTTATGAATATGGCACATGAATATTCTTGGGAACACATGGCTCTGGGATACACCGTACATTTAATTACTGTACTTGCTAAACTTTTTGAACTGTGGTAGGGAAACAGATGAAACAAGAGGCAAAAGGAGTTGAGCTGTTTAAGACTATTTCCTTAAGCAGCTTTCATACTGTAATACAAGAGAACAGGGAATTGTTTGAATAAGGATTTTATATACATGTATAGCACCATGGTATTTTTTTTCAGATGAGGCTCAAGGCTGATTATGTATGAAAGGCAAATTATTCTCTCACCCAACAGAGGATGGTCTCTGCAGATCAGAATATCAACAGAGAACTGTGGTAAAATTCTTTAGTTGTCAAAGACTACATTATACATGGACTGTAAATGAATGGATTTTGGTTCTAAATACAGACGCTCTTCCCATTCACAGAAAATTAAACTTACTCCAAAAAGGAGAAATATTGAGGATTCACTTTCTTTCTAAAATTATCTGACAGCTTCACTGTTTAATGACATACAGCCTGTCTTTCCTCAGAAAATTTGTGGAAGCCACAGCTGCTGTGTCACCTGAATTTTACTAATGCACTGTTCACATAATTAATAAAACCATATGGATGGACCAGACTCTATCAGAAACAACATCAGCATAAACAAAATCTTGCATCCTGCTTAGTTTTAATACATTGCTGGTGACTGTGACTAAGACGACAAGAGTACACACTAGATACTCCCGTGCAGCTGAGCCAAGGCAGTATATGCTAATACAACATTGTCTTAACTTTTGACTTCCTGGTTCTTCATCCATAATACTTTTGTAACAGATTTGGAAAAAGAACTTATTTATCTGTAGAAAACCTAATGTCTTTTCAGGGATAATATACAGGTCTTAATTACGCTTTCTTATTCTTCTGAGGCTATACAGTATCAAGAGAGCTTAGCTGTAAGTGTTGAGGACCACAGATAAAATAATATGAAGAAATAATATCTAGAATTTTCTTGTACATATAAAGCACATGGCTGTATTGTTTATCACGCTGTGTTTGTGACTGTTGAACTGCCTCATGGATTCAACAAACAGCTTTACTCAAGTCAGTGCCACTCACTAGCTACTTCTGTCATGGGGGTTTTTCACCTATAGTTTAACCAAAGGCTTTAAAGAAATTCAGTACAAATGTGGTCCCTCTCGAAATGCCCACGTCTTTCCACTGTTGTAGTCAGCTACTGGTTGTAGTAAGATTTTCTGCTGTGGTCTGAGACCACTTTCCCTCTCAAAATAAAATGCTGCCATTGACTAACACGAAGGAAAGGAGAACGTATCTCTAGTAACATGGAAACTTCCTGGTTTGCTTCGTAAAATTCACACTTTTTTTACAATGGGTACTTCCGACTGCTTGCAACTTGGACACAAAACCTGACATGCCAGCCACTGGCAGCAAGAATGTCCTCACCTTCCAATGCTCTAAAGTTGGGTCAACTTTAGCAGGAAAACTCTGTTCTCTTAAATGTCAGATTATGCAAAATGCTGATTGAAGAAAACAATAATAGCAGTTTATCTGAATGAAGTGGAAGAGATCCCCCTTCATGACACTCATTTCTTTTTCTGCTTATCAGTTTCTGTCTGTGTCCTGAGCCGTGTTTGTCCGTGTGCTGGACTGATTCTGCAGCACTTCCTATGCCAGTCCCGCCCAGCAAGGACAGAACAAGGTGACCCTGTCTAGACAGGGCTGTTGGGCCGCAGGGAGCTGCTGTCTTCCCACAAGACTTGGTCAAACTCCCTGGCAAGACATTTAATAAGGGTGAAGGAGAAAAGAGATGACAAGAACTTTTCTTTTTGCCTCTGGCTTTTCTTGGCCTAGGGCAGCCCTTGAATTTACAAGGGCACCAGAAAGCCTTAAAGAGAGGCAGAACTGAAGAAAAAAGCTCCCCGGAAGGTGAACACAGCCCTGGGCACAACTGGGGAACAGACAGACATGTTGCTGAGCATATGTCTAGGTCACAAATTTGAAATACCAGGATTTCAGTTTCCCTTGGAGGAACTCTGGACTCAGAGGGAAGGTCTTCAACTGAACTACTAGCTGCAACACCCCCACCAAGAAACACAACAATGCTTCCTCTGCCAAGGGCAAGAAAAGAAAAAGAGAAAAACGGAGGGGATGAGTTTTTTCCCTAAAGACTGACACCCAACTAAAGACAAAGTCCAGGTATTCCTGGCTGGCAGAACTTACTATAAGAATGGCCAAATTCGATGTCCTTGTTCACTTTGCAGCACATCTTTACCTCCATACACAGGAAAATACTGTGCCAAACACAGCTCCAAGTATGAGCAAAGTAAAGAATTTAGTTCTGAAAAGGCTGTGTTGGCTCACAGGATGTCTGCTGAGACAGTGTGCAATCTGTGTGTCTCTTTTTATACTCTAGACACCAGAGGAGAATGGAATGAGGGAAATTACATCTGAAATAGCAAATGCAGGGTCTTTGAGTCACCACCCAGAAGCATCTTTATATAGATGAAAACTGCAATCGTTTTGACAAGCTAAGTGTAGCTGGGTGAGGTTTTTTTTATCTAAACTCAGATAATTTGACTTATCTGGGTTTGCTTTAAATAGATCCTTTTTCTGCCCACAATGGCAATTTCCTGTTTACTGCCTTTTCCAAGTAAGACATCATTTGTTTCCATTTGTAATTAAGACATTAAAAATATAGCAGTGTTCAGTCATAAAAGCTGAATACGGTTACAGGCTTTACTAGTAGAAATGTTTGGTTCTTATAGACAATGGGGGAGAGACAGGGAGAAAGGAAAAACATTTCTTTGTTGCATCACAGCAAACGTTCTCCAGAAGCAAAATAACAATGAATTTCTAAATTCTGACTTTTCTATTAGAGGTCACTTTCATTTACAATGGAATGGTAATTCTTATTTGAGAGTCTTTGTTGCTGAAGAGTTTAATGCGTTCTGCAAGTATATCTGTGAAATATGACATGCAATTTGTTTTTCTAAACATTAGCACAAATAAAACTTGATGGAATTACACGTTTGTAATGGAAAAGTAGTTAAGATCAAACCATATTCATTTTAAAATCGAGTTACTTTTTTGAAGAAAAAGCTTTGTATAGTATTACAGTTCCAGTATGAAAGATCACCTTTACCATAAAAATTTGCCTTCCAAATTGGTCAGTAATTAACAAAATTGGCTGTGCAATATTTGCAGTATTTTAAATGCTCTTATGTAAGTCAGCATTCATTCACAGAGAATAAGGTAGAAGAGAAAGCAATCAGACTGTACAAGGCACTGGTTTGCTAAGCTCAGTATATTGTGTTTAACACTGCTGGTTATGTAAGTGCAATATTTGTATTGTCATTTGTGAAAATATTTGATTCACTGTGCAAATATAATAACTGTGTTTTTGAAAAGCTACAGTTTGCACAAGGTCTTCTAATCTTAGTCCAGTTTGGTTTTGTCTGGCTTCCATTTTCAGACACTGGTTCTTGTTAAACTCTCACGTCATTAGGTTTTAAAATTCTCTGATGGATCAGAACATCCATTAGCATCTTCCTCAGGAAGGGGATCAATCACCCCTCAGTCTCATCTCCTTACTTAAATTAATTGAGCAGTCTCAGTTTTTAAGGCATTTTCTCCAGTTCTAGAATAAATTCTGTGGCTCTTATTTGATCCACCTCAAATTTTCAACTGTTCCCAGTCATGACATCCCTGTTCTCACATCTAAGGATCCGCTGTTCCTGTTGCATCATCCTGGGTAGCTGCATGGCCACCACGACCCACAGATCCTTGTCAAGGTCAGCACTTTCTTAAATGTAGTCCTAGATTTGGGAAGTAATTGTACAACTGTGCACATATACTGAAGTGCATTTTGTTTGTGATCTCAGTTGCTGAGAATGACTGCACCTTTGTTTACAGTTCCCACCAGTCTTTGTGTCATCCATGAGTTCTATGATGGGTCATTTCCATTCACCTCCAGATCATTGATTAAAATGTGGCTTTGTAGCAATACCTGTGAAAGTCCCATGAAAACACTCCCATCCAGCATAATTTCTCATGGGCAACAGCTTTCTGACATCTGTTCAGTACATCTGAATGTCGTAAGTTACGAAGTCAAACTCCTTGCAGTAAATCATAGTGTATTGTTTCTAGCCAATTATATTCATCAACCAAATGTGTCATTATGTCTGAGATATAAATCAAGTTTGTTGACAAGATCTTCTCTTTATAAAGTCTGAAACTGATTGCTTTCTTGCCCTTTAAGTCTTTATTAATTTAATTTTATTGGAACTTTCTTGTTTTTGTCAGGGATAGGTGTCAGGCTAACTAGCATATAGTAGCCTGGGACATCCTGCTTGACATTTTTAATAGGGAAAAGATACTATATACTGCAACAACAGCTAGCACTTCATCACTGTTGCTATTCCATTTTACTGGAACTTCCTCTGTTCCAAGATTTATTAGAAAACGCATCAGGAGACTTTAGACCTCCTTATCTATCTCTTTCAGGACTTCTGAATACATATTATCAAATCTACTTATTTAGAAATATTTACGCTAATCACACATTTTGCAGTCCTTCCAAGTCAGTAAAAGGCTGGAAAGTCTGCATGTGAAATAAAATGCCTTATCCTACTTTCTTCCAAATACTAGCTAAAATATTTATTGTGCACAACTGATAATTTTGCTAACTAGATCTAAAGATACCAAACTCAGGGTTTCTTTAATGATGAATATACTCATCTTTGTTTATTCTTATCTTTTTTTAATTTTTCGTATCTCTAGAAGCCATGAATATTGATTTAGCTTAATATTTCATTTCTTTTATTGATTTTCTATACTTGACAAATTCTAATTTATATTAATTATTATCTACATTAATTTCATCCTATTTGTTGTATTCTGCTTTCCAACTCTGTTTTAGACAAACCGTAAGCCAAACCTACCTTTTACCCTGTATCTACTATGGTCAATAATGAATTATGTTTCTTGAATAATCACTACTATCCATTAATACATCTCTAAGAGTTCATTTTTCATTTCAAGAACACTATTTATGTAATATTTATATTTGAAAACATATAATACCTGTGCTGAAAATTTAGCAACCACATTTTATAAAAATATTTTTTTATTGTGCTCACGTGAACACATGCTACATTTTGCACCATTTAATGCTTATGTTAGCAGTCGTGCTTGCAAAAACTTACAGTGCTTTAAAGGCAGCAACAAGCCTGGTAGATTTTGGCCTGTGTAGGCCTGTGCATTTCAATATTATGATCACTCTGTGACTGCCTGCTGTCACTTTCAAAATATTCATAAACCTGCTTCCTTCCTAAAATCTCTTACAATTCTATTAAAATGTTTTTCTTCTTTCTCCTCCTGATTCAGCCTTGTTGTAACTTCCATGAAGAACTTCAGCTCTATACCAGTTATTATCAGGAGAACAGGCTGAGAAATCTAGTGAATACCTTATTCCCATTTAATGAAAGTATGTGGAATTTATTAAAACTGCTAAGCATAGGGCGAAAATTATTTACAAAGAAATTTAACTGTATCTTTGCTGGAGATGGTCAGGGTTTGTGCTAGACCTGCAGCTGGATTATAACTGAGAGTACTACAACATTGAGTTTGGGCTTTCTGAGATGAGACAGAGCACACCTGCAGCTCATACCTCCAGAAATGAGCTTAAAGCTGATGTTTCCCTAAAGCATAGGGAAACATGGCTGCCATCACTCCTCTGTGCTAAACCCTACTCTCTAGTGAAGAGGACAAGTACAGCTGCATATTTCCTTCTGGGTATACTACTTCTCACACGGCTACCAAATATGAATTCTGGTAAAATACTTCCATTAATTATATGGACGACAACAGGACCACATACTGAAGCATTTCCCTATTTCTGCATGTGGCTTATGGTCCTCAGCAGCGTTTGTTCTCATTGATCAACTTTCCAGCTGTCTATGACCATACAGAAATCAGTGACAGGACTGCAACTCCCCACCAAAATCCTTGCAGGTCCTCGGTGACTAAATTCCATTTTTTGAGACTCTCCGTGAACAGACTGCAAGCAACTACAAAATAATGTAATGGTGGTCTTTGAAGCTATTTGAACTGAGCCTGCACAAAGTACAGGGATCAGTAAGAAGCAGTCTGCACTGGCAGAGGGGTGAATTGCATGGCATTTCCTAACTGCCATTTCAGAGGCTCTGCTATTTATAAAACAATCAGTGGTGAAGACAATCAGTCAGTGCCTGTGAGAACTAATGAGTGCTTACCTATACCTAACAGGACTCATCTACCAAGAAATGAGAAATTTTTTCTTGATTTGGTAAGGTATTTTGATGTGCAAGGTTTACAGTCATACCTACCCATGATCACAAGCCATATATCTCAGAATCAATACAGCTTCAGAGCAATATTGCTTACGTCTTTGCTGCTTGGGGTACCATGTACAGTGAGGGTAGTCCATGAGAGCGTATTTCAGTAAGGTGTCAAAACTGTTCTTAGTCTGGGATAGGACAGCACAGTATAAAATTAACTCTAATCATTAAAAGTGCTTGCCATGGCTCTACCACAGTCCCACACATGAGGGAAGATACTAAAGAATGGGACTGTGTCACTGTACTTCATTAACCTGTCCCACATCTTAATCCAGACTGGACTAAGCTTTCTACAATCTAAGCTAATTTGTGTAGCTAGCAACTGTGCGGCTCTCTAGCACTGCTGCTTTAGAAACGGAGTGTGATCCAGCAATTCGGATTTCCTCCGCCCCATTGCTAAGCAAGGTCCACATAGCAAGCAGACAGAATCAAGCAGGGAGAGTTGTTTCTCTTTTAAGCAATTGCAGTGGCACACAGGACAGACACTATTCCTTCTGTACACTGTGTTTAACGGAAATAAAAGCTTTCTGAAGGACAAAAAATATATACACTTACCAACTGAATATCAAGGATTATAATTATCCACAGCCATATGCAAGTAAGACAAAAAAAAAGAATCTCCCTCAGTTTTAACAAGATCTAAAGGTGAAAACAATCCGTGACTGAAACTTAGTGTATAAAATGTTCTCCAGCAGTTTGCTTCTGTTTTTTAATTACAGTTTGCTTAACAATACCCTGTATTTCCTAATCAGAGGAGCACAATCTTCAGGGCAAATATTTTTATTTTCCAACTTATGCCATTGATATTGCAACAGCAGAATGTTGAATACTGCAGTCTAGCAATTGACCTGCTTGGAACTGTAGACGATGTCTGAGACCAATGACAATTTGACCAGTATCAAAAACCAGTCAATAAGTGGAAACAAAACAAAGAACATCAAACCAAGAAGTTTTTGCTTGTTGTTTCAGTTTTGAACAATTTCAAGCTACGTGGTAGGCCCCCAAAATTAAGTTTCATTTGCAAGCTACTTTCATATGCGGTATCCAAGTTTCAAAATTGTGAATTTTGAGGTTTTTTTGGATGAGATCATATCTCCAAATAAACTAAACACACACATTTGTCACCATATGTGTGAAAACAATGAAAGCACTTAGAGGTTCTGACTATATTTCTTGGGGAAAAACATTCCTAAGTAGCCACTCTTCAACGCTTGCGTGTTAGGTCCCCACAGTAATGCAACTAGACTTTTGTGCAGTATCAATTTGTTCTCTAGGAAGAAATCAAAATTTGGAAGGCATAGGACAGATTAATACTTCTCCCAGCGACTTAAACTACTGAATTTTGCCTATGATGCTATTTAAATTTAGTGTCTTATTAAATTAAGTCTCTGAGAGATGAAGTGACAGCTAGAAAGTCCTTGATAGATCAGAAGAAGTGGCATAACAGGAAAAGAGTTGACAGCAGCAATGTTCTTGGGAATATGAGAATCTTTAATTTACAGCCACCTTGCATAGGTTTGGTTTGGTTTGATGCCCTCAATTGAGAAAAGATGCCACCAAAATTGCAATCTCGTTTTATTAAATTCACATTTTTCTGAGTTCAGTGTCAAGCTAGAATTTTCTTAAGACATTTGAACACTTGTCTAAGAATATTATCTTAGTCTTGCTGTGCTGTCCTATATACTAAGCTGTTCATACTAAAACTGATATTATAAAAAAGCTTATGCTTATGTATGTAATATGTATATATATATGTAATAAAGACAGTACTCTGTCTCCATCATGAAGAACGTACAAATTTCTGCTTCAGAGTAGTTCTGGCATAAACATTCACCTGAGCTGTTTATTTACTTTTTCTAGCAAAATGGATCCATATCTGCCACTTCTTCCATAGCAATGTCATTTTGCAGATTGACAGATTTGCTGATGACACCACTCTGCTATACAGAATAAGGTAAAAATGGTGTCCTGCCAAAACCTGTAAGAGTTTATCACTGCTCCTTTTCATTTTGCAGGTTTGCATATGTTGGACTTCAGTGATTTTCATTTGGCAGACATTCCATGAACTTTAAATCTTGTAAAGGCTACAAACGTGGCTGCATCTTTTATACAAAGCTTAGATACCTAAACTATGGATTAACTGAAGTCTCAAAATTTCTTGAAGAATTTTTGAAGTGTTTTATCTCTAAGACACTTTTAAGTGAAGGTAACAAACAAATTACTCTCAATTGAGTGTGGGATTTTTAGTAGAGTTCCAGTTTCACAGAGGCTTTACAGGTCCCAGCAAGCAGCAAAACCCATCCATCACTCTAAACGGTCGCTGCTGGTAGCTCCGAATTTCTCTCTGTCAGATTCAATGTTTTGACATGGGCTAAAACCACGAGTGATGTTTTGCAATCATTGCAGTCTTGCATGGTTGAATCAGGCAGCAGTTCCTAAGTGTCATGAACCTTGGTCCAAGCACATTAGAGAACCGACACTTCCTTCTTCTCTCTCCTTTTGAATCTAACATATTAAAAGCAACTAAGACTTTCTCAAAGCAATCTGTTTTCTTCCCAAATGGTGCACTAAGTTTTTAGCATCTGACACATCAAGAATCTGAGAAACATAAAAGCCTCACACTGTCACCAGCATACCTGAGAAAAGCAGGCAGAAAATATAGCTGGAGGGTTTGGGTGGAGTAGACAGACCCTGTGTGACTCTGGCTGACTTTAACAGATGGGGCTCCGTATCACTAGATGCTTCTGTTGTTCAGTACCAATTCGGAAAGAATATGCTTCTTATTGCAGTCTTGAAGGCCTTTAATTTACTGTGGGTTTTTAAGTGTTCAACTATAGCTGCATTTGATTGTTGACAGGTATTTTTCCACAGGTCTGAAGGACTGTCTTTTAATTTCCAACAGTTCTTTTTCTAGCCACAAGCTCAGCATGCACTATAATAAATAGTAATAATAATATTAAAAATAATAATGCTCTGAAGATGTGCCGCAACACCCACCTGTCTTTCAAAGACTAAAGTACACCATGAAATGCCTGACACTGCATAATATAACATGCAAAAAGCTGCTCCTGTTAATGTTGATCCAGAATCTCATAATGAACATGTAAAAAGTGATTTAGCTCTGATCCACATGTCTGTGGGCAGCTGGATTCTTAGATCTTTGAATAGTTACATATTTTGCCTTGAAAATATGTCAGAATATTTCCATTCAAGAAATATTTGACATATCTGCATTGATATGTATCTGATTATTGCATCCTGGGAATATAAAAATAAAAATCAGTGTTTCATCCCAATCGGTGTGAAAACAACAATATAGCTAGGATTCTTCCACAAGACGGAAAACCTGAATTTTTTTAGCATGATTCTTTATCAATGGACTCATTTACTCTCTTGCACTCTCTAATGCTGATAGAAACTTTCTTCCAAGGCATAATAGAGAAAAACATTCTCCTTCATCTTAGTTACATTGCTCCCAAAATTCTTTTTAACATACGTATCTCTTTTTCGTGTTTGATACCTTATCCCAGAGATAATTATTCAGCTATTCAGGTTGGTTCTCTGATGGACTAAAACAAAGCAATGTCATTACTACTACTAAAAGAAAAAAATACAACTGTGATTTTGCTTTCGGTGGTTTATTAGGCTCTTTTTCATGCTGCTGAGAGCCTCAAAAAATCCCAGACATACATTAGTGCTAAAAATATTTTCTTCCTTGATCTTCTCCAATTGTATGCAGAATAACTTTGAAGTCATTGTTAAAATAAGTCATCAAGAGGATAATGAACTGAACTCATTTATTCCTACCAGTCAACCTCCCTGACTGTATTCTTTTTCTGAGGTCCAGTTGGTGACACAAGGATATTAGCATTCTCGTAGTCTTCTTTCTCAAAGGAATAAGATGTATTTCATCCACCAAAGAACCTTTTCTCCTAGAAAGGCTAATGGAAATGGTTTCACTGCAACCCTTGCATGCTAAAAGATCTACTAATGAAGTCACTGTCTGTTTTTTCTTACTAAAGAATTGAATGGGTATGCAAACACTGCAACTGCTACTAGCAGGAGCTGCAGATTATAACCTAAAGATACCACCTCCCTCTTAAGAGTTGTGTGCCTGTATAGTTTCAAAACGGTATCTATAAATTCATACGTATGCTGAGCTGAAGCCTGTAAAGAGGAGTAAGAACCTCCTAAACTACAAAGCATCTCAGGTTCTACAGCTCCCTTTTTAGGACTTTCTTAGTGGGAAATTCTACAGGACTACCCTATAGGCTTGGAAATGAGCTTGGGAAGCCAGTTACTGGTATGGTTGATGAATTAACTGCAAATTTAGGATGCTTAAAAAGGCATCTTAAGCTTAACCTGATCCAATTAAATATACTTACTTGCTATCTATATATTATCTCACATAATTTAAAGCATCATCTTTGAGTCACATATCTATTTTATTTAGATACTGTTATTTTAATACAACCTCTCTGTGGCACTGCAAGCTCAACATAAAACAGCCTCAGTGTTTTCTAAGTTGTTTAGAGCGCCTAAGTANAAAACGGTTTTCTTTGTCTCTTTATCACAATAACATCTTTAAAAAATTATAACACCTCTATATAGCTTAGCAAAAGAAGTACTTGGCAGGGGTAGCATGGACTCAATTGTTATTTCCAGCTAATGCTTCCTCCTGATACAATCCCACCATTTTGATAGGAACAATGTTATTCTGTCTAGAATAACCTATTGTGCTCATTGCATTACAGCTGAGAAATTAAACTTTTTCTACTGCTGGAATCTAAACAGATGTGATCTAGCTTATCTAGATATTACACACAGAAATAAAACACTTAGTATTGTACAACAGCCTATTATAAAGATAAAATAGTGCAATCTTGATAAGCTTACAGAAAAGGAGAATAAACATTATTTCACTGTGAGAGTGTTTTGAGGATAACAAGCAATAAAGCAACATTAATTTTGTGCACTATATTTAATGGACAGTGCACACTGCAGTTCTGTATTTTTTAGGTCTATTTCATCTCTAACTGTCCTTTGTTTTATTCACTGTGGAATCAGCTACTTCCTTGAGATTCTCTTTTTTCATTTCTTTTTTAACTAAGTTTAGCTTCCCATATATGGTTGGCCTCTACTTTTCTTTGGAAACCTATACTGTGATCAGCTCAAACAGCATTTTTACGAAGGTGCTGAAGTAATTTTAAAGAAGGCTACACTAGACAATCACACGTTTAACCCACATCTCAAACAATCAATGCTTATTTAAAAATCTACCTTGACTTCAGCAAGGCTTTTGACGCTGTCTCCCATAACATCCTCCTAGGGAAGCTCAGGAAGTGTGGGATGGATGAGTGGTCAGTGAGGTGGACTGGGAACTGGCTGAATGGCAGAGCTCAGAGGGTTGTCATCAGTGGCACTGAATCTAGTTGGAGGCCTGTAACTTTTGATATTCCTCAGGGATCAGTACTTGGCCCAGTCTTGTTCAACTTCTTCATCAATGACCTGGATGAAGAGTTAGAGCAAACCCTCAGCAAGTTTGCTGATGACACCAAACTGGGAGGAGTGGTGGATACACCAGAAGGCTGTGCTGCCATTCAGCAAGACCTGGACAGGCTGGAGAGTTTGGTGCAGAG
>Ga0065711_1047832_pt1 | contig 12121 bp, 8 predicted proteins | sample Hoacrofraction12_FD_59098 | JGI IMG/M metagenome (GOLD analysis project Ga0065711, IMG submission 59098) | Hoatzin crop microbial communities from Cojedes, Venezuela - Epithelial fraction 12 v2 (version 2) | ecosystem: Host-associated > Birds > Digestive system > Esophagus > Crop | place... | reverse complement strand
ATGGTACGGAATACCGGGCTCTGTTTGGCCAGGTGGGGTCAGCCCCCACCCCCCGGCTGTGCCCCTTCCTGGAGTCCGGTGAAAATTAACCCTGTCCTGGCCAAACCCAGGACACACTTCTACCCAGTCATCCCAGTCTGCTCACACAGTCCTTTCCCCAAAGAGTATTTGGTGCAGTTCTCATGCTCTTTTGCTATAAGCAGCAATAGTAGCTAAATTTAAAAAGTAATCTGTTTTAAAGCAACATGTGCCTAAACTGTTCTGTAAGTGAGGCTTGTCTTTTTTAGTTGTTTTCTTCATGCTGGCTGAGAGTTTAGCCCTTTCCGGGGCATCTATCCTCACCAACAGCTCCGCACTACTTTTCTTGAAACATCAAAGAGCATTAGTAGTAACCCATCTTTCTGCTGTAGGACTACAGGGATTTCACAAAGATACAGGTAAGACTGTGCTGAATTTCATAGTAAAACATAACAACTTTTACAGGGTGATAAATAATAATGTTGTATTATGTCCAACTGTCATAACGCTTTATTACAGCTAACATATAGACACTGTATTTGACTATTTCAGTTAATGAAAAATGGTGTTTCTTCTTTCTCCTACTTGTTATAAAAATGCTAACTCCAGTCTCTAGTTAGCTAGTAACTCCAGCCTCTATAACTTGTTAAAGAAGTAGTTTCATACTTCATCCAGGCTGTCCCATGTTCTTAAAAAAGGTGTCTTCTGTCGTCCAGGAAGGCTCCCTGTCACCTCCTTAGGGCCTTCCAGTTCTTCCTTTCATGAAGCAGGCAGGGTAGTTCAAAGTTCCTACTGTGGAGATATCACTCTTGCATATATCTCTTCCCATGGGTGTTAACCCTCTTAAATTGCCAATTCATTAAATACTAGGTTTCCTCTGTGCTTTAACAGTACTAAACATATGATGCTTCTGGTTCATGAGCGGGACTCTTGGGCCTTATGGCAGTAGCAGTAGTGAACAGCAATGAGCAAAGCAGTTACCTCAAACGTACAGAGGAAGACTACATCAGGTTTAGTTCTTCACGTGCATTCCTCCTAATTGGAACTGTTTTGGCTGTTTATTGTGAAAATTGTACAACTCCCACAGCCTATCAAAGGAAAACACAGAGATGCAAACACCACTAAAGCCAAATGGGCCAGCCATGTCCCGGATGGGGTGCACCAGCAAGGCATCGCTAGCTGGTCGAGGGAGGCGATTGCCCCACTCTACACTGCACTGGTGCGGCCCCACCTTGAGTACTACGCACAGTTTTGGGTTCCTCAATGTAAGAAGGACATCAAACTATTAGAGTGTGTCCAGAGGAGGGCGACCAGGATGGTGAATGGTCTCAGGGGCAAGACTTACATGGAGCAGCTGAGGTCACTCGGTTTGTTCATCTTGGAGAAGAGAAGGCTGAGGGGGGACCTCATCGCCATCTACACCTTCCTGAAAGGGGGCAGTGGAGGTGCTGATCTCCTCTTTCTGGTGACCAGTGATAAGACATGAGGAAATGGAATGAAGCTGCATCAGGGGAAGTTCAGGTTGGACATTAGGAAAAGGTTCTTCACTGAGAGGATGGTTGGTCACTGGAACAGGCTCTCCAGGGAAGTGATTGTGGCATCAAGCGTGTCAGAGTTCAAGGAGCATCTGGACAATGGTCTTGGTCATATGGTTTAGTTTTGGGTAGTCCTGCAAGCAGCAGGGAGTTGGACTTCATGATCCATAGGGTCCCTCCAGCTTGAGATACTGTATGATTCTAAATAAGAGAAATGGAAAACATTAGCAACTCTGTGCTCTGGAACTCCTTGAAGTTATTTTTGAACTCCTAAAGTTATATTGAGCTGAGGTAGAGGAACATTACGCAGCATTATATCACCTTTGAAACAGCTGGAGTTTGTAACAGCAAGCAGAAATTAAGGGGAAGGTAGGGCCATGATAGAAACTGATGGGACTACTGGTGTGAGGGGAACTGCAGAGAGTTCTGACAAAGATGTAAGCACAGTGAAACTGAGAACAACAGATGTGGCTGGAGAAAAGTTTTTATCTTACAATCTAAGGAATGATTTTGAAAAAGGCAGATATTAATGACAAATTATTATGGAGAATTGCTGATATCTAATCATTATGAGTTGTAGACTGGTAGACAGTCATCAGCCAAATAAAATAATGTCAAGTAGTGTATGCAGTTTGCATTACAGGAAAGTAAATGAATTGCTGCAATCTAGATAAGTGCTCTAACACAGAGTCTGAGCTGAAGGAATTTCTCATTGGCTGAAGCCTAAGTGCTCTTTTTGATATCCAGAAAAACTATTTTCTTACGCTATTATTGGATAAGGAAGTTGGTCATGCAGTTTATTATTAATGCTTCTGTGACACCTACACACATACTCTTCGCAAGTGTGACAATGCAGCATCTCCCTCTGCCGAAGCTCAGATGTGAGAACGAAATCCTCTATGAACACCCACCAGCAGAAGAAGCTAAAGATGTAACTGTGAACAATCCTCTTCCCCCAAGCAAACTAAAAAGTCATCATGATCAACTATATAGAGGACAGTAAGAGAAAATGTGTCTTAAAGACCTAAAAAGAAATAAAAAGTTTAAGACACATGAAAAAGAAGAAAGGACTGAAGAGTCAGAAAAGAAGGAAGCTTAACATAGAAGTCAAAAGAATGAAGAAAGAAAATTTTGCCGATCATGAAATCAAAATAGCCCGTTCTAACCACCAATGAAATCACACCCAGTAGGTGTTTCAGTATTTGTAGGCATTTCAAGGGTTGGCCACCTGGATGTATTCTGGGGGCACCTTCAGAAGTTATTGGTTTGGAGCTACTGCACACTGAGCCACTGCTATTGCAGTCACATACACCTTTCAACATTCTGATCCCTTCTTAAACCTCTGCCCCAACATCAGCACTTCAGGAATCTTAAGAATTACAGCACACTTTTATAAATCCACAATATAATCTTCACTTTGTATGGTGTGTTTGGTTCTGGTTACTCCATTTGAGAGGCTACCAGAGTGTTACAGGCCTTTAGGAAGAAAATACGCTACAATCTTTGGTTCCACTTTCAGTAACATCCATATGAACTAGAACGACACAGAAAAATTCAGACATACCTAGTTTTTAGGTAAATATTGTATGGCATGTATATTACAAAGCATTTAATGGGACAGACAGGAGGTTTTTACAAGCAAGTCAGCGAAATTACAAAGTGCAAGTTGTTTCAGCTGTGGGTCCACAGCAGCCTAAGCCAATCTAACTGCTGGCTCTTTCGCTCCCATCGTTCCCCTCACTCCTGTTGGCAGCTCTCAAGCCCTCCATTTCACCCCCTGTAGCACTCATTTGACCTTTTGTGAAGCCATCTCAGCACACTAACCAGGCAGAACACCAAACTAACAGCTCTCCAGAAGATTAAGGAGTTTTCTGATGCACTGGTAAATTGAAATGGTTCAGCTGAGAGCACACTAGAATTGGTGCAACAGGGACGAGCAGCCAGCTGTCACATTCACCAAGGCTGATGTGGAATCCCAGTCTTTGCACATTTGTTAGATGACCAGCAGGGAATATTTCTGCAGTGGTGAAGAAGCTATTTGCGAAGCAGCTGTTTGCTCTGTTAAAAACATAGTTGTTATTTGCATGTTTAAATACAGTCATAGGTTATGCGGGTCTGCTGTGTGACCAACACAGAGGTTTGCCTTGGGCACAAACGAACAGTCCCTGGAGAATCCCGTTTCTTTGGTTACAGCCCTCAGCCATACAGTAGCACTGCCACCACAAATGTGTTTCAAAAAAAAAACCAACAAAAAACCCCCCCCACAAGTGTCACTCACTGAAAAGGTCAGTTTCCCTCCTGCCCCCAAATTTAAAAGATATCTTTTATGGCAATTTAAAGTGAGACATGGACTTTCACACGGAGGTGTCTGAGGCATTAGCTCATCCTCCTGCCTGCTGACTCCTTAGAGGAGCAGATGCCTTCGGGAAGCAGCATCTTTAAGCCACACACACAGTTTGCCAGAGCTCATTTGTCAGTGCCCTGAGGCAAGGCTTTCATCTTTTAGCCACATAATGATAGCAGAACTGTATTATAGATGGCTGTATTTACATGCATGAGCAAACCAGTTAAAATATATATTTATGCTAGCCAATGCGAGCAGCAAATTCTCATTTGCTCCTTACCAGCCAGCAAAGCCATTCAGCAGGTCTCCAGAAAACTCAACCCCCTCTCCAAGAAACCAGTCTTTGAAATCTTCCTGTAAACACATAGCTATACTCAGGAAGACTCTGCTCAGTAGAAGCAGAACAATGCAGACTAGTCCTTTTGTGAACAGACATCACTTCCAGACAAAAAAATGAACCCAACATGCAAACATAACTTCAAAGGACAAAAAAAAACCCCAATCTCTCCCAGACCTCTCAGTATGACTGATTTTTTAAGTTCTAACAAAATGACTAAGATTTGCCACAAAAAAGGGGACAGAAGAACGTGAGCACAAAATCAAAACTTGCTATAAAAACAAAGCAAAATATCCTTAGAGCTGGTCTTGATTTAAATAGAAAACACTTTCATAAATACCAACATCACAGTTTGAAGGAAAAACTATACTCCTAGTTCTGCAATATCAACATTCACAACACCTAGGAATTGTCTGAGGAGTACTAATGGCTTGAGCATACTGGTTCTAACTAGAAGATTGCACATTTTCACAGAGGAGCATGACTGAGAGCGCCCAGAGATGGCACTCATGACGTCAGATGTTTTTAGAATGGCAGAAAGTAATTGTGTTCCCATTACAGGACTCTGAGAACACACACCTACGTATAACTTTGGCAAAGTATAAGACAATCTGCACATAACCTTCAGCAGAAACAAAGACTACGTTCAACAATAGGGCCTGTACTTGCACGAAGGCAGTTAACACTGATAGCACACTGTGACCATGTTTTTACTGGCGCAGTTCCCACAGACTTCAGTTTTACACAGTCCAGTTTAAGCCCACATTCTCCTGAGAGCCTTTAGTCTGTTGTAGGAGTTACAGGACCTACAGAAACTTGCACAATAAGCAGGGGTTAGCAAACTACCATGCTTTGCATCCTGCTAACTAATCTGCTTCTAAAATACCGTAGCATCATTCTCATCCCAAAACCAACATTCCTACAGACTAAAAAACCCACATCTGCCTTCAGTGCATAGTAATTCAAATGAAATACTTCAGCCCAGCATAAAGGCGAGGAGGGTTATCTGGAAACCAGTCTCAAGAGTCTACTTATTGTAACAGTAATAAGAGATGACAGGCATGGTTTTATGTCATCCCCAGCAACAAAGACAATTCAACTCTTGCTTGTATTTGAACACCAGTCCTTGAACTCTCAAGGCCTTTGTAAAAGATAAGATCTTTATAAACAGTTGTGTTATCTTGAGTCCTGCAGCATCTACCTTTAAAGTGGTATTAGCTTTTGAGAATAGACACCCTCATGTCTTGAAAAGCAAATCACTATTAACTTCAGCAAAAAAAATAGATGTAGCTCTTCATAGTTTCCTTTAAAAAAGTGAAGATCCTTTAAGAAAGTTATCTAACAAGATGACTCCTTACATATACTTGACCAAAACAGCTTTGTTTCAATCAGATTTAAAAGTTACCTCAGCACAGAGCATTGTACAAAGAATGATACTGTTTTCAGCTAAGCTCCTACTCCCTAAGGTCACCCACTCGTGCTCAGTCTTGAAGGAAATTGGGTTTGTGCAGAATCTGCAGTCCAGATGAGAGTAAGTCACAGAAAAAAACCGACCTCTTTTCTGTATATTCATTTTTCCATTCTAGATCTCAAATGTCATTTAAAATGTGGTTATAGTATCATTTCTGTGTTACAGCTCTGTCTTCCCATAAGCGAGCAGTGAAAAAAGCACAGGTGTATTGGGGGACAACAGTGTGTTACCATCCTTACTTACTGAAGACAAATACAGTGAGCAGACTTGTTCTGCCTACAGCAAGAGGGCTAACACACCCTCCAGATCACCTTAAGACGATCATCTTTTAAGACCAACCTATGGTGGTAACCGATCATCTAAGTCTTACTGACCGCATCTGGTAGAAACTAGGGGGTTTTAACATTTATTATAGCAAAATGTTGAATATTACCCAGTTTTATATTGCAGGAAGGAACTTACTGAGATGAAATGTACTTACTTACTAGTTAAAATATGTCTAAAAGCATCTGCTTGGCTTCAGTTCCATTTCCAATTTTGACAGATTCAGGCACCACAGCATCCCATTTTCCAGAATAAATCCGTCACTCTTAAAAGTGTTAGGTCAGGGCTTCAGTGGAAACTAAAGCCTCTTCCATAAGGATCTCTAAAATAATGACCTGTGACCAAAATTCTCACTTCTAATTTACAAATCTTCCTGTAACCCAGAATACGCTTACAGAATGGACCACATACAGAGAAGCCCAGGGTTAAAAGCCCTAAAGGGCAACAGAAGTGATGTAGCTGCACAGAAGAGAGCTCAGACACAAAGCCAGCTTAAGTGCTGTGCACAAAGGAAGAACTGAAATCAAGACATTCAGAGAATCCAGGAAGTAAGAACAGCAGAAAAACAGAATAAATTCCATGGGTAAACTAATCCAATTTCTTTGTGCAATAAAAAGACTCATATTATTAAACTATCCTCACAAAACAGAACAATTACTGAAGATAACTAACATGCAGCAACAAGATGAGTTATAGTAAGGGAGAATGTCCTTTTTTTTTTTTTTTTTTTAAATCATTCCACTTCTGCGAAGGTTACCTGTCTGTAACTGCACAGGTTGCCTATCTGCTCCTGCGCTGGCCGTTTGCAGCCTGTAACAGGCACAACTCCGGGCTGCTGCTCAGAAGCATTTGCTGACATGTTGGGCTGCCAAATTCAGTGCTTCGCATGCAATGCATTCAATCACCCCTTTGGTGCAGCTGCCAAATTAAGATGAATTTTTCATCAGATACCAGTGGACACATTCAAGTAGTTGGCAATACAATGGACTAACTCATCAAAAGTTTATTAGGAAAGTGATCAGTGTACATATGCACACACGCACACTCTCAACAAGAGTATAAGCAAGGAAAAGCAGAGCTTTGAGTTCACAGCTTTTCTACTGCCCCATGAACGCAGTATCAAAGTTGCTGAAAATTCCAGGACAAAGTCAAGAAGCTCCTGTCTCTTTTTCTAAAGAAGTTTCCAAAAGCACTTTTTTCTTTTTCAAAGCGGTAGCTTTATCATTATTCTCGTATATGACTGCACAGAATCGCTCCAGTTTTTCTGTGAGTATATGGAGAACAAGCTTAACAACATATACTCTTACAAAAGTAGCATTACTATTTCCTTATGGTTTTACAGAAATAATTTCTGAATTCAGAAAACTAGAAATCCATTTCCCTGCCTCTTTTCCTTGACAACTGCCACTCTAATACATAGTACTGTAACTGCCCCCCTCAAACCTGCTCAGGTATACAGCTTAAGCCTTTCAGCCACTTGGTACACCAAGTCTCTCTATAGTCTCTGTCTCTCTCTACTTTTATCCTCCACGCACGGGCAAACACCACTCAAGCCTTTCTGTACCTCAGCTCGCAGAAGACATCTACAAGCCAAAACCAATTCATAAGAGATGTCCAAAATTACACTAAAACAGCTGCAGCCTTTTCGCCTGCCAGTTTAACAGCTTCAATCTTCACTGGTATGACTTCTGTGTAGCAACCACTCCTACTGTACAACAGTACTTCAGACAACAATTGTTAAAATACTTAATATGCTATTAGGAATATTAAGAAAATAATTTGGAGCATCCAGGAGAATCTTCAGCACTGCACTAGCTCAAAGTTTAATGATGAACAAAGTTTAGCCATCTCTCTGGATTTATTTCAAAAGCCAATCCAAGAAGAAAAATGAAACATATGTACCAGTCACTCCTGCAGACTAGAATCTCAGTAGCCACTGGGTATTTAGTACTGCAGTATTTTCCAACAATAAGCAACATTATATGTTCAGCTGAACGAGCACTCTAATGCAATATTCAAGCCTGGGGTTTTTTTTCAAGCCTTTGGCAATGTGGGAACTCCACTGCTACCGAGTAGCTCCGTTATTTTTATGTAGGTGACAGCAGGTAGCTATTTAAGTAGATTGTTTTGTTATATATAAATGCCACTACAGCCAAGTCTCTGTATAGCTCTGCTTTACATTCGTGGCTTGGTTTAACACAAAACATTAGTCCTGGAAAAGCCTACTTACGCCAATAACATAATTACATTAAAAAATCCATCTGGTTTTAAGTATGCAAGATCTAGTCAAAGCAAGTATCAATTTCAGCTACTGGGTTTTTAAGAACAACCCTTTGCAAAAGACAATTAAGGCTTCCATCACCCTACCAGAGGTAACAATGCGAAACAAGTCTAAGCCACAGGAGCATTGGTCTATTTTTGACAGTAGTATTTAAGTATTTATTAAACTGATTTTCATCCATTTATTCAGTTGGCTGACATCCATCTGCCACACGTAACATCTGAAAACGCAGAGTTAGCAAGCTGCTCAAATAAGGATTCTGGCTAGTGTTTGGTTGCATTTTTCTGTGAACATAATACGCAAGAACTTCTAGAATTTGTCTTGCTGATATACTTCAACTCTGCCTGAAGCAAGGATGAGAAAAGGTCCTTCCTGCTAGTACAAAATAGTGCAAGTACTGAAAAAAAGCCACTGACTACTGTTTAATAACAGTATTTGCATAAGCAGAAAAGAAACTCCCAGTTTCTCACTGATCTCTAGCAATATTCAAGCAAAGTTTTACTTTTAAGTTTTAAAATACAGAAGTTTAATTATTTAGCCAATATAACAGTTCTACAAACTGCATCACAGGTAATGTTGCACAGCTTATGACCAAGATCAATACTAACAGCTAAAATCTTGCTAGTGACAGTGCTAATACAAATTGCCAATTTTAACATTTCAGTTCAGAAAACAACCGTTCTTCTAAACCCACTGATGTATATCATTTATGTAAATATTTATTAGATCCAGTCATCATGCTACAGTATTAGTCAGGTTAATAAACCTTCTCACTGTGAGAATACACCAGCATAAGGTATGAACACAATGAAATATATATGAGATTTTATAGTAACTTTCCAGAAATATGGTTGTGGCCCATCGAATTCACACTAAAGTACTGTACATATATCTGCTTGTCTTCTTAGCATACCTAATGCATAAGACTAGTTTCTTGTTCAATTCCCAAAAATAAATATAAGCTTTCAATTGAAAGCATTTATTTTTCTAGTTTTCCAAAGCGGAGTCTGGGGGAGAAAAATGCTTCAGACTTGTCATCAGTCCACTTCGGTACATAAAAGCATCTCCTGTCCCAATATTCATTCAAATCCAAGAGATATTTTCTTCCAGTGAAATATGACCGGAGCATTCATTTTATTTTCAGCAATTCAGTCTGTTTCCATGGCAGCACTGCGGGATTCCTTAGCCACCATGAGTCGCATTAGCTGACTGTGGAATTTCTCGATCTTCTTTACGTCTTGCGCCTGGTCTGTTCTATACAGCAAACACTGTAAGAGAAAGTGCTTAATATCAGATTTCACTTGAACTGTTTTTACACTGTTTATAGTTGCAACAAATTTGTTCTTGGAATACACAAAACAAGGTAAGCACTTAACTGTTCATTTGTGGCAAGTTGTTACCATGAGGCAGCACCAACACACATCTACCCTGTTTTAAAATACACATCTGTGTCTACATTTAAGCTTCTCTGAAAGGCTCATGTCTTCCATTTTGAAAACATGGAAGCTCATGATTTATCCTAGTCTCTTCTCTCTCAAAAAAAGGTGCTAAAACTTGGGTTTTAAAGCTCTCTTTAAAGGACACCCTTGTTTGTGCTGTCTAAAAATAGAAGCAGGTTTTAAACCTGAAATTATTTTCCTATTTTCTATATCCTGAAAGCAAGTTTATTTTGCCTTTCACAGTCCTTAATGTTACTGAACTGATTTGATGTCACTGGCAGTGTATTTTCCACTGAAGAGAATCCCCTCCCCCAAGAAAAATCTGTTTCAAAGACAGTCCTAAATGAGGAACATAACATCTGATTAAAATCAAAAGGAACTCCTTCATGTGATAAGCCTGTAAATGCAAGAGGAACAAAAGTAATATACCAGTGTGTTTTTTTGCAGACTAAGTAATTTCTTACACCTGTACAGCATCAGTATGACTGCCCAGGCTGATCTAACAGTGATAAAAACCACAGAACACTCCATTATTCAGCACTGTCAACACAGCAACTTTTACCAGCATTAAATTTCTATTTTAATTCAGAGACAAAGAGCAGAAAAACATTTTTTCCTTCAGCTATATTTGTTCTACAGAGTCAGCAGCAAGGAAAACTTCCCTCCCCGCTTTTATTAAAAAAAAAGAAAAAAACAAACCAAACCAAAAACCACCAAAACAAAACAAAAACCCAGAACCACAAAACCAAATCAACCTCCTTCCCCTCCACTCGTGTCACAGCTTTCCATGGCTGGAAGCAGGTAAGAAGGCCTATAACTGAAAACAGTCCAAGTTCATGGAATGACTTGACTCCAGCCTTCCCCTATGGAAGATTTCAAGTTAATTGCCCTTCACTTCCCCCTGCTATCAGTGCCCCACACTCAGTATCTCACCCCACTAAGCCCTATTATCCTGTCAAGAAGTGTCATTACTGGAGTTTCACATCTCTCCCAGGTACTGGAAATACCAATGCCAAGCTACTTTTCCCAGAATGAAGAAATCTGATTTTTCCAAATCTGAAGACAAGAGAAGAGCAGACTACTGTTGTTTTTCTGCAGTGCAGAGTAAGCAACAACTTGGCTATAACACCACTAGCACCAAGAACCTGTCGCTGGTGTGCACATCAGCACGCACACGCTGACGCATTTCTACCCGCTGCCCACCACCTCACATCCTAACCCCTCCCACGTTCCTAAGCGCCCAGACTATTTAGAACAAGGGCAACTAGCAAGCGCAGGTGCCCCACCTCCCTGTACAACAACCCTTGGAAGAACACTGCAGAATTCCATGTTGTGTGTAAGTACCACAGTGTCTACTAAATGCATAACTAACACCATAACAGCATTGCAGAAGATGGCATCTCCGAGCTGCAAGTGAATCTTGTCATTCAGTCTGATAGCACTCCACTATCTCATAATCACAAAGGAGGAGCTGAACCTACAGCTAGAAGCTGTTACCACTCTGAGCAAATAAAAAGGACCATGCTCACATTAGTGAACACATCTGTGTGAAGATGCTCCTCAAATATTTCAGCAGAAGCTACCAATGTCATTCCATGGAGCATTTTCACCCAGAGAGAAGAGCCAAGATTTTTGTAGTGCTTGTTTTCATAGAATCCCAAAATGATTAGCCGACACCCTCAAAAAAAAACCACTGAAGTGTTAGAACTTTTCTTGGACTGTGCAGAGTTGAACCACAGGCCAATGTCTCTCAGAGACACAGCAACTAGGGAAGGCCGAGCACAAGTTTTTAGAACTGTCAAGCACTCCCAAGCAATGGCTAAGAGCTCCCAAGGTGACTGACAGCAAAATGCAAGTCCCTGAGATGGACAATAAACCCCAAAGGGGGAATATATTCTGTACTTACAGCTACATCATCCGTTACTTTGATACAGAGGTTCCCATCACAATGTCGGTATTTGAGAACAACCCGCACCTGAAATGACAAATATTTTATAAATTAGCACCTACAGCTAACAATCGTCAGAACATATCTGAAGGAAGTCCGCCCAAATTCAGACTGTCTTTTACTACAAATATGTACTGCTTCAAATTTTCACCACCTCTGTGGCAGTACTCAGGTCTACTGTCTACTGGCCAGTAATCCTACAGTCACAATGGTTTGGAAGTTGAACCACCACATTTGGGGCCAGATTCTTTTCAGTGGTGCCCAGCAACAGGACAAGGGGCAATGGGCACAAACTGAAGCACAGGAAGTGCCAGCTGAACATGAGGAAGAACTTCTTCCCTCTGAGGGTGACGGAGCCCTGGAACAGGCTGCCCAGGGAGGTTGTGAATTCTCCTTCTCTGGAGATATTCAAGACCCGCCTGGA
>Ga0065711_1047796_pt1 | contig 12121 bp, 17 predicted proteins | sample Hoacrofraction12_FD_59098 | JGI IMG/M metagenome (GOLD analysis project Ga0065711, IMG submission 59098) | Hoatzin crop microbial communities from Cojedes, Venezuela - Epithelial fraction 12 v2 (version 2) | ecosystem: Host-associated > Birds > Digestive system > Esophagus > Crop | place... | reverse complement strand
CGTGCGCCGGGCCCTGCTGTGGGCCGGGGCCCCTCGCTGGACCCTCCCACCGGCCCTCCCGCGTCCCCGACGAGGCCTTGGTCGCGACCCCCTGGGGCCTGGCCCCGCCCCCTCCGGCCCCCGGGCACCCCCCGGGGCTGCGCCCGGTCCCGGAGCGCCGTGGCCGCCGAACCAGCAGTGCCTTCGGCCGCGTCGCGTCCCGTCCCCGTGGGACGAGGTGCCATCCCGTGGCCGTGCTGACGTCCGTGGAGGGCTCCAGGCTCTCCCGGGGGCACCTGGAGTTGCCGCCTGCGGCTTTGGCTCCCGAAGCCTCCCGCCGGTGCGCGAGGCCTCCCCGTTTCCCCTTTTTGCCCCTCGCCACTGAGCCGCGAGTCCCGAGGGTGTTAATGCCCCTGGGCAGGGGTGCTCCGGCGCTGCAGGCTGCGCCGTGAGCTGGTCCCCTGCTGACAGACGTTCGTGCGTGCCTTCCTGCCTTGCTTTCGCTGGGCTGGTGTTCCCTATGACACCGAGGTCTGTCGGCACCCAGGGTACCTCTGTCCTTTCTTCCCTTGACTCGTGTGAATGACCCTGTGTCAATGGCAGCTTTCTGCTGTCAGTTTGCCCCTTATCAGGTTACTGATGTGCTAAATTGATATGCGAGTATGAGACATGTTCTGATGTGTTCTGCCATGTTTTCAGTCTCCTTGCAAAATATGTACTCCAGGACCTGACAGATTCAGGAAGAAATGCAGTCAGGGTTGTTAAAAAGGGGCCACTTATTTTTAGACGTGCAGTCTGATGCTTACCTCTCTACTGCAGGGATAAGTTGGGCAAACATCTGGGTGCCCTTGAGCAGCAGTCCCAAGGGCACAGGGCAAGTGGCAGGTGAGGTCCTCTCTTCGGAGTCATAGCAGGATGGGGAGGGCACCGATGGGGTTGTGCCCCATCCCAATGCAGCGCCACATCTGCCGATATCACTCCTGAGAGGCTTCTGTCTGACCTACAAAGCCAGTTTGCGTGGCAGATCTAGTCCAGCACTCAGCTGCCCACAGGTCAGCCCTCCCTGCTGCCCAGCCTCAGGCTGCAGTGCTGCTGGCTCCAGCACACAGAGCCAAGTCTTCCCACCTCTTCAGCAGACCTGAAAGGAACGCACTGCTGTAGACAGGACAAAAGGGTGTGCCAGGGCTTAAGTAAGTGGTTGCTCTTTCTGTGGTGGTGCCCATTTCTTAATATGGCTTTAATCAAAAGTGAAGCTGGATAACTTATAAATGATGCAGAATCATTAGTCGTTAATGCATTGGGCGGAGTTTAACTGTGGCATGCTTTTCCTTGGAGAGCCCAGCAGGGTGTTGGAGCATCTTGGCTTTACAGGAATGTTATTAATAGTTGGCGTCAGAGAGTATGTTTTTTGGAGCCAGATCTTTATGGCAACAGTTCTGGCATAAAACTGCTCCGACCTCAGCTGCAGAGCAGACTGGAGAATGTTAGGCTTAATATGGGGATCATACACAAAGCTTTGTGTATGGGGATCATACACTGTGTGAGCAGTCCTTTGAAGGTCTTGTCATAATGACTTTCAGTGAGGTCTCATCTTGCATGTCCTTGGGATTAAACATTGCCCTGTGTTTCTAGGGTGAACTTCTCTAGTTTTGACTTCTGAAACTTCTTGTCCTGTCTCTTCCCGCTAGGCATGCAAATCCCATGAGCTCAGAAATGTCTTTTCTGCAGTTTGCTGAACTGCAAACTGACCAAGGGACACATGTTTTTCCAATGAAGAACTGCAACCTAGACACCTTCAGGTCTCACTGGCACACAGGTTCAGGTCTGCTTGCCTGAAGCCTGCACAAAGTGCGTTTACGATGCGTGAGGTCTGAAGTGCTGACTAGCCATGCGCAATGTGGGTCTGCTGTGCCTTCATGTGCTCTCACCCTCCCCTCTCTCCATTTGGGATATTTGGGGATTGGCTCTAGGTGTAATAGCCAGTCATGCTGGCTTTGAGTATACTGTCTTTGCAGTTTGATACCAGGTTAGTATCCCCCCCCCGGGATGCCCTTCTGCTGCCAGTGAGTGAAGGTCCCTATACAAGGCCTTTGCAAGCTCTGGCCAAGTATGGTTCAGGCAATACTGTCAGCCCCATGTGGACACAGCAGCGTGGCTCGTGATTCAGTGCAATACTCTTGTTCTCAAATCAGAGTGACTCAGCCCCAGGGCCATGTCTCAGCATCCCCAGCCCAAAAACCTGGGCTGGGCCAAGCTGGGCTCTCTGCAGAAGCCTAGAAAATTATTGTGCAGAGCAGGAAACCTGCTACAAGCTCCATCCACAGACTTCTGTGTTGCAGAGATGTCAGACCCTGCCTTTAATTTCCTCACATACACTTAAAGGTTGGGAAGTTCAACTGCCTGCTTTGGCTGTGTTCAGACCTCTTCTCATTCTGTTAGATGTAAAAAGCTGCCTAATTTATTACTGTAGATGTATCCTGTGAAGCACCAGGTTCCTGCCAGCTGGCAGGGTCTGGTCCCATCCATAGAACTAAACTCATGAGTTCCAAAGAGGGGAGCACATTAGTGCTGCCTACTGGGAGTGGTTCGTGGCTGGTGCTAACTCCTGAACCACACCCAGGAGTGGTTTGAGCACATGCTGGGTGGTTCAGACCAAAGCAGCTCCCAGGACCAGTCTCTGCCACTGGATTCCTGGGGTGTTCCTGATCTCATTATATTTTCTGGCATAGTAGTAGTCTTGGACAACTATTCTTCTTTTGCCTGCAGCCTAGCAGAAACATTCAGCCTACCTCCACACTTTGAAATCCTTCTGCCTGGGACAGTGCAAGGGATTGGTTACATGGTACCTGACAGGGTGCTGTCTACACCTAAGCTATTAGTTGTGCAACTAACTTGCACACTGGCCATGACTGGAGTAGAAAAACAGACCACATCTGTGGGGAGCTGATCTCCTGTGTCAGTCCCAGTCAGTGGCCAGGGGACTGCAGCTTTATTCAGCCTGTTTTGCTGTCAGCGTGTGGGAGACCGGGGTGTGCAGATAAGGACGTGGCTCAGAGACTCCCTCTTACAGATTAGAGTGATGAACCAGATTCCTACTGGCAAAACTCTAAGGAGACACATTTTTCATGGGATAAAGGGTGTTCAAGTGTATCTTTGAATCCTTTCCAGTTTTCCAGCCTCCTGTTCTGAAAGAAAAGGCGCAGCATCCTGGAATGTCCTTGTTCATGTTATCTTCAGTGACTGTATCTCCTGGTGATGCGTCAGGCTTCTGTTGAGGACGCACTCAGCCCCAGTGTCTCTCTGAGAACAAGTTTTCTGGGCTCTGTGGGTGACCCTCCTATCTGTTTTAATTGCTCGTGGCAGACAACAAACCTGTGTGGGAATCACAGCCTTTTCTTGGTTTGATCTGGAGCTGGGGACATTCAAATGTGAATGGATGTATTTAAATAGCTGACCTGCAGAAATTACCTTTCCTTGTCACTCTAACTGTGGTTGTTGTTGGTGTTATGGCTCTCTTTTTTTCTTGTACTTAGGTGCCCTCTGGGGCTTTTTTCTACCTGTGTAAATCACAGCATTGAACTTGTGCTACACAAGCAGCTTGTAGAATGACACTGTCTTGTTTACAGGGAAAGAGGATACATGAACAGCAGCCTCAGTGTCTTTCTTCATGCGCTTCTGTGTCTAATTTGCAGACAAAATTTGGCTTTATATGCAGGTCTGTGTACCTGTGTAGGTTCTTGCCATATGCTTAGTGCTGTGAAATCTCAAAATGGTGATGGTGCAGACCGTGGGTCAATCAGGCCAGCTTTCTGAAGGATAGCAGTGGCTGTGTTGCTGCCAGCTTTGCAGCCAATGGCATCGCACTGCTGGGAAAGTCAGCTCTGCCTTCTGCATTGGGCTTTCCTCCCCACTCTAGAGTAGCGAGGAATGCCAGGCAGATGAGATGGCCAGATTGAGTTGCATAGTGTGTTTATTCCAAGCTGCCCCATTTTTCTGTCACAGTTGATATATAAATACTGTGTCTGGGCTGCTTCCTACGCAGTTCTGGGTGGTGTGCCAGGCGTTCGTGATGTGCACATCCACAGGGCAGCCCCAGAGCTTAGAGGAGCCTGATTTTGCCGTCACAGTCTTGTTTGAAGAATTCCATTAATGTAGGATTTGTTTGGACTTTCTGGACCCTACAGAAACATGGGACTTCCCTGCCAAGAATCTAGTCTGTGCCCAGGCTGAGCAGAAGCGTGTCATGCCAGGCAGCCCTGCTTCTGCTAGTGCTGGAGCTGAATGAAGTAAACTCTCCAGCAGATGAACATCTGAGCAGCAGTGAAGGTACCTCAGGTCTGCAAGCAGCTGCCCTCATAAAGAACTGATGGGAATGTCATTCTCCTCTCTGATAGCAGGGTGTCTGCAGTGCTCTGAGACAGGCTGCAGGGACTTTTCGTGTGATTTGGAGCTACAGAGACTGGTTAAATTGCCACAACAGTCTCTTAAACTCTGTTTCTTTTTTGCTTAGGACAGGCCTTCATGCATTTCCCATTTCGATGTCTGCAAGGTGGAAGGAGCTTGCTGGGGGCCCTTTGTGTCTTTAGCTGGGTCTGACAGCCTGAGCACGTGGTCAGCATTGCTAATCGCTTTTATGTGGAACATGTATTATGAGCAATGGGCTATGTCTGCCACTGCAAGCAAGCCCTTTAGAGAAGAGTCAGTCAGATGCCTCACGGGCTTGTCCTCCTTCCCCTGCTGTAGGACACTGCAGAGGGTGAGGTGTGCAGTGAGCACATTTCTCACCAACAGCCAGGCAGGGAGGAGTCCTGGCCAGCGAGCGAAGACTGCCAAAGCCAGCAGGTGCCACAGAGGGGTAGCTGCACAAGGCAGGGAGCAGCTCTGTGCCTGCACATACACATCCACCCCCCCTTCCCCCACAGTGGGCAGCTGCCCACTAGCCCAGAAGCACCATGCCATGCATGCGTTGCTGCTGGCAGGGGCTCAGCCGTGTGCACCTGCTGTGCCGCTCCTGTCGTCGGGACAGAATCACTGGAGAAGCTGTTCCCTGTAGCCCTGGCCAACGTGCTGCCATGGGCAGATGTTGGAGAGGTCCCCCCATGGTGGTGTGCAGGGGCGAGTGCCTGTTCTGAGACATCTTCTTTTGCCTCTTTCCTGTGCCTTGCCTCGGTCCGTCCCTGGCTCACCCAGACAGGCCACCATCCCCTGTCAACGTGACTGTGACGCAGCTGAAGGCAAACTCTGCCACAGTCTCCTGGGACGTCCCAGAAGGAGACGTGGTCATCGGCTATGCCATCTTACAGCAGGTATCCAGGCTCTGTCCCCAGGGGGCTGGGGACCCCTCTCACTGATTACCAGCATGCTCCTATGTCAGCCCTTTTGCTGCAGTTTGGAGCTCCTCTGGCACCTGCCTGAGGACACCTCTGCTGTTGAGCAGCCCTTGCCAGGGCTCCCTGTATGAGCTGTCCATCCTGGTGGGAGGCAACAGACCTTGGGCTGCACTGGGGTTAGCTGTCCCTCCAGTGGCTTCCCTGCAATTTCTCTGGATAAGGATGGTGCTTCAGCCATGACATAACCCTTCTTTGCTTGCCTTGCTCCACCTCCACAGCCCCAGATGATGGTGGCTTCTCCAGAGAGGCAGCTGGCTCTCAGGCCACACAGGGATGCCGCATAGCAAAGTGCTGGCCAGCCTGGCCCACCCCAGGGGTGGATGATTGCCCGGGAAGGGAGGAGTAAGGGCAGTGTGCCCAGCACAGCTCTGCAGACAGGGGCCTGTGCCTGGTGCAGCTGGGAACAGCCTCCTGGGGATGACAGCTCTTCACTCTGGCAGCGGCAAGATGGACAGATGCAGCGCTTCATCCGGGAGGTGAACACCACCAACCGGGCCTGCGTGCTGTGGGACTTGGCGGAGGATGCTGATTACATCATCCAGGTGCAGAGCATCGGCCTGTATGGAGAAAGCCAGGCCAGTAAGCGTGTCCACTTCCGGACCCTGAAGGATACCGACCGCCTCCCTTCCAACAGCTCCAACCAAGGTGAGGCAGCGCCTTCCAGCTCGCCCAAGTCCCGCTGGTGGGGCCACACCTGGAGGTCTCCACAGCACACGGCCAGGGATCCAGCAGCAAGTGAGGAAGGTGCTGCCCTGTGCAGCAGGCTGCTTGGGACACACAGAGTCATAGCAGGTAGCAGGGTTGTACAAGCTGCAGTTGTGTCCACTACGGCCACGATAATGTCCCCAAGCCCTAGTTTACAGCCCTCCTATTCCAGGTCTTGGCACCCTATTCAGCTAAGTAGGCTGTGGCCAGGACAACTGCAGTGGCCTGCTCAGCTGCTGCCCATAGGAAGCAAATATTGAATGGGCTCTCAGATCTCCCAGCCTGCAAGCTACCGAAGGACAAATGACAGAACCCCACAGTCTCCTTTCCTACTCATATCCATGTTGTGCCTTCTTGCTTTGGGGTTGCCTACATGCTGGTCCATCAGAGATGATACAAGAATCCAAGAGAGATGATGCTCAGAGGGGGTCCACTGGGCATGGGAGTCTGCCGCCCACACTGGCCGTAAGAGAGGGACTTGAGAAGAGTGTAACAGGGCAAGCAGATGGCTAACTTTCCTCAGAACTTTTGTGTTCATCTTAGGACCTTTCTAACCTGCCCTGGTCCCTACGTAGGGAGTAACCTCAGTGATTACTCCCATGCATTGTGTAGTTCCTACATGAACCCAAACAAGCTGTTAGAATCCCTAACTGCCTTTGGTAGCTAGAATGGTTTATCTGATGCAGGAAAGCCACAGGCTGCATGTCCTCTCCCTAGCCAAGATGTCCTAGACCTCCCCATTGTCTAGGGGAGGTGGGCCTCTCTCCTCTGGAACTCCTCAGATCCTCAAGTGTTGCTGATCCTGAAGTAGGTTGTGGTATCTGCTGCCAGTCCTGCCTGGGTTCTCTTCTCTGCAGGTGACATCACCATGGAAGGGCTGGACAAAGACAGGCAGCTGCAGACAGGCGAGATTATCATCATTGTGGCTGTGCTGCTCATGTGGGCAGGTGAGTGCCACAAGCAGCGTTCTGGCAGGCTGGGGCAGAGGTGCAATCCAGGGTCCACAAAGAGTGCTGGAAGAGCAGGAGGCAATGTGGGACTCAAACAATACAGGATTACAGGGTGGGAGCATCCCAGCTGACACCAACTATCATGTAACTTTGTCCTTAGCTAGCTTGTCTGACATTTGATAACATTGCTGCACTGGCTAGTAGTGGTTGTACCTCAATCTACTAAACCTGTGAGGTGGGTGATTTGCTCCTGTACAGCACCTGATTAAAGCCAGTGTTCTAGCAAACAGCAGGTTTCCCTGGGAGCAAGGAAGCCTAGGCGATAGCAGTCAGCTCCTGACAGGTTACATGCAGCTGCTGTGAATGGGAAGTAATTTGTCCTCTACTCCCTTCCCAGTAAATGTGGATTTGCTAATGGCATCTTGCAAGAATCTCTCTTTGTCCTGGCCTTGAACACTTTTCTAGTTCACTGAAAGAAAATACAAGATGGCTGCTGCTAGCTTACACCTCGTGCAGGTTGGTGTGTCAGAGTGCCAACAGGGAGAAATTGGGGCCAGTCTGTGGGTGGCTGTGATAACGCACTGTGGTTTGAATGGATCCAATACACCTAATGATTACAGTTCAAAGCATTGCTTCAGAGCCCTGTGTCCAGGTTCCCAAGGCGTGGGACGTGTGCTGCGTGAGATGGGTGCTGTAAAACCATGACAGAATGATTGATTCCACAGTCAGTCAGTCAGTTTGCAAGACAGGACAAAGCCAGAGGCTGGCTTTTGTGATGGTCACAGGCACTTCACCAATAACTTTAGTGCCTTGCTGGAGGCACTCAGACACCCACTCAACTGCTCGCTGACCTCAAGGGCTGGCCCTTTCCAGGTGCCTCAACATTTGCCTTTGGCCTCAGAGCCCCGAGCCATACACACCTCATGTGTGCCCTGATGGCTTTAGCTGCGTCCGTGTCTCAGCTGCCCAAGGACACTGGCCTGACCACACATGCAGAGGCGCCTAGGGTGGTCCAAGCTGACACAGGTGGAGAATGTGGGTGACCAGCACCCCAGGGTGCCCTGGGCCTGACTGCTCTCCAGCTGGGATGTTGTGGGGAGGCAGAGGGCAGCCAGTGTGAGGGAGTCCTCACCCCCTGTCTTTCGGCAGCGGTGATCGCCCTCTTCTGCAGACAGTATGACATCATCAAGGACAACGACTCCAACAACAACAAGGAAAAGACAAAGCCGTCCTCAGAGCACAGCACACCAGAGCGACCGAGTGGAGGGCTGCTGCGGAGCAAGGTGAGTGGGGAGGGCTGGTGGGAGGGATGGCATGCGACATCTGCTGTGGCTTGCTGCCTGGACAGGTTCTGGCTTTCCCCGGAAACAGGAACACCCGAGCTCATGGTCTCACCCTAAAAACTGAGGGGTTTTAGGTGCAGTGAACCCTCGACTCTCTGGGGCAGTGTGTGTGCCCCATGAGTGACTGCAGGAGAAACACTGGAAGACACAGCAGGATATATTGGCTGGGATGGTTCCCACATTGCAGGGTGGTACCTGCTCTCACTGTAACAGCCCTTTTACCATGCCCCCCCCAAGGCTGCACCTCTTCTGCATCCCGTAGGCAGGTCTGGCTCCTGCCTGCTCAGGAGCAGGAGGTGGACAAGCTGGGCAGCTGTTCTTACGGTTCCTGCACTGGTTTATCACTGCTCGCTTTCTGCCTTCACTGGAACCCCAGAGCCGCTTCCCCACCCTAATGGAGGTACTGTGCCGGGCTGTGGATGGGGAGGGAGCAGTACTTTCATCTGTCTGTTCCTGCAGCACCTAACACCTCTCCTTTTGTTACTTGACAAAGACAGTGATTTATAACCCTGATGCACATGTTCTAGCAAGACCTTGCATTACGTTTTCCCTTGTGTCTCATCTGCCTCCTCTATCAATGGTGGGAACTCTACTCACTGTGTTGCATAACTGCCCCTCTGCTTCCACGTCTTGGTTTCCAGCAGATGTCAGGAGCAGAAACTTGCTGTTTGGACTTCAAGGCCCCAGTTCTTCTCCTCCAGATTTTCCAGCTTCCTGATTACTGCTTGCCAAAAAGATCTCTCCTCTTAGATCCCCGCTTCAGACTGACCCTGCTCATACAGGGCTACAAAGGCAGGTGAAAAGGCCTGTTCTTGCTGCTTGTGAAGTTCACCTGTACAGGGCTGATACCCCTCAGTTGGTGTTTTTGCATTCACCATACTCTTGGCATCCTTGCAGGTGACAACACTGCAAGTTTATTCTTGAAGTCCTTCATTTCAAAGCTGGGAACAAGGTACAGGAAAGAAAAAGCTCTGCATTCACTTCCCCTCCTGGCTTCAGGGCCAGGCTGCTGTGAAGTATCAGACAATGGTGCAGCTCTTGATCTGAGCCGTGTTGTAAAGTGTGGTCATTGGGATTCTTGCCTTCTGCACCCTACTTAAGAGTGCAAGTGCTCAGCTACAACACACATGTGCAGCAACCAGGACCCTTCCCTTCCCAGCACCTTCTCTGAATTCACATAGCTGCTGTGCCCTTCAATGAACACATTCCTTTTAGCGTAAAGGAAAGTGCCTGCTCGTGCTTACAACAGTTTATGAGAAAATCCACCTCACCACCCACAGCCTTTAGTTTCTTGGCACACGCCAGAGCTGTCATGAGGGGCATGGCAGTGAGACATGCCTGGAACTCAGCAGGTCTCATCTGTTCCCCCACCCCGGTCATGCCATGCTTTGTGGAGTCTCTGCCCCATGGCTCCTACCCCCTTGCGTACCTTTTGTGCTCTGACCTGGCACCTACCTCCTGTCCAAGGGCATCAGGTGTAGCATGGCAGCCACTAGGGACCAGAGAGAAGTCACCAGACATCTGCAAGCCTTGGAGGCTGAAGAGTGTGGGGCAGCGGGGCTGGTTTCACCCAGGAGTACTGAGGCACAGCAGTGGGCAGAAAGGCTTCCTGGGGAGGCAAGTATGTGAAGGGACTCACCTGGAGGGAGGGCACCAGGTGATGCAGCTGGGCTACCTGAACCTTTCTGCCAAGAGAGCACATCAGTGCAAAAGGCCTGGGTTTCATGGTTGGCTCCCTTGGTCTCCTGAGGGAGATGCTGAAGCCAGGTCTCTGCTGCAGCTTACCCACACCTCAGCTCAGGGCAGAGGGCTTAGCGGCAGCCCTGTTGCAGAGGAATTCCGCTGGTCGTGGTGCCTGCCATGGGAGGCTGGGGGCTCTGCTGTGGGGTCTGAAACCCCGGGGCTTAGCAAACCAAGGTCTTAAAGCAGATTTTTCTCTCATAGAAGAAGTCTCCCTCGGTCAATATAATCGAGGTGTAAGTGCAGCACCAGCTCTGCGTCTGGGGTCCTGGGCGTCCTGCCAGAGCCAAAGCAGGCCTTGGAAGAAGAGGCAGCACCAGGTGCCTGGCCTGGAACTCTGCATGCGAAGATCCGCGTATCAGAACTTACGCTTTCCCGAGGGCGCCTGTCCAAGGATGTGCATGGAGCCAGCTCCCAGCCGTGCATGCCGTGCGCGGCCCTGCCCGTCCCGCATGCCTGGCCCCGCTCCCCTGCCACGGTGGCGCGCGGAGCTGAGAGAGGGTGGGAGGCCACAGCACCAGTCCAGGGGTGCAAGCCCAGGGGAGCAGAGGGGCTGGTGCGCTGGCTTGAGCGGAGGCACCATCCCTGCGCTCGGGCTTCGCCAAAGGCCTGGGGGCAACCGTGGGGCGCCGGATGCCTGCCTGGCAGGCAGCCTGGAGCAAACCTTGCTCTCAAGCACGGTGCCTGGGCTCAGAGGGCTGCCTGCGGAGGGTGGGAGCTGCTCCCCTTTTGGCCCTGAGGCTGAGGGGATGGGGCAGTGCAGGCATTCGCCCCAGCACTGCCAGGGAAGTCGTGGCTGGGTGGCAGGAGGGTTTGTCTGTGGAGCTGGGCCCAGCGAGCACAGATGAAGAGTGGATCCCTGCTGGAGAACGGGGCTCCACTGCACCCCATCGTTGCCCTGCAGGGGCTTCAAGGCCTGTCCCTGCTGCAGGGGACAAAGACACAAATGAGCATGAAGAGCTAGTGCTGCCACAGTGCCTGGGTGGCCTGCAGAGTGTGCGCAGCCAGGGCAGGGAGTGCTGGTAGGAGGCCATTCTGTGGGGTGGTGCGAGCCCCACAGAGCTGTGGGAGCAGGCAGTGCCAGGGCATGGCTGTGGCTTTGCCGTTTCCCTAATAGGGCTCAGTCCTGACACATTCAAGCTGTTTGTGGGGGGAGCTGCTGAGCACCCTGTGAGCAGTGCGATGCCTGTGCTGCCTGGAGGAGATAATGTGGTGAGGCCCAGCAGGGTCTCAGCAGGCTCAGCAGGATGCGCGCTGCAGAGCTCATCACTGCTCTGGGGACAACCCCAGCTTCAACAGCATCACATCACTCTCCTGGCTCCTTCTGTCTTGCGGAGGTATGGTCACTGCTGATGCTCCTGCTCCTGGAGCTGGTCCCGTGGCCTGCAACACGTTGGCTAATGTGACACAGAGCTGTTAGAAAGGGCTGGCCCTGAATGCCCTTGAATGGTCCATGGTGGACTGCTGATTTGTTGCTATGTGCCCAGTCTGCCTGTTCGTGCGAGGACAACATAAGCCATCTACCACCCTGGGGCTGGTGAAGTGGTGATGTCTGGACTGCTTGTTAGCTCCCCAGAGCCTGCAGGCAGAAGTCTCTCACTGGGTATCTGCACTGCTCTGTGTTTGAGGCTGAGGCCATGCCCTGGCATGCCCTCTTGCCAGCAGAAGGAGGGAACAGGGTGATAGAAGGAGGCTCTGTGCTTCAGAGATGGCAGCTGGTGCCCTGGCTGCTGCTCTCCCTCCATGCTCTGCTCTGCGGCCCATCACTGAGCTGGGGTGCTGGCTCTGCAGCCCTGGACTCAAGCATCACAGGATCCAGTGTCTTCCAGGAATAAACCTCCCAGTAAAGCACTTTCAGGACTCTTTGTTCCAGGTGCTGCTCTGCTCTTGCTGCAGGACTAGGTGGGGAAGGGACAGGATAAGCGACTCTCTGTGGCAGGGTCTTTTCAATAAAAGCATCCTGGCTCAAAGGCAGCATTGTCCCTGCAGAGTTGCCGGGGCGGTGGGGGGGTGT
>Ga0065711_1047831_pt1 | contig 12122 bp, 2 predicted proteins | sample Hoacrofraction12_FD_59098 | JGI IMG/M metagenome (GOLD analysis project Ga0065711, IMG submission 59098) | Hoatzin crop microbial communities from Cojedes, Venezuela - Epithelial fraction 12 v2 (version 2) | ecosystem: Host-associated > Birds > Digestive system > Esophagus > Crop | place... | reverse complement strand
TGAGGGAGGGAAGCGGAGCGGAGCGTCCCCCCCAGCCCGGGGGTCGCCGCAAGGCGAGGAGCGGCCGGAGCCGCCCGCGCCCTGAGGTGAGGGAGGGAGCGGGGCGCCTCCCGCCCTTCGGGAAGCGCGGGGAGAGGGCCGTGTGGGGCTGGCCGCCCCCGGGGTTGCTCACCGCCAAGGCGGGACCGCGGCGTCTCTCCCCTCGGGGCTTGGTTTTCCCTCAGCGCTCTGTCCCACATGGAGGAGAGACTTCGGCGGTCCGCCCGCTCCCATAAGCCTCGGTGGGGTCTCAGGACAGCCATAGCAAGGAGGTAATTGAGAGGCATCACACCTCAGCTGGGCTCAGGACCCCTTGGCTTTATGAGGGGTGAAAACTCCACACAATGTTTCTGAGAGACCAGTCTCCTCCTCATTTGAGAGGGCATTTCCTTTTAATACTTTAGACCGCTGTTTTTTCTAAAGAAAGTGGGGCCCAGTCAGGTGTTCTGTGTAAGAAAGAGCCTCTCCTGAGGCAAAGATGGGTAGCTCTCAGCTCAGGATAACACACATGCATGTCGTGTGCACCTCGGCGTGCGATTTGGCTCATGGAAAGAAGGATGATAAAAAGCCACCAGGAGAGCAATGGGTGGATACTGACCTGGTCCTCAGTCAGTCTCCTCTCTGGATTGCAAGAGAGACTGTGTCAAGTGCTTTACCACACAAGTGACCTCCTCGACGAAAAGCTTAGGTTTTAGAGAGAAAGGAAGTTGTGCATTATCAATAGAGCTTGACTTTAATTAGTAAGACCACATTAATTCAACTACCGCTTCACGTTTTAATTTCAGGTCTTGCCTTGAGATGAACTCCAGGCGAGTCGGAGTTTGATGTCTGCTACCCATCAGGCAACAGCAAGAGCCAGGAGTGATGGCAGCTTAGGGAGCAGCAGTGTCCTCACCAACCAGAGCACGGTCCTGTGGGATCTGAACAGGGCCAGGCTGGTGAGTGACGGTCTCCATCAGCGGTCCCAGACTGAGTCAAGTCCAGGGTCCATCCAGGAGACAGGACAGCAGGCAAGTTACCTACAGCGTAAGTGTAAAATGTCACCCAGTTTTGTTTTGCAAAATCAGCCCTGACTTAGCACCAATTGAACTGAACGCAGAATTTCAGCCTGTCTTCTGAATTACGGATTTGCCTTCTAATATTTTGAAGTATGTGTGAATAGCCAGGGAAGAGTGAAGTTACTCAACTGTTCAGCGGCTTAAGCTTGAGCAATTTGATAATTTGACTTTGAGGACATCCAAAACAGGCTCAACACTTGAAGTTGCACTACACAAAATGAGAAGATGAATGACAGTGATGTGGCTGGAGCAAAGACTCCGGAAAAGGGGACACCAGGAGGAATCAATGAGTACTGAACATTCACAAAGAAAAAGGCTAGATTACTATGAGATTTTGTGAGAGTTGTAATTTCATCACTTGTGTTGTTCAGATGAAATCAGATTTAATCAGATCAAATATTTTATGATGAAGAGTAACTTATTTGGAATATAGACAAGAAAATGGTCTCTCAAAGATCATAAGGCAGCCTTTTTACCTCAGTTATGTCAATAGTGTCACTAGAATTAGGATTTAATCATGACTTCTGTGATACTTGAAGTCTTGTTTAGAGACCAATCTCCTGGTCATTTGATTCAGAGTGAGTTTCATTTTAACACAGTTGCTTAATCTTTCACAGCCATGGGGACTGTGTTTCTGTGATTGAGGAAAGAGTCTTTAGTGAGGGGAAGATGCGTGAATCTCAGCTCAAAAGCCATCAGCTGCTTGGCCAGATAGTGTGTATGCATCAGTCAGCTCATCAGCATGTAACGTGGTTGAAACCCAGCAGCGTATTCCAAATTTATTACTGCAGAATTGACAGAACCACAGACAGCATAGCTGTATAGACCTTGTTGTCTGATTAAGTTAGGTTTAAGCAGAAGACATGCAAGAAGAAAAAAATCAAAACACCAAATACAGTGGTAAATGTCATGGGTTTGGAGACTGATTCAAGTCTTTGAGATTCTCAATACTGCGTTCAAAAGGGAGACCTCCTGTAAGTCCTACAGCTTCCCAGGACGGAGGAACATTTAATTCTACTCTGATAGGTGTTTGTCTTTTGAAATGTCTATGCACCTTGTTACGTTGCTAATAGCTATTTTCTACCAAAACCTGAATTCCCGTTCTCGTTTTTCTTGCTGACTCTTTGTACCTCTGGGGATATTTTGCCCATCTTATCCTTTCTCTGTCTGTTTCCATTTCAACAACCATGGCAAAAAGAGATTTATCAGAGGATCGAATCCAGGAGTGGTTCGATTCACCTTTTTGACTGAGTATTCCCAAGTGTTCAAGAGATGTTTTGGAATATAGGACAATCTCAGTTATTTTTGTATTTCATATTGTTATTTTACCTTTGGAGATTTTTCTCTTATTATTCAGAACTTGGATAATAATTTTCTGCTCAGAATTATTACTACACTGGTTTGGAACAAATAAAATTACTTATCACAGTTTTATGCTCAGTCTTACACAATCTTCTACTCATACTTACTGAGTATAGGGCAGATGTGAGTTGGAGTGAGAGTGGGTTCTTTCTCCAACCCTAAGAAGTTTGCCTTTGAAGAACGCTGAAATGTTATGAAGTGGTAAAATCTTTTTTTTTTTTAATCAATCAGTAAACTCATTTATATTGTGCAATTAATTTGTACTTGCCTTGATTCCTGGGTGATAATAATTAGCATGCTCCGTTGTTCCAATTATTTGGAATGATTTATTTGAAACATTAGAAACAAACTTTGAGTTATCTACCTGAGTGACTGAATTAACTATTTAATTGCTGGATGACTGAAATAAAAAAATGTTCTCTTTTGATAAGACATTCAGGAACAGGATTTGAAGTAACAGTGGGAGGCTCTTCAAAGTAGATCATGTGAATAGCCTTTTATGTCAGAAGAAAGCCACATGAACTTGTTTTCCCATTCTAGTTACAAAACACAGACCTCTTCTTCCAGTAAGAGCTAGTGGTTTGGACCTCATAAAATGTGTTGCCCTCTCTGTCTCTCCACTCTTGCTGACATCAATTTAAGTTACTACATAGATGCCTGCAGCATTTTTCTCCGTGTAGTGAGGAGTGTATTTCAACTTAACAATGAGGTCATTCAGCTTTCAGAGAAATGAATACAGACCAAAGACCTTTGCAGGACATGTGTAAGTAACAGACAAATTATTTAGGTAATTCAGGAGCAGCTTTCAGAACTGTATCCAGAACAGGACACTTCTGAGTGCTAACTTCCTCAGGTGCCTGCAACCCAGAGTCTTCTGCCAGTCTGACTTACTGGTACTCATACTGGCTTTCAAGAGATTGTTTTGGTTGTACTTAAAGCCCCTTTTCAAAATACTTGGTGCCATGGAACTGCGTCTTTGGCTTTCTATTTCTTATAACTGTTTTCAAGCCTTCCCAATGAAGTCATAAATGTAATATCTGTATGCTGTACTATGCAATAATTAGAGCAATAACAATTCTTGTAATCGCTAAAAATAATTGTAATCTTAACTACAATTAATGTGAAAAGCATACAGCCTCTTACGTAATTATCCTGACTCCACAATATACTGGCCAGCAAAACTGGACTGGTTTAATTTTCCACCAAGTTAAGAGTTCCTCTGACTGAATACAGCTTAGAGCAAAGGGGACTTGAGGAAGCAGCTAAACATTCTGATTCAGCCATTTGGTTTGGAGATGACTCAAAGTGGATTGTACCTCTGCACTGACCGCTGCTTGAAAGCTGAGAACAAACTCATAGTAACAGTTGGGGTACACATTTCTACCAGCCAAGCTTCTAAGAAACAGAAAATTAATTATGAACTACTATTAGAGCTGTCTGGATCAGCATCAATCCTCAGACCTACATGGAAAGTTTTTCCTTAAGAACATAATATAATTATTAATAGGCAAACAGCTGTGTAAATTACCTTCAAAAGTAATCTGGTGGCAAATTATGCAATTAAACAAAATTTTCATGCCAAGATGGTGTAACTAGCCCTGATTAGGAGTAACAGCTCAAACTGCCATCAGGCTTAGTGTAGACAACAAGTTTTATCACACTGGAGTAGCAGGCACTTTAGGAAGGCAGATGACAGCTGAAGGTTTGAAACTGAAAGGGGAACAGAAGTATAAGGAGTGTGTACTTGCAGTACAGTGAGATGCTGTCACTCAGAGGACTGGAAAAGAGGGACTGGTGCTAGGAGCATTACAAAGAGAAGTACCCGCGTTGGCACTGTGTTATCTGACTCCTGTGCATTAGTGAAGGGCTGAAATCTGTCAAGAGGATATGATACATCTTGGGTTCTGCTCTCAATTCAGCTGATGTACAGCTACAAGCAAATTGCTTTCCCAGTGTGCGCTTCGGTTTAACTCTCTAAATTTGTGACAATGATGGAGTTGTTTGACATATGTTTGCACAAGTGTTTGTGTTTTGAGATCCTCTCTGTGAAAACAAACACGTGTATAAAGTATTGTTATGATACTACCAATTTTTCTAGTCATTTTAACTATCTTTCATACACATTATTCTTTAATTCCCCCAGTCAATATACAGTATAGATTTTGCCTTTATACTATCTCTTCTTTGCTTCACAAAGCTGAATAACGAAGAAGGAGAAAGTACTTTTGAGCATCGGGAGGTAAGAAGAGGTTTTGGTCAAAATTTAAAGGAAGAGGGAGAATCAGTGAAACATAGTGAAGTAGGAAGATTTAAGTGTTGATGCTGGTAATTTTGAGGTGAGGGAGGAGCTCTGTTAAGTAGTTTGTGTGCCTAATGGCCTCAGTATCTACAGTTTTTTTATGTGCTGTTATTGGTAAGTATTTCAGAATAATGGCTCACTTAAGCAAATCTTACCCTTTTGCACTTACTCATCTATCTAGAAATAGAATAATAAGATGGATGATATAGTTTCCAACAATGAACCTAGCCAAATAGTCTTGACTGCAGTTTGTCTTTGTGGAGTGGTTTTCATTTCTTTCTCCTTTTCAGAGGGGAAAATTCTTTTTACTGAGCTGAGCTTTAGGCATGGAAATGACATGCTCCTTACTTACCAAACATTTACAATATGACACTGGCTTAATCATTTAGCTTTGCTTTTATTTACCCTGCTTGTAAAATATACTTATTTGTAATTTTAGAGATACAATTATATGTTGTAATGCAATTTCTACTTTAATGGGAAGATACAAATTTTAAAGGATTCTAGTAATTATGTAGTTTCTGCATATAGGGGATGATTACAGGGATAATTCTGAAACTTAGTTACTCAATTGCAAGGAAATCAGAAATGATGGACCTATTATTTCAGACCATTTAAGCAAGATATCCAGCAGAGATAGCACTTGTAAAACAAGTTGTTTGATATTTTCAGCATCAATTCTACATTAATACACAAAATGGAAAATTACAGCTTTATAGGGTCATAATGAATTGTTATACATAATGATTTGTTATACAATTATATCAATATTTTTACCATATTTTTGTGTACCTTGGCTCAGAGTCCTTTCTCTCACTTTGCCATGATAGAGAACTTTCATTCTAGTTTGTAATTCAAAGAGATTCAGATATTAATAGCAGCAATAACTCTTCCCTCTTTAAGCCTCCCACACAACTGTCTTTACATTTTGGGTGTAGAGGAAAACATCATGTGTTGTTAAAGTGCTGCAGCAAGAGAGAGACTTTTTACAGGAACCTATTTACAATTGCGTCTTACCTTACCAAACTTTATTGTTGGGGCTGAAGTTTTGTATCCTGTGTTTGTCTCCTGCTAACTGGGGTTTCTTTAGTTTCATTCAGGAGTATGCTGTGTGGCTAGAAGTCATGGAAAGGAGACTGGGACTGAATGAGAAGTCCAAAAAGAGAAACAGGGATGCCAGTGGAAGGGTTGTTGGAGGGGAGCTGAAAACAAATGGAAGGGAGGTCTGAAGGCTGAGGTGGAGGAGTAACAGCCCACCTGATAGGAAGGGAATTGAGTAAAACATGTTAAGGTCAAAGGTTTGGGCTCTGACCCAGCATGAGAAATGTATGAATCGGGGCTGAGATTTGGTAGTTAAAGAGAACAGGGCTAGTGTGAAGAGATGGGAGTAGGAAAGAGCGGCCAGAGACAAACTCGAAGGACAAGGCAAAGAGGACCAGGCTTTGGAGTAGCAGGAAGAAGTCTGTGCTCACTAGAGGTCATTTAGCTATGAAACTTGGAATAGAACCCAAGTTTCCTGCTTGTCTCCCTTCCTTTTCTGTCAGCAAATATGTTTAAATCCTGTGGAATGCCTCATTTAGTTCTCTTTCACACATATGATGACAAACAATCACTGTTATTTATTTAATTAATCCATGTGGCAAAGTTCTGTATGATAGTTTGAAATATTTCAGATGACTCATGTCATTGCCAATAGGAAATTCCACTCGTTTTCTCTATTTGTTTTCAATCATAAGAAATTACATGTACAAAATTACATTCAAAGAATATTAGGTTACTCAGAATTTAGAAATGACAGACTTACAACTAATAATATGATCACTAACTATTTTTTAAGAGATTCTATCTTATTTGGTGATGAAGTTTTCCAGGATTTTATTTTCTTACTCTTTTCTAATGCATGGTCAAAAGTTTTATCTAATGCATGTTAACCATACCTATTGTGAATACATAACTATTTCAGCCATGGTTTTTTGGTAATAGTTATGACTGCTTCACAGATACTAATTCATTTTTTCTAGTGCCCTGTGAGATGAGGATATGGGATATTTATCTATTTTGCAGATATAATATTTCATTGCATACCTGTCTCACACCTGACTGCAGAGGCACAGATGTCTATTGCATGTCGCGATAGTTTTTCTTCTGGTAGGAAAGCAGAGGAGACATACTTACTATTTGTAAAATGCATGAGAACCCTGAGCACAAAATTATAGAAAAGTTCAAAGTATTGCTTCTAGTTACTAAAACAACATTTTATTAACACACAAAAACATTATTACTAACCCCGGAAAGGGGATTTTCCTGTCACTGTCTTGGCTGACATCTGGAGTGCATTTTTCCTCTGCTTTTAAAAGTGAATTTTAAAAGTGTTGTCATTTAAAAAAGAAGTCAAATTCCATAAGCAATCAGAATCATAAGTGTCAGTTCAACCTCGTTATTGATGGCAGTGCTCTAAAATTGATGGGGAAGAAGTCACATAGTGTATTCCTTCTTGGTTCATGTATTATAAGTGTTTCCAGGAAGATGGGAATTTGGACTTTTCACTCCTGATATTGTTGTGCTAGTCACAAGCAATGACATGCCTTTCTTAACATTTGTGTTCTTGACAGAGCTTCAGTTTTATTTTGTAGCTGCAAAAGCTCATTTTTGTTCCTCTTTCTGTCACTGAAGGTGAGTTTGTTTTCCATCTTTGGAACGCTACTTGATTTGAGGATGCTGCCAAGAGAATCAGTTTCCATAGCCCTTTTGCCTTTGGCTGAAGTTAGAAAGCCTTATTCAGTTTCAAATCCCTTCTCACTTCAGCAGTGGAGACAAGGAGCAGTTGTCCAAAGGAAAGATAAAAAGTATATTCTTATTATGAACACCTAACATCGCCTACGATTTGATAAGATGCTTCATAACATTAAACAAATATAGGCTACTAATAATAACTAGTGCTTAAATGGTTTTGTATGTCTTCTAGACACTACAGGTCTTTCAACTCAATTACATTTGCACAATAGTTATTAAAATGCAACTGAGGCATGTGATTGTTGTCTCTTAATCTTATGTGTCCCTCATTATCGAGCCCCTGATTACCACACAGTCTACAGTGGATGGAATTACTCTTAGTGATAGACTAGGCCTTTTGAAGCTGGACCAGGTGAGCTATTGGTCAGGTCTCCACCTCGTTGGTCCTGGTTTGGTGAAATGGTCACCAGTTACATCTCAGATGAATGATTCATTTGATCTGTGTTAGCCTTAGTTGCTAGTCAGATGTTCTCTTAGAAATGGGATGAAGTGATAAGATCTATTATATCTGTTCATCCTAACTATCTTCTAGATATTACTGTCTACTCAAAACAGTTGACAGAACAGCCTGAGCATGCTTCAGCACTGTCTCAGTATACAACTTGCCCTCTTAATTCGAGTAGCTAGATTAGGCTTTTTAAAATGTCAGGTGGCTTTGTGTTAGTTTGGATGAGGAATGCTCACATGCCTTCATATGAGTGCTTTTCTCTGGGGAAGAAAAGAAATAAGATGCAGTGCCTTCTTAAGCTGCTCCAATTTGATTCATATTTGCTGCCTGACCACACTAAATCACTAAAGAAAAAAATTTGTGACACAGAATAAGCAGTAAATAAATATTAGAGCCTGTGAGCCAACACAGGCAGGATGCAGGAAGAACCACAAAACCACGGATGAAATGTAAAGAGTAGATTTATTTTCATTACCTCGTGAACCAGGGAATCTCCGAAGCAGCAGCTGGGGAGAGGCATAGAAGCGAAGCAGGAGCGCAGGCACCATGGAGCTTGGTCCTTGCTAGAGCAAGAGTGCACGCTACAGAATCTGCTGATTTCACCTCTATGTATCAGGGATTCACACAGGCATAATTTTCCACTGTGCTTTGATCCTTCTCACAGCAAGGCAGGAGTCTCAAACATGTTCAATAAGGTGCCTTTGAGTCTATCACAAGCCTATGTTATCTAAACACAGATGTTCTACTTGTCAAGCACACAAGGCTAAACAATGGTTAGTATGATATATGTGGTTTTCAACACCTCAGTTGCAAGGCACTTGAGTGTGCTTACAATCCTCCTTGCCAATCTTCTTTTATTATCCCACACTGAGATTCATAGATGGCATATTCAGTCACATCAGATGCTTCCAAAATGAATTGGTTTTAGTCTCTCCCACTTCCCATTTTGGTTCTCTTGGGAGTGTTTGTATATAGAGATCAAATATAGAGATACATGCCAAAATCTTAAAACTCACTTTAGTTCATTTTCTCCAAGTCTTGGCTGAGGTCTGTTGGTAGGATCATTGGAAGGACCCATTCATACTATCCTGCTTTGAGGATACATCAAACTTCTGTTTTCAAGGCTTTTAGGTTGGCACTTCCTCGTCAAATTTTTCAGAGCACTGATTAAAATGAATATCCACAGTCCAGACAACACCACTTACTGAGAAGCATTGTGTACATGAGAAGCCAGCCCTGATTTCTGTCTTGCATACCTGGCAGGGGACCTCTGAGGATCTAGGGACTCCCTGGAATCTTTGAATCTTTGGCTGTCTGGTGTCCTCTGCTTGTCATCTTCAAGTGGCATCCTTGTTTTGAACATCTGACCCTCAATCTTATTTGTGGTTTTATCGTTTTTCTTTCTTTGTTATTTTTTTTTTTCCATTAAATGTTTTATTTCTGGGCTCTATGCCCTGCCTCTAGGGTTGAAAGATAATCTTTTTGCCGTCAGTAAGTCTAGTGTAGCCACACAGAGTACAAACAGACTGGTGTCCCATTTATCAACTTTTCTCCAGCACTGGTCGAAGCAACTTCCTCTCAGTCTAAGAAGAAAAGATTTGACAGAGAAGCTGTCTGAAACCTGGGGGGGAATTTTTATATTTGCTCCTGAGTAAAATACTTCTGTCTGTTTTTCTCCATTTGTGGAGAAATAGGATCCTCAATGTCTTCCTTCACACAGTCCTTTTATTTTGTATCTTGTGCTCCCCTATTTCATTCCTGATTGTCTGCTTCATATGTCTCAGCTACAGCAGATGTTTGGCTCAAGCAGACACAAGAAATTTGCTTTTCAACAGAACACTTCTTCATCAGATTTTATCACCTGTTTGGCATCCATTTTGGTCAGCATCTGGAAGAAGCTGACAAGCATCAAATTCCAACATAAACCTCTGCCTTTAGTTTCCCATATTATTTCCTGGCCAGCCTGACATAGCAAAGGGACAGGGATCTTCCACACAGGGTCTTGTCTGCTTTCCTGGAATTAAAAACTTTTAGCAATGCATACTGCCAGTATTTTTGCAGGAAGTGTTTTTTGACTTGAGGAAAAAAGACAAACACTTCTGTCTCAGAGGAAGTAAGAAGGTGAATAGTTTGGGAAAATGCCATACTGAAAGGTCCAAAGCCTGAAAAGGAATGTAGGGCATATCTTTATAACTCTTCCACTGGAATTGGTCATCACAGAAGATGTGTTATCCACTAGCAAGGAGTAAGATACTGTTTAGTGTGTTCACTAATATGATATCAGATGTAGTTTTCCTTCCAGCCAAGGCTAAGCCAATGCACCTTTAATGAAGCCTATGACATTCATCACTCTTCCATACCTGGAATTTGCACCAGGGATTTTGACAGGAATTGTTTCTGTATTGCTACTGAAGTGGAATGTATCAGTGCAGCTCACTGTCAGAGACATGATGAACATCTCTACAGAAGCAGTCAAAGCAGAATCAAGCTAAATTATCTTAATTTACAGTAGCATTGCTGCTTGTCTTATGGAAGGGAATGTAATTATTTCATTTGTCTGTTGCTGTCTGTTTGTCACTTTAATTGCTGCCAAATCAATCAGCTTTTACATGACATAGCTTGCTTTCTCATGTTGGATTAACTAAAGGTGATAGATACATCTGTACAAACTTGGAAGCAGAAGATTAAGTTCTGTTCTTTGCTTTTCATTCACTTGTTACATACTTTTGGGAAAACGGTGTCACCCACGTGCTTAGCTGCTTCATCTAGAAGATCAATATCAAGCCCTTTTTCATGATGCTGTGAGGTTTCTATGAGTCTCAGTAGCAGAATACAGTCATTATCAACCTTGACTAAAATGTTCCACTTTAGTATTCCTTATTATTGCTACAGTTCTTCCATCAGTAGCAAACATTCTTGTTGTTTTTCATCTGTCTAAAAATATTCATGTTTTGAACCTCATTACATTCAGTATGGAGTAAATTTAGAATAAGGCACGTTCCATTTCTCAAAAACATTGAAAAAACTGTGTTCTAAAATTTAAAAAAGGACAACTGTTTGGGTTGGGGTTTTTATGTTTTTGTTTGCCATAACTAGGGATAGATTTGAAGGTTAACAAAAAGATCTGCTGAGAAACTGCTTTTCTATTGGCATGAGTAAGAATCCGTCCTACTGGACTAAGTAAGGTCTTGTTCACAGAACAACTGTCCAAATAGTGTAAATATATGAATGCAAGGCAGGCGAGGCCTGTTTGGTGTTAAATAATAATTACATAATCTGAATTGTAAAGAACAAGGGATCCCCAGGTGAGGACAGGACTGCAAGACTTGTCTTGAGCTGTGAATTCTGGATTGATTCATAAAAGTTAGAGCCTATGAACAGAGTTGTGTATAGCTAATTAATTCATATAGTCAATGGAAAAAGGCTATGAAACAAGCTGATGTCATCATGTCACTTTTGATCATGGATGTTTCCTAGCAGTCCCTGTTGATTCACTTCATATTAACAAGTTCTCTAAAGCAGGACACAGACGTTTTTCCAAATCAGCTGATTTAGGTATTGGGGAATGCTTCCATGTTGCATATATACAGCTTTGTAAACATCTACATGACATGAAGCCTCTTTACTTCAGAGCCAGTGCCATAACTCTGTTAGCTGTGAGTGCACATATATGAATGTGATGAAATCATGCAGTTTGAGTGATTCTGCATGCTTCTTTTTACTATTGACTTTAAATTAGCATTTGTACCGAAGTAAAGAAAGATAGGAATAAAAGAGGATGGAATTTTAATTTTATTTCTGTTTGCTTCACTGCTTGCTATTTTATGATTTAATTGCATTTTAAATTTCACATTCAAAATGTTCAGGCTGAGACACAAGCACTGATTTGCCTACTACTAAGGAAATTTGAATTTTTATCTCATTATAGGTCTAAAATTCAGAATTCTTATCACACTAGACATTTTTACATCAGAAGCTCCCTCTCTAAATTATAATCTCCTTTCTGCTTCAGAAGAATGCCCATAGGAAATCTGTAATGTTTTTGTATTACTCCAATTTGTTTTCAGAAGGCCTCAGAACTTTTTTTTTTTTTTTTTTTTTTAAAAATGGACAGGAAAAAATT
>Ga0065711_1047830_pt1 | contig 12123 bp, 14 predicted proteins | sample Hoacrofraction12_FD_59098 | JGI IMG/M metagenome (GOLD analysis project Ga0065711, IMG submission 59098) | Hoatzin crop microbial communities from Cojedes, Venezuela - Epithelial fraction 12 v2 (version 2) | ecosystem: Host-associated > Birds > Digestive system > Esophagus > Crop | place... | reverse complement strand
TGTTCCAGTGCTCCGTCACCCTCAGAGGGAAGAAGTTCTTCCTCATGTTCAGCTGGAACTTCCTATGCTTCAGTTTGTGCCCATTGCCCCTTGTCCTGTCGCTGGGCACTACTGAAAAGAGTTTGGCCCCGTCCTCTTGACACCCACCCTTCAGATATTTATAAGCATATATTACGTCCCCTAGGATGGGAAGGTGGCCATGGGGCATGTTATCTGGACCCTTGTATATTACTGAGGCCTGCAGAGATACTTTCAGCTCCCAGAAGCAAAGGGGTTTTTACCTTCAATGATGCCCCAAGGTGTTTTCCTGCCCAGGACTCTTTTGCCATTCACTTGGTACTCCTTGTCGCTGCCCACCACTGCGAAGGGCATGCTTTCCTGCTGGGGAGAGACATGTGGAGAGACCTATTGAACCCATTCCAGAAAGCAGCTTCCCCATCCACCTTTCCTCGTCTCAGCTCACCAAACACAAGGCCTTCTCCAAGGGAAGAGGTTCTCCAGAGCAACACTTCACCGGCTGTCCTCTTCACCCATTGGTACTATCCCTAGCATTTTGGGCCCTTGTTTTACAGGTGTCTTTGCACCCCATGAGCTTAGTGGGTAGCTTGCAGCAGTGCCAAGGGCTCTGGAGAGGGGGACTGAGTTTTTCTGCCCCCATCTCCAGCACTTCTGAAGATGGAATGACCAGAGAAGTACCTTGGCATAATCAAGAGAGGGTCTGTCAGCCCAGGGCTGCTCATAGGAATAGTTTGCAGTGAGTTTTTTCTCACCAAGTTTGTAGTTCTTCACTAGAAGGAGAGGACTCAAAATAATCCTCCCCAACAAGACACATCAACATTCAACAAGTTTAATGGCTAAAATGGTTGTACTGAGGAAGGCCAGAAATGGGGTAGGGGAGCAGCTTTCCTGGGAAGTGGGACAGTAGGTGAGGCGATTTGGAACCTCCCAGTATAGATATCTTCTCTAAGCACAAGGAGAAACCACCTGTTTCCAGAGCACAGGGGGCAAGAGACCCTGCTATTCATAAGGTTGTGCAGATGCTCATAGATTTACTCTGCTTTATAGATGCCCCTGGGCCTGGGAAGGGACAGCAGTTACCACAGTAATGGAGATTAAATAGCAATACATTTCTTATGTGTGAGACTATCCAAACCTAGGGCAATGATGCTGAAGTGCAGAACAAAATGTGGTGCTCTCTTCAAAACCAGTAACAGTTTGGAGAAGAAGCAAAACCCATCTGGTCTTCCCCAGAATGTGTAATGTGTTGCCAAATGGGAAATAATTAAGCTGGGGAAGGTGGGAATATCAGTTGGCGCTGTAGCAGCTAGGGGAGTTGAAAGGGCAAGCGTCCTGCTGCAACACAAGACTCCTGGAGTTTCTTGAGGACTGACATGAAGGCCAATCTATTTTCATTAATGGCCTAGCCACAAAAATGATGAATGGGATAATTAAAAGCACTAGCATCACAAGGCCAAGAGGTGTTGCCAGGACAAAGGCAGACTGGGTTATTATCCAAGAAGATGCACGTAAGTTTGAGGCACAAAGAGCATCATCTAGGGAACAGCACTAAGGATTTCTGCTGCGACGCTGGATCTCATGAACAAGCAACAACTGAAGAAGAGAAGGGACCCCACATGCTAGTCAGTCACAAGATGACCATGAGCCACCAGTGTCATGCAATTGTTCAAAAAGCACATGTGGTCCATGGCCTTAGCAGTTCAGATCTCAGAAGAGACGGGGGAGCATGGGGTATCAGCACCAGTGCTAGAAAATCAAACTGGAGCAGGCACAGAAAAAAAGCGTCTAGGAGCATAGACTACTGAGGAATGGGAAGCTCATCCAAAGGAGCCTGTCTGCTCTAGCTGACCAGAAGGTCAGCAAAGGATAATATCGTTCTCTATATGTGCCTTGAGGGGTGGAGGGGACCTCTAGGTGGGAGAACTGCTTGAGTCAGTGTTGGCGCAAGAACACAGACATAATCCTGGGTACAACCTGGTCATGAGCAAGCACAGGCTGGAAATTAAGAGACAGTTTCTAGTGCTCTGAGGAGGGAAGGATGGGCCAAGCCTTCTCACACGGCCTGGGGGCACGAAGAACTGGACTGCTTTTCAGGTCAAATTTGGTCAGCAGATGAGAGAGCTCATGAGACAGTTGTTTGGGACAGAGGCTGGACATCAGCCACACAGCAGGCCCCTTTGGTCCTTAATGGTGGCCAAACAGATCATTCAGCAAAAGGAGGTGAAACATAGACCTTCCTCATGCAGCTTTCATGGCACCTGTAGTAACAACAGGGAGAAATGAAGCTGGGAAGGAGGAATGACCATCCCTTACATCCATTGCATCTTTCATTCAGGGGACCACGGAGTACTTAAAACCTTCTAGTGGCACATCTGTTTGACACTTGTTACATATGACCAGCCTCATCCCTCCTTCCCCTCCCACAATAAAATGTTTCCTACCCTGATTTTGTCGTTTTCTGTTTTATCCTCCAAGTCCTCATCGAATTCTTTTTGGGGGTAAAACTCAATTCCATTTACTTCTAGCTCTTTGCGCACCTGGGCAGAGAGACATTTTGGAGCACAAAGTAACACAAACCTGAAGGGAAGGCAGGCAGGATGGCTGGGCAAACACATCTGGGACATCCTTCCAGTGGGCAAGGGCTGGAGGGATTTCCCCCAGGGAAGCATGCAGGGAAGTGATGACACGCGGCAGCAAGGACGAGTCTTTCTTCCCCAGCCCCCGTTACTTGTGTAGCTCTGCAGTTCCCCTGGCAGAGCATATCAAGAGATGCCGCAGGGATACACACCTTTCTTCCCCCTTTAACAGGTGCCCTCAGAGCTGTAAACAGCTGCATCTTCAGGACAGTCTCAGGACTTACCCACCAGCCCAGCGCCAGACTCTGCGCATGCCTTGGGGACTGTCCTGCCATCCCACCTCCAAGCTCATTTCTCCCACCTCCACCCGGCACGTGGAACGATCCCATGCAGGAGAGGAGATACTCACTCTTTGTTTGAATTCGATCTTCTCCTCCAAGGTCATGGTGTCAGCCTTGGCAATAACCGGGATGATGTTCACTACCTTGCTGAGATGTTTCATGAACTCCAGGTCCAAAGGCCGCAGGCTGCACCCCAAGAGGGAACAACATGGGAGGGGTCACTTTACCCTCCTCGCCTTTCGTCCTAGTGACTCTGCCAGCATCAGGGCACCAGCGAAACCTCCCTTGTGTTGTGGTGGCTTGATGCCACCATGCTCTCATCTCCCTCTTCCCATCCATCCTGCCCTCTCCAAGAAACACAGTTTCTCCCTACCCTTGTTATCCTTTCAAGCCCCACAGCACCCAAAGTTAAGCTAAACAGTGGCCAGCCCCGCAGGCGCGGCCCCTGGGTCCGTGGCTGAGACGGAGCAGTGCAGGGTATGTATCTGCCACAGAGGCACCAGGAGCCTGAGGAAGGACGAGGGACTGTACGTACGAGTGACCCGTGGGGGAGATGAAGTAGAGGCAGCAGTGCACTCGCGTGTCTGGAATTCGTTTCTTCCTTGCAATATTCACCTCCTCTTTCAAAAATTTTTCATATTGCTCGTTGATGTATTTCTCAATAGGCTCCCAGCTGTTAAAGTGGGAGAGAGAGATGAATAGACAGGTACAAATCTCCTCGTGTTCCTGCCTACAGTGTTCCCGGCTCTGACAGCAGCAAAGCACGCTCAGGCATAAAAAATATCCACCACAAGCATCTCGCCATCAGCAGAGATGTTTAAGAGTTTCTGTAACTGAGCACAGAAATAGGCACTCGCTGTGTAATGTGTGCATACCCCCGAGCATGCACACAGCCCCATGGTGTTCACAATTCCATGTCCCCATTACTGGTCCCCTGAGTGCAGTAGTTTTCCAGACCCTTTCCAGGCCAAGTAGATGAGAGTCACTCCATATACCATCTTAACTGCAGCCCGTTCTGGGACACAAGGCCTCGACCTTGTAAAACTCACCAGTTCTCATTGTTGATCTGGTCCCCAAATCCTGGCGTGTCAATCACTGTCAGCTTCATTTTGACACCACCTTCTTCAATGACTGGGGAAGAAATTGCAAACAATCATACGCCTCCCTGGGGACCTGCTCCATCATGAAACATGTCTCAGTGCCGTACGAGGGAACAAGAGTACTCTGCCCTCACCACTGCCCAGCAAGCATGACCAGGCCAAGTTGGGTCGTACCTCAACAGTTGTGTGACCCCTACTTGCATTTCTGATCCCAAATTTTGGTAACCTCTGCACCAAAGCCACCTTATACCTTATATTTCATCTGCCACAGGAAAATGTGCAGAGGTAGTACCTACCTCACACAGCTTGCCCTCCCCTCCAGCGCATCATCCTCAATCTGAGATGATGCTCTTTACTCTGCACCACTGTAGAAGCTGTGCTGCCGCTTTGCCATGAGATGTGCCCTACCAGGCTTGGGATGGGACCCGCTGATGCGATTTGTATAGATTATTAAGTGTCTGCAGGTGGGAATGACTTACAGCAAGGCTTAATCCACACAGGAAGACTACTGTCTTGGCAGAAGAAATATCTATAACACTTTTTCTACCCCCACCTTTGGCTGTGGCATCAGTGGCATTGCTGTTTAAGAAGAGCCTTGCCTGGGTCTGAAGCCATCTAAAACTGGCACTTGTCCTTTAAATTCCCATGAAGAAAGGGCTGCCTAATACCAAAGAACTATTTGCATAGACTACTGGGGTCTTCTGCAAGACTGTGCTGAAGCATCGGTATTGCCTCCACCCCAGAAACCTCACTCTTACCGTGCCCAATGGCTTTGATCTCCACCGTCTTAGGGATCTTCTCCTCACGGTTCCAGCCCGAAGATTTGCGGCTCACCTGGGATTTGAAGAGGGTGTTCACCAGCGTCGACTTCCCCAGTCCGCTCTGACCTGAGGATTGCAAAGAGGAAGCTCGTGACACCTGCAACGGCCCAGTGATGACAGCAGGTCCAGGGAACAGAGCCAGGCTGGCAGGGGAAGGGGCTGTAGGTGTCTGCTTGCCTTGTGCAGGCTCTCCTTCCCCCCAGAACAAGCGCTGTCTGCTCCCTTGTGCCCTCCCTGCAGGGCTCGCTCTCCCACCTGGCCTCATAGGACAGCCCCTGGCCATGGGTCCCAGTACCTCAGCTGGTCCCTGCCTACCTACAACCATGATGTTGAAGTCGAAACCCGTCTTCATGGTTTTCTTGCGCATCTGCTCGATGATGGAGTCAATACCTATGTAGCCCAGCAAGTTGGCATTGATGCCCATGGGTTTCATCGGCACGACTGGTTTCTGTCGTGGCTCTGGGACCAGCTCAGACATGGCTGCTTCGTTTTTGCTCTCCACTGGTCCTGCATGGGGAGAGAGATTGAAAGATCATCACTGAGGTGTAATGAGGACCTCCCTGCCTCCTTGACCTCACCTGTCACAGGGGCTGAGGGCAACTTCGAACATCCATTTCAAGGGCTACTGAGGTTGACTGAATGGCAAGATTTTAGCAGTAAGGCTCTTCATGGAGGAACATCTGCTGGAGTTTCCAGCCCAATCTTCTGTGTATCACTCCAGATGAGGAGGTGGAGAAGCAGGGTTTGTTGAGCATGCAACATATTGATGGCTACCAGCAGGAGCAGACCCAGTGAAGCTGTCTGGGCTCCTAATCGGGTGCCCAAAGCTCTGTGTGTATCTCCTCATTTTCATCTCCCCGTTCTCCCCAGGGTCACCAGTGTTTTGCCCCTCCAAGTTTAGCATGAAATTTGCGATGGAACAGACTTTCAAAAATTATCATGTGTCAAGTCCCGGCATTGAAACAGAGTTTGAGATTTACCGTGAGGACTTGCGAGCTTGGCCCTTGCCAGGGGCAGCTGCATTACTTGGCCGTGCTGTGCAGGCTGAGTTTCTCAGAGGAAGGCAGTGATGGCAGTGTAAAGCATGGCCACAATCTCTGTGCTTGCCTCCCGCCCGTAGATCGATGGTTTTTGTCATGCTGGAGAAACTAATCATCGTCATCAACAAACTAATCATCTGCACCTTTCCCTCTTCGCTTCCCCCTCCCCACTTCTTCCATGTAAAACAAACAGGCAAAAAGAAAGGTCCTGTGGGCTTTCTGGCCTCCCTGACTCTTTTTTGGGTGATGGCACACACCATTTATCTCTGTCTCTGGTCTCATTAGCGAGCAGCTCCCACCCGCTGGGAGGAAGCCGGAGGCTGGGAGAGGACAGGGTACGGAAGAAAAGCTGTAATTGATGGGGAAGGGAGGCATGAGGGGTGAATCTAGAAAGGAAGATGAAGGGGAATCAAATACCTTTCATATACAAACCAGCTGCAAACTAGAGCCTCTCCCACTCTAATTACTTGACTCCCCCATGCTTTGTCTCATTAGATGGTTATTCTTCCAGGACAGGGACAACATGTGTTTTTGCTTGGTAAGCACTCCACTTGTTTTGGATGCCACTTCAGTTCAAGTATCTCACACTAAATTATCCCTTTCCATCATTTCAGCGGAGTTTTCCACTCCTCTCAGCAGAACCCGCTGGCTGCAGGGGAGGACGTGAACAGCCAGGCAGGTGACTGCCATTTGGTGGGTGACACACGCCTCTCGGTGAGGAAGATGACTCCGAGGTGACCAGGCTGGGGACACTGACAGCACCAGTCTGGGGTCCCCGCGACAGCTCAGCCAGGCCAGGCAGAGACCGGGGCTGGGGAGAGGTCAGAAACCTTTTGTTCAAGGACAGGGTTAGGCTGCAACAAGCTGCATGGCTGGCTGGTGGCCCTGCCTAGCATTCCCACATCAAAGCTTCTATGCAGACGCAAGGGCTGCTCTACACAGTGAAGATTTTACATTTTATGTAAGCTTTAATATCCCACTATCATGTGCTGAGGGCAGACCTTGCAGAAGGGCCAGCCTTGGCAGGGAGAAGGGTGCCTCTACCCAGCTCCCTTTACACTGCTTGGGAACTCTTTTATGTTAAACTGGGAGCAGGGATCTTCGCTCCTTACCCATGCGCAGCACTGTGAGTAACATCTGAAGGTTCTTGTACCACCTCCATTCTACCTTACCCACATGGGAGAGGTCTGCCAGAGGATGCTCCCCCCTACTGCTCTTCCCCACCCAGCGAGGGCTCTCTGAGCTATCATCACCCTCTCCTGAAGCAGCAAGCAGCACCCTGCGGGGACCAGAGCTCAAGATGGACCGTTGACTTGAGCCAGGCTGGCAACGCGGAGCACCTCAAGCTGCCGGGCAGCTGCCGGAGGAGGCAGCCTGCCCAGCCGAGTGCTTCTCAGCTGCAATCCACTCTTACACCCGTCACAGCTAGTCTGTGCCTTTCCTGCTGACAGCGCATCCCCTGGGGCTCCTGTTGTCTTTTTCCAGCTTTCTCAAAGCTGCTGCCAACCAGGAAAGCCCATCTCTCTGGCACAGCATGGAGGGCCAAGCCAGCCAGCCCTCCTGCACCCTGCCCTTCGCTCATCCTCTCCCCAGCTGCCCCATGCCCCCTGCACTGTGGTCGCGTGGCGGTGCTGTGTCCCTCATCCTGCTGCAGCATCCTCCAGCCCGCAACCCACACAGCCCTGCTGGGGTCCCACCTACCCCAAAGAGAGGGAGAAGAGAGAGCGAGACAGGGAATGACGAGGGGACGTGGGGCAGGGGGCTGTGGCCCCAGTGAGGCACTTGGCTACTGCTGTAATGGGGGCAAATAAACCCCCGAGGTGGCCAGGGAACAGCCTGAGGTGGGAAGAAAGCCCAGCTGAGCCGCTGCATGGGACGGGTGCAGGACCTGGGCCACGTGGGCTGCAACCCCCTTGCTGCCCAGGCATTAGCTTGTCCTCTGGGAGTGTGTTGCCCTCTCCTTTATTGCTTCAACTACTTGTTCTTACACAGGGAGGAGGAAGGAGGAAAGCTGCTGGCCGCCAACCTCAAGGCTCACTGAGAGGTTCACAACTCATCCCTCAACCCCACCGAGGGACATTTTGCCCAGAGCTGGCAGATGTTGCTAACTCTGCTGTGGACATCGCAATACATGGCCACCCCTTTGCAGGCTTTGCTGCTGGAGCCAGGAGCTTGCAGTGGCTGGAGCAGATATTTCGGAGTCAGGTTCCTGAGCACCTACAGAAAGCCCTGAGACCAGGAGAAAAGATCTTCAGAAGTCTTCTTAAATATTTCCTGGATTTTATATCGGTGGTGTCACCCTGGGCATTTTGATTTTGGACATTCAAGGTCTCAGAGTAGACAACCTCCCTTTCTCCTCTCAGTCACTTGCCTTCCTCTCTGTGTGGGCTGCCTTCCTGTACAGCCTCAGAAAGGGAAGCCCCCATTTTCCGAAGAGGTACCCAAGGGCTCAGCTTTCTGCACACAGTTTTCCACCTCTTGACTCCCACAGAGGAATCCAAGGAGCCAGCTGAGGAACAGCCAGCTGGGGAGGTCAGGGTGTGCAAAACCAGGGCCAGACCTGTGAGAGGCACCTTGAGACGTGAAACATGCCTCCCTGGTCTCCTGGGAATGGCTCTGTTTTATGTGCCAGAACGCTAATGCTGCTAGGAAGCCTCATTAGGGCTCTGACTGGCTGGTCAAGGGGTAGCGTTATGCATCCTAGGCACATCCCGTAGCCCCTCCAGCTGTCCCCTGTAATGAATACATGGTGGGGCACTATGGCCAGTCCAGCTGATAATGAACAGAGGGTTAGCCGAGGTTAACCGCTTACATCCACTCTTTGCATTGCCACCCTTTTCCCTGCTGCTTTGTTCTATGTTCTAAGTGAAGCTCATTTAAGAGGCCGGTGGCTGGTGGTACCTCTGCTGCTCGGTTCCCGGTGGGAGCTGCTGGGGGATAATCTCTGGCTCACAGGAGATGCTCCACTCAGCTCTGGAGCAGGGAGAGGTGCAACATCTGGGGCCGGGGCATGCAGGGCCAGAAGGACAACGGGTGCCTGGAGAGGTCCTGGAGGTCCCAGCTAGCTCCTGTTTCTGGCACTCACAGATCCACCCCAAAACCTCTCCCTGGAAGGCCGGCAGCAGACACTGCTACTGCAGCACACCCTTCATGTCTGCCTGCCTCTAATGTTCACAGCAGCTAGCTGGGGACAGAGGTGGCCCCACGCGACCCTCAGGGGCTCAGGTAGTGGGGACTAACGTCTACTCTGTCCCCATAACCCAGATACAGTCGCATCCCCTCCCCCTGCCTTCCCGTCCTTTGTCTGAGTGGCAAGAGGGAGGGAGGGCTGCGAACAGTCGCTCACCACAACCCAGCTTCCAGCAAAGAAAGGCTATTTAACCCCCACATAACGCACGGACAGCCTCGCTGAGGCTCTCCTCTCATGCGGGATGCGATCCATCAAGAGGGATGCATTCGGAGCCTGAAGGTGCCTGGCAGGAGCGGGCCCTTGGCGGGTGATGCGAGGTCCCCAGGAAGGAAAGCAAGCAGCTGCTTCAGTAGCAGAGCCTCCCTGGGGCTTGCAGGCATTGGGATCTGCTCCTTGTTTCAGATCTGCAGAGGTGCTGGACTGAGCATCTCTCCGCTCAAAAAATCGCTTTTCCCCCTTAGTTTCCGTGATGACCCCAGGGCATTCCTCCCGGTTGCGCTGGATGCACCGCCTGACCTCAGGGTGCAGAACAGAGCCATTCTTCTTACCAGATCTTTTTCCCTGGACTGGGGATCACCAGGCATTTTGAGTCAGGCAGGAAAACTCATCCCAGCCCTTGGGGCTGCCGCAGCCTTCCCGGCAGCGACGTTCCTTCCCCTCAGCGCTCTGCAGAGGGCTTGGGCAGGAGCCCGGCTCTGCCAGGGCCGCAGTTAAATCTAGGGCAGCGTGTGCCGAAGCCTCTCTGGAGATGCAGGAGCTGGAGGTGAAGGGGCTGGGCACAACCCCAGCCCAGCTGCCACAGGGTGAGATGTTCACCTCAGCCCCAGCCGTGCCCTCAGTGCCGCTCCCCGGCCGTGCAGCCCTGACCCCGTACCAGGGCTTGCCACCTGGGCGGCACAGCTGCATCACAAGGCGAGAAGATGATGAGCACCCCTGGACCAGGGCACCCATGCCTGCCTGCCCCCCTGCCCGCCTGTGCCCGGGCTCCCTGCCCGCCCGCCGGCTCCTGCGCAGATGCCCAGGGAGCAGCACAGGACGTCCCCGCTGCCCCCGCAGCCACTGCCTGTCACTGGCGAGGGACAAGCCAGTCGCCGAGCAGCTTGTTTGGCTTTCCCCAGCCCTGGACCAGCTGGGATTATCTCTTTCTTTCAGAGCAGCCCCTGACGCCAGCTACTCCCCATCAGCACCGCAACCAGCCCCGCTCGCTCTCCTTCACGCCAGGCTGCTGCCACCGAAGGGAGCAAAGAGAGGAAAGACAAAGCCAGGAGGGATTTTCCCTGCTGCCCTTCAGGGTTATTCCTCCCCACGGCGGAGGGTGCCTCCGCGAAAAGCCCCAGCAGCGTCCCTCCGGCGTTGCCCAGCCCTGCCAAGCCCGGAGCATCCTACCTTTGAACATGAAGCTTCCTTTGTCTCCGAATCCTCTCCAAAGGGGGTGGGTCTCCCCCCACTTTTCTAGCCTGATGCTGACGCGGTGCGGTGGGCTACGAGGCTCCGCTTTTACCTCTCTCTTTCTTCCCTGTGTCCTCTTCTCCCCCCCTCTCCTTCCCCTCCTTCTCCGGTGGCTATTTCAGCGGAGCGGGGATGCTGGTGCTGCTCCTGCTGCCATTGTCATGTGACCTGAATATTAAACATCGCCGCAAAATCTCCCCCCGCGCACCCTCCCCGGCTCCATCCCGGCCCCCCAGCTCCATCCCGGGCCCCCGCCAGCATCCCCGGCCGGGGGTACACAGCCATGGGGAGGGGGGGTCTGCCGCTGATGGGCCCCCCGTGTACCGGAGGGGCCCTTCTCGCACACCCACACCACACAGGCCTTTTCTTGCCCCTTTCCGTCCCAATTCCCCAGCGGTTTCAGCGTCTCTGCTTGTTTAGGGAGGGGGATATTTAACCCTTCGTGGCGTCGCCCCAGCGGGGCTGAGAAAGGGCGCTCTCTCCCCTGAGGCATTTTTTGGGGTTTAGGGGATTGCGAGGCCTCCTCCTGCTTCCCGGGAGAGAGGAAATTTGGAACGTTTTGGCTCATCAAAAGCGATTTGCCCTTCAGCTCCGCTTGCGGAGGCGTGAGAAACCTTTTCTCCTCTGGCACCGCGATTCCTGGCTGTCAGCCCGCAGTGCAGAGGCAGAGCAAGTGCTGTCCTCTGTGTGTGTGTGTGTCTGTGTCCGTGTGTCTGTGTGTCTGTATGTGTGTGTGTACACACGTGTGCATGCGTGTGCTGGCCTGCCCATGTCCAGTGGACGTGCCCACGCCTGGAGAGCCGTGCGGATGCCCCCAGCTGCTGATGCCTTTGGAGGGGGCCGCTCCTTCCTCCCTCTGCGTTTCCCCCTCCCGTGTTTGCGAGCCCCGGCCCCATCAGGCACCGTGCCCCCGCCATGCCGTGCTGGAGCGTGGACACCCGGGATGGCTCCGACCCTCTGCTCGGTGGGATGAGGGGCGCATCCTTTCGGGGACGTCCCCAGGTGTCCCTCCGGCACACAGCAGCCCCGCGGGTGGGGGCCGGGCTGCAGGACGCCTGGCAGACTCGGCGAGGGGTTTGGGCACCTCTCTTGGCAGCGCCCCGGGGCAACAACGAGACTGCACCCGCTGTGGTTACGGAAGCGCTTGGAAATCACTGTCGGGGCTGGAAAGTCACCCCGGCTCGTCTGGGCGGTCGACAGGCCGGCTGCCTCCAGACAGACAGACGGACAGACGGGCACACCAGCACCCACAGCGTCTCTGGACACGGCGCCTGCAGCCGCCCATTCCCCACTGGGTGCCGGGCTCAGCACCGCACGGCCTCGCCTCCCACCCGCCTTCGCCCACCCACACCCCCAGCACGGGTGAAGGGGCAATCTGTCCTGGGGGGAAGCCCCCATCCTCCCCCATGTCCCCCCGCCTCTCCCGAGGGGCCCGGCCGTGCGCCCAGCCCCACGGCACCGCCGAGGGACCCCTCGGTGCCTCCCTCCCCCTGCCCGGCCCAGCCCAGCAGCGAGACCCACCGGAGCGTGGCGGGGAGCGGGGCACCCCCATCTTCGCCGCCGGGCTGGCCTCAGCCCCGCCAGGGCC
>Ga0065711_1047829_pt1 | contig 12125 bp, 4 predicted proteins | sample Hoacrofraction12_FD_59098 | JGI IMG/M metagenome (GOLD analysis project Ga0065711, IMG submission 59098) | Hoatzin crop microbial communities from Cojedes, Venezuela - Epithelial fraction 12 v2 (version 2) | ecosystem: Host-associated > Birds > Digestive system > Esophagus > Crop | place... | reverse complement strand
GCCCAGCTTTCCAGCCTATCCAGGTCACGCTGAATGGCAGCACAGCCTTCTGGTGTGTCTACCACACCTCCCAGTTTGGTGTCATCAGCAAACTTGCTGAGGGTACATTCTAACTCTTTGCAAGCATGTCAAATTCTCGAAAACCCTGAGGCTGCTTGTGTTTTCCAAAGTAGAACTTCATCTTTCAATTTGAATTGAAGGGATTACACACTTTTATGTATTTCATGTAGGTGATAACTACAATGTTTACATAACTAATTGCTAACTAATTGCCTAGTTAGGTGGCAAATCTTGTTCCTTACCATATCAGATCCTAGAGCCAAGTGATAAGTGCTTCCAGTCCCCGTTGAGACTGTACAGTACAAACCTTGATCTTCCCAGAGCTGCATATTAATCCTCTGTTCAACAACTGCTGTAGAATATGGAATGGTTCATTCTAAGTGAGGCCAATTTCATCACCCTCTCACCCCATCACATTAAGAAAGACAAGACACTCACCCAGTACATGAAGACTTTTTTTATTTTACTAGCTACCTATCTAAAGAAAAAATGTACATCTCAAATACAGTTGTCCAACAAGGAAACTACAATTGTCCTTCTCCTGAAGTCAAAAAGAGTTACTGGAAAACGCTCTGGAAGGCAAATGGGAAAAAGCAAGCAGATGCCTGCAGCTCAGCTTTACAGGTTTCCTTGCTAGAGCCACTGACCAGCAGTTACTTCTGTGTACAGGCAGGACACAGACTGAGCCCCATGTTCTTGTGAAGTGCCATACGAGGTAACTGCCTCAGTACTGCCAAATGAAAGAGTAGACAAGTTATCCATTTATTTTGTTTATTTTTTAACCTCACATAGATGCTGGCTACCCTTTGTGTCAAAGAGTTCACATGGACTGATTTTCTCTGGCTTCACAAGAGCAGACAACTCAAGAAGGAGAAAGGACAGAATGTCCGGATCAGGCCTGGCAGCAGCCAGGAGCAACTCTCAGCGACAGAGCAAAACACAAGTGCAGTGATGATAACAAGATCCCCTGAGAGAGACGCCAGGGACATGTAGGGAGGAAGGACAAGCAGGAAACACATTCAAGAATAAAAGAACCAAACCCACCAGTATCAGGAAAGTGAATGGAACAAATAGAAAGTAATAAATCTAAAGAAAGAACTGAACTCAGGAGGACATGGGATACAAAGAATGAAATCAATGTATGCAGACATGTGTCCTTCCAGCTCTCTCACTGCAATTGCTACTTGCAGGATTAGACCTGTTCATCAAAAAGTAAATGTGTCATATTCACTTTCATAATGATTCAAAAATATGAAGCCAAGGAAACAGCAATTGTATAGAGCTTATCCTTTAAAGACCCCTGGTGCAGGTGACGACAGCACACAGTGGCTGGACTTCCTAACAGGTTCTAGAGAGCAGCAGTAAAATTTACAGAAATGCAACATAAAATAGTGCTCAGAAAAAAAACACATCGGTGTTCGGGAAGTAAGGTGCCACCTTCCCCGAATCCTCTACCAAACATTTAGTCCTAAGTTTGTCATTATGAGAAGGTGTACTTTAACAGACCTGAACATGAACTTCTGAAACTGCCTTTGTCCGATTCAGTACTGTGCATGGAAGTCTAACGTAATGCACATCTAGCAAATCATGCCCTGATTAAATACTTCAAGTCTAAATGAAAAGACACTGAAAACATTTAAAAGCAAAAGTTTTCTAGGAAATATCCTCTTGTATTCATTAAATAAACAACAGGTAAGTTTACAGCTTTTGTAAAGGACACCGACCCAGAACACAAACCCGTTTCCTGCAGAAAATAAATGTGCAGTTACAAAGAAAGCCCTTACAGTAACAGTACAGGATACAACAATTAGTCTAATAAAGGTAGACTGAGCATAATATAAACACCCAATTGTTAAGTCCCACATTTCAGTTCAGCCTAGACTTGTAGCAAAGGAAAGCAACACTTCAACAAATGATTACAGCAACTGAACTACGGTTGCTCCATTCCCTGGAGGAAAGCATCCATGTTAAATAAAAATATCAATTACTAACACCAGTTTAAGAGGTGCAGTCTAATAGCAGTGCAGACTTTCAACTGTTGCTGATAAACCCCACCTGTTGTTCTGCTTCCCATCTGCATATAAACAACGTTGCTCTTTATTTACCTCTTTCCACATAAGTGATTGCCAGTGTCTGTAATATTATGGAAATTCATAAGGAAAGAGTGAAACAACACACACTCTTCACTGTACACTCACCTGCCCCAAGTAAGGACATCATCGTAGATTGTGCTAAGGACACATCTGGCCTATCCCTGGATTGAGTCAACCAACAATGTAGTGAAAAGAGGGATTTTTACACAAGAAGTAATAAGGGGTGCGGTACTGGGAATATTGCCCTAATAACAATGGGAACTATTCGCACTAAAGGAACACATCTTTGGCTCATTCCACTAATTAGAGACAACAAGTCTTCCTGCTTGTCAGTTTTGTGCTACTTAAACTTGATACTTTCTGGGCAGAGTTTCATCTTTATTTTAGAACCTATTAGATACAATTAGCTTCACAGCTACTGTGCAATCTGCAACAGTCTCAAATAAATGTCCAGGTAGTTTAAAAACTCAAAATCCCCTTTAAATCATTAACAAACTTAATATGCTGCATTTCTTGGCGATTACTGCTATGTTCATTTATATTACTGCAGACCGAGTCTTGTTTCTTACAACATATCCAATACGAGTAACAGCTTCCTTAAAGACATTTGCTGCTCTTTCACAATTAGTGCCTTTCCATACAAAAAAAAAAACCCACCCCAAACTGTTCACCATCCAATTTTGAAGCTGATTTGTGTACATCTCTTTCAAGTGAGCGATTTACTAACAGCAGCTAGCAGCTGTGGTAGCAAGGTGCAATGTCAGCTACACTCCTGTAGCACGTGAAGCTGGCTCACTGACCGACACAGGCTGGAAAACTTAATTGCTCTGTTGACATTCACAACTGTAACACATCACAGCTCGGAACAGGCAGCCACAATTAACGCTTTGTAACTGAGGAGCCAGGAATTGGTGCTTCAGAATCTACTGACAGAGGTCCAGAGGTGAAATAAAAGCTTTTAAAGAAAGACTATGCTATAAATGAAAATAGTACACAAGGCCACATCACCCTCCAAAAATGTTGTTTTCTGTGTTTCTTTTTTTGGGAATTACATACTTGGGTTTTTTACATATACATAGAAACTCAACCCCTCCCCTCAAATAGACAACTTAAGAATGGGGTCTGCCAGCTGATGACCATAAGCAGGACTATGCGCTTCTGGCTGAACCGACTTAACACTGGACTGGCACCAGACACGTTCAGGATTTGTAGGGATATTCTCCAACAATAGAATAGTAAAAAGCAAAGAACCTATTCCTGGCAGCCAATGGGTCACCCAAAGAAACTGTTTAAGGGTCTGTAAGAATCATCTGTTTTCTGAGCTAGGAAATTATGGTGCACATCACACATCTCATGACAATTCTCCATTCTGCAGCTGAAAATTTGAGACCAGAAAACATTTGCTGGCAAGCCTTTAACATCATTTTCCATGCCTTCTGATATAGCTGTTATTACACACAAGCCCTAAAGATCCCTCCAATCTAACGGCATTACTTGACTTGTTTGGCTTATTTTCAAGGTGTGAAAATGCAGTTATGTCCAAATACACACACACGGACTCCCAAGAGAAAAATCCTCACATCAGCAGTCTCAAGCACGGATTCAAGATTCTCACTCTGGGGACCTGGCACCTCCCAGAGATGTTTGCAAGGCAGAATAAACAAAAATTGTTAAATATCTGATCAATAAAGCATTGCGTAAGTCTGTAGTATAAAACCTGTCATGGAAGACTAACACAGAACAAGGATAAGCCCTCATGCAAAAAGTGGAATATAAATTAACTTTAATTGCCAAAAGGTCACAGTTCAAAGCTTCAAAATGTATTCCTGCAGTATTCAGCCAATTAACTCATCAAACACTGTTTAACTAAAGCCACTGATGTTTACCACACTGGTGACTTTACATAAAGTAACATGGAGTTTAAGAAAGTGTTTTTGATGCTAATTGTTAGTCTTGGTAATGAAATTACAGTTAAATTACAATTTAAATGTTAATTCGATTTTGATAGAAGGCCACCACAGAATTCATTATCATCAGAGCTAAGTCACATTATCTGCTCTCGAATTTAGTGCAACTTATGAATCAGAACCCCAAAGTTGTGTTTCTGTCAACAAGCAACAGGATCAGACGTTCCAAGATACAAACAAACCAAGCAGTTCCATTCACCCTCATGCCTCTCTAAAGTGACTTTCACAAAACCACCACCATTTTATAGCCAAGAATACAGATTTTTGATGATTCACTGTATTGTTGGGAAAAAAAATCATATTTTGTTACTATGTACCTATAAACAGAACCAAACTTAATTGCTTTGAAAACCAGTAATGAAAAAAATGCTTAAAGCCAGAATTAGAATCCAAAAGTTTACGTCCACCTTCCAGTTTGTATCACAGACATACTAAGCAATAGTGAGGAAATAAATTTTTCAATGCTTCAGCATCCCCAGCTGTAAAGCGTCAACAGTGATACTTCCCTCTGACACAGCATGCTGATGCACCATTCACCAGTGTTTGCAAGGTACCACAAGATGCTCAGGTGGAGGCAAGGTAGGAGAAATACATTAAATACCCATAAAAACAGACAGAGCATTTGTCTGTTCTCTGATCTGTCACACCCATCAGTTTGTGGAAGAAGCTATGAATCCTGAAGTCATGACTTGACAGTCCCTCTACCTGCCAGACTACTGATTAAAGCAGCTTTTCTCCTGATGTCAATTCTTTTTTCTTTTAATTAACTCCTAAAAGGAGGATATTCTGTTACCTAGAAGTGAAACCCAGGGGTAAGAATGAAAAGGCTTTCAAATAAATCAAAGCTACCACCTTGCACTTACGCTTGAACACACTGAGCATGAGGTATTGCATGGTTAAAAAAATTGTTACATTTTCGTACCTGTAACCTTCTTGCTTTTTATAAACTGGTGCTCCAAGAGCTTAAAGAACTTCTTTAAACTCATGTTAAGCGGCTGACGTGGGACAAAAATCGAAGCATACTTCCCAGTTGCCTGTTCTTGCCATCAGATCAAACTCATTTAACCCACACTGCTAACAGCAAGCTCGGTATCCTTTTATGAACATGACAATATTAGTAAGCCTCAGAAAATGGTGTCATACATGGAATTTCCATATTACATTTTTATTTGGCAATAACAAAACTCACTGTGATTTCCTAAATGTTTTACTGATGAACTGACATTTATTTGTGAAGTATAGTACAGTTTTCAACTGTTTTAAGTCCTAAACAGATATAGCATCTTGCTTCTGCATTTTCATCCACAGGAAAAAATCCGTACGCAAAATTTGTGAGTACAGCAATAGATAGGAATGCTTTTTGTCCTTTATGTTCTGCTAAGAGAAAGTAAGCTCATTGGGGTGATACAGGGATTCTTTTTGCATACAAATTAAGGTCTTTAGTTCAAATTTTCACCATGCACTACTTTACACAAGCAAATGTAGTCTTAAGAAAAAATATTAATTTTTCATCATGTTAATATAAAGGAATGATATTAGTCTATCATTAAAGGAAAATAAATCCTGTGTTACAGACTCCACCTAACAGAAGCTGATTTGGACTCTCACCTCACAATAAAGATGTCCAAAGAAAATTCTGATTTGTTTAGTGGGTGTTCTCACAGAAAGTTTTGGACACTTAACAGAGTAGTACAAGTGCATTACAGAGACTGTGTAGTTAGACTAAACCCTTCTTAGTAAAGCTGCAGATCAAATACGATTTTCTAAAAAACATTGCTTGTACTGGTCTCCCTGATTTCCAGCATGATGATGCAATGTTACTAAGCAATATTCCCCAATGTATTTGTCTAGTTGTTTAGAGATAAATACAGTACTCAGCACTACAGCAAAACAAAATAATTGAGCCTCTCAAATCACATTTGAATTTAAAGATTCATTAAACTCAAAGAAGATGAATACTTTTGCCCTTTCACACTACTATTACCATAGTATTTAGTGGAATCTGTGACAGATTTGTTACAACCATTTTTGGCAAAGTATTTTAAAGTTTGCTAACTAGTTGTAGGCTAGGGAGAGGTCATGGAAAACACTGTTAAGAATGCCATTCATAAGGAACCAAGGAAAACACACTTATCTTGCATGTGTTTTCAGTATTGTCTGTGGATATAGTGAAAAACTTTATTCCATGAGCATAACTACAAACAGCCAGACTCTGAGTTGATACCATTATTCCTTCCAGCCCTTGAGTCTTCACAAGCACAAAAGCCACGCTTATTTCCAAATAACTCAAAATAACTTTGTGTGATATCAGATAAAAATTGTGCTTTAATACAATAAAACAATGAATCACAAATGTTTAGCATTTCAGTACTTAAGTTGATACTTCTATCTTCCTCTGCCAAAACACCAGGCATTACTAGAAGTGCCGCAGAAACACTAGATAAAGTATACATTATAACATTTTAGGGACCAAAGGTCAGGCTGTGGAAGGACCAGTTCAATAACACTGCTAAATACATATCTATACTTCTGTTCTAAGGATGCATACTGGTGTACAGTGAGACAGAAACTAGAACTGACAAAGCAGCTGAAATATTTAGAATTCAAGTTCCACGATGCATCATTACAAAACTGTGGTTAACTAATACAAAAAAAAAAAATCTTTAAATGCCTCTTGAGAGGTATCAGAACAATTGAAGTCAGAACTGCAGTAAAGTAGTGAGCAGGAAGATCAAGTAGCAAGAAACATTGAGCATGTTGGCTTTTTAAAATTTCTTTTAATTCGGCCCATGAAGCATACATACCAAAGACTATTCCTATGGCAGGACAAATCTGTGTTTTTTTCAAAATAAAAGCTTACAAAAGAAACAGGCACTTCCTTTCCATCTTTGCCCTCCTCATATAAAGAGCTACTGTTCCTTAATCCAAAAGCAATCCAAACGATTTGCTGGAATTAACCTCTAACACTGGCTAATTTGTTTTTATTCTCATTCTTCCTCAGTATTTCACTTCCTTATTAGACAGCTGCCACAGAACAGCATTGTAAACTGGGAAGATGACCAGAAAATGCCTCCAGAGAACATTACATCAAAGACACTTCCTGCCCAGCTGAGAAGCTGGTGATCCAGAGCTGTCTCCTACCTCCACTGACCCCACAGGCATCACCTGCGCTGATGAACCAGTAATTGGAAAGTGCTAGTCTCAATCAGAAGATTATTCTAACAACCACATTACACAATAAGGAGTTTATAAGTTATTAGAAATAAAGCTTACATTTAAAATTGACCAACTACACCTCTCACTTTTACCCCTATTTTCCCTAACATCATGTAGCATCTCTAATAGTCTGTGTCATATAAAGAATGAAAATCAGAGTATTCTCTTTCAAAAATCCAAGAAAGTATCAACATCACCAGAAGCTAAACAGAGGTTCTACAACATGGCCACTAATTTTTCAAGAGAGCGATGCCAAAAACCAGGAGTGCTAAAATAATAATTCCACTTGACATTCTGATGGCATCCAGCCAGGGACTCAATGCCAGAATCCACCACAGTGCTTTATTTGATTGCTTAATTGTTTTACAAGGCCAATTCCTAGACAAGCCACACTGTAAAACTTCCACATGAGAGAATGCCAGAAATATTCACTTTTGCGAAGCTCAACACTGCTCAGGAAACAGGAGACTAACTTTAAATTTATAAAACTGTAGCGTGAAATTAATCTCATTCTCTTGAAGGCTAAATACCTTTTTTTGTCCTTAAATAAACACAGCTCCTTCCATTCAATGATCAAAGAACTTCACAACCCTACCATTCGTGGTACTTTTAATAACGCATGCACCATTACCCTCATTTTACACACTCAAAGCTAAAACAGAAGTCAAGTTACACACCCACCGTGACACAGCACTTCTGAGGCAGAACTGAGCTCTAATAATGAGGAGAGATGGGGTTTTGAACAGAACAGTTCTGCAGCATGACTAGCGAGAATGTTCCTGGCACTGTTACTCACTACAGTCGCTGGGCTGTTTCTTTTACAAAACCCCCTTCTCTTGAAATCAAACAGCATCTCAAAAGCAATTGCGGGCAAGTTCTATAATAAACTGTATCTAGTAAGATCTGGCGTATACGAGCTTTTGACCCAGTCCAATTAAAAAAAGAAAAAAAAATAAAAATAAAAAAAAGCACATGCTACAGGAGGCAGGAATAGCTAGAAGGTAATACAATCCGTTAATCACAATTCACCCAAAAGGTCACAGTAATGACTCTTAGAAGCTGTTTAAAAACAAACCAAGATTATTTTAGTAAAGGTTATACAAACCGTTGTTCACCACTTCCAGTGTAAGTGGGTTCCTACCCCTTACTGCGATTTTAGGTTCTCTGGTCACAATCCCACATTCATTTGCCCTGCTCTTCTCCACCCCATTTCCCCCCCAACTCATGGAAGTCGGCACTCACAGCAATTCATGGACACGCTGACAGACACTGTCATCACATTCACTTATAGTCTTGTTTTAAATTATAAGGATTTAGTGGCAGTTCATAAAACAGCTTATCTGTCAGTCGTATGAAAAGATCAGAATACCACCCCTCCACCTCCCCAGTCCCCCCGCAAAGAATCACACCACAAAAATGTGCCTAAGGAGTAAACACAGAAATCCCAGATTCTTGCCAAAATGCACTTAGATTTACTTCAGCTGACTGACATAAACATAGCAGTTCTGTCAAACAGGCAAAGTTACCTCTTGTAAAAGCTGGTGCTCTCAGCCTATCGAAGTGGTTTGGCACTACACAGGGCAAAACTTCAAACCGGCTGTGAACCTAAAGTTGAACTTCCCGATATTTCAGGAAGACTGCACAAACGAATGTGAAGCCACCTTTGTATTTCCAAATTTGTCTGCCCTTTTTCTTCTAATGACTTAAGCATGGTCACGCTAACAGCATCAACTCCAGCGGCACACCACAGCTATTAACGCAAAACTGAATCAACTGTACACTCTTTGGAAGACATTAAACTGCTGAAACTGAAGTTTCAGCCCTTGTGAAAATGAATTTCTCTATGTCTTCATCCCAAGTCTCACATATAAAGCACAGAGCATGTGTTGGGCTAGCTCACAGCAGCTGTGTTGCTTCCAGGCAAGTTATTCCAAATTTAGGCTTCTGTAACACTTCCAGATAGCCATGAAGACCAGCAGTCCAGACCACTGAAAGAGGATTCACACTGGTTTTACTATCTTATCTAAAGAAGCCATGTTTTCACTAGTATGGTATGTATCTGGCTGCTGCGCTACTCTCAAAACCAACAGACAAGCCTTTCTTTGATCAACATGCTTACTGAACAGATTCTAACATTATGTAGTAGAAAACAAGCATATGCAAACGTAATGGATTCATTACTGATTAGGGAAAATGTAAAGTGTTTAATCATTCATAAATCTATTCTTATACGCATAGTAAACTGTACTCAGCCAAAAAAAGAATGTAAATACAAAGTACAGACCTGTTACACACACATCTTGGAGAATGACTAAAGCTTTCTTGTTATTTTTAAATTTAAAAAAATCTAATTCTAATTTTTGTTAATGATGATTACTAGACCAAAAATTTTTTTTAAAGGAAAACCTTCTAATAATTATGCTCTTGAGTCATATGTATATTATTGATATATAAAATCCAAAAATCAAAACAAAAACCACACTACTACCCCTCCACTAAGTAAAAGTTAAAACTGGTATTATGATGAGAAGGAGGAATAGACTCTGAGCTGTTAGAAAGAGGACACCGAGAGGAAGAAAACCAGAAATAACATCTGAATTACCACACGCGCGTATGGAGTACAATATGTTTCAACACAATGTACATGACTACAATGAATAATATAGCTATTTGTGCAATGGCTTTCTGTGCAGCTTCGTATGCCATGAGCTTGTGCTGAATGGAAAACTACTTATTGATTAACCACCTAAGTAATAGCTGGAATTTATTAAATGTAGCTCTACATTTGAAGAACCAAAAAACCCAAGAACTGATCATATGTAATTTTCCCCTCTTTTATAAAATATATGTCAAAAGCTGCTAGGTTGTACTGCAATATTGCACAAGCACAGGCAACAACCACAAGTCTTCAGATTTTTACAGGTATAATTTATATTACAAAGATACTGTTCTGCTTACATGTGCAGGAACTGACTGATGCTTATATGCAAATGAGTCCAATTACTAAATCGAGGTCCGAATTTATATAAAGTTTCACAGAGCAAGACACTTCAATCCTTCTGAAGCACCTACTTTGTGGACTTGCAGTCATTTGCCTATGTGCACATGTTTTGGTTTCCCTTCTGTGGGTTAACAAGAACACACGTCAAAGCAAACAAGAACATGAGCAGCAAATGAAAGTGAAGTGCAAGTAAGTTTGATTTGACATAGAAGCTGAAATAACAGGGGAAAAAAAAAATCTTCTTAGTGAGGGTTGTCAGAAGTGTCATTTGTAACAGGAACAGGAGGGGGAAAAAAAAGTGTTTCTCTGACGTTTACATTGACAGCTTCTCTTGAAATGTTACACTGACAACCCAGACTGTCCCTACCATAACTACATCTGACAGGAAAGTCCACTCTCTTGATGGCTACAGAGATCTGAATGCAAATTAGCAGAACTCTCATTCACTCCCAACCCTTCAAAGCTAAAGCTAGAAACCAGTTCCCTATAGCTTCAACCAGTGAACTCAAACAGCAGCTCCTCTTCTGCACAGCACACGCCGTCCCACAGATCACCTCACTCCACAAGCACACATCATCATTTTAGATGAGCTAAGGATCTAACCCAGTTAGTTCAATGAACAGGATCACGCATCTTTGTTCTGCAAGACTGGACTTCAATATACTTGAGAGTATGGACACGGATGACCTGTGCAAGTGTAGCTACGTACAAAACACGTGCATGTATTCGCCACATACATTTTTATGGATACATACACACATAGACACAAAGATGTAACACTTCCAGCGCAGGAAATCCCCAGGATACTCTTCGCTGAAGCCTGCGAGGGTACGTGAGTTTCCCTGGTTTTATTCACGTGCTTAGGCATCTGCCACTGGCCACTTCTCAAGACAGAGACTACGCAAGGTGGCTCTTTGGTACCGCACAGCAGGGCTGTTGCTCTGTTCTCATCCCCTCGGGTTCCATAATCTGGACACTATTAATTAGCTCTTCTCATATGAGCCCTCTGAGAAGTTTTGGAAAAAAGACCTGGAGGAGGAGAAGGCTTTACAGGTGAGTGCTATGAGAGTGTTGCAGGCGCCAGGGAAAGTGCTATGAGCGTACCTGCTGGCTGAGGAGTTCAGAGTTCTGGAAGAGGATGGAAGAGAGAAGAGAAAAAGGCAGACAAGGAGGAAGGAAAGAAACCGGGAAAGACTGACGCTCTCCGGCACTTCTACTTCAGGCTCATTTTAGAACACAACTGTAATTTACGTTATGAGTTAAAGCCTTTGTTTTGAAAATATTTAAGCTCGCTGCATTTCTGTTTCTGAATTTATGCTTAGCTTATCCAAATAAAATTGTATGCGATGTAATACCCAGACTGCACTTTCCTTCACATTGCGCAAACGTTTAAAAAACCCACTACACAGTCAGTAGTCCCTCGGATTACGCAAGAAGGCAGAAGAGGGGAAGGAAAAAAAATCCCCAGTCCCACGGTAGCCACACATTCCTCGAATGCCAAGGAAAAGCCCGGGCGCTCTCCACCTCGCAGCCACCGCAAGGCAGAGCCGCGGCGCGCAGTGCCCGGCGGCGAGGGACGGCGAGGCGGCAGGGCGCTCGGGGAGAAGCCCCCGGGGTGGGGTGGGGGTCCTCCCCCGGGGACACCCTCCCGCCGGACCCCCGCCCGCCGGCCGGGACCCCCGCAGCGGGGAGGCCGCCGGGGAGCCTCCACCCGCCCGGCGCTGACAGGAGGCCGTCCCCGGGGCAGGCCGCAGCTCACCTCGGTCTCCACCACTTCGTGGTAGGCGG
>Ga0065711_1047827_pt1 | contig 12125 bp, 6 predicted proteins | sample Hoacrofraction12_FD_59098 | JGI IMG/M metagenome (GOLD analysis project Ga0065711, IMG submission 59098) | Hoatzin crop microbial communities from Cojedes, Venezuela - Epithelial fraction 12 v2 (version 2) | ecosystem: Host-associated > Birds > Digestive system > Esophagus > Crop | place... | reverse complement strand
CCGCCTGGACAAGATCCTGTGCAGCTTGCTGTAGGTGACCCTGCTTCGGCAGGGGGGTTGGACTAGATGACCCACAGAGGTCCCTTCCAACCCCTACTATTCTGTGATTCTGTGCCGTGTCATGTTACGCTGAAGTCAGCAGAGCTGAGGGCTGTGACTTGGAGCTGGACGCTGCATAGGAAGCGGGACCTCGGCCACGTGTCTCCATTACTTCTGTTGGATCAGGCCGGAGTGGGAGATCCCTTTTGCTGATGCTGTGTGGTTATATCAGATTGTGTGTCATGTGAAACTGTACCTGCTCTGCCCTTCACCTGTAACAGATGACATGGATGGATAGAAGCTGACGGTGGCATTACATACAGGGGAATTACCCTTTAAAGAGTCAGCCTTTGTAGGCATTTTGTCCAGGACACCTAAATCAGTGACATGTATGGAAGCGCTTTAACAAAAACTGGTATTTTTACTTGTTTCTAGTTTCTGAAGGGAATTTGAACTAAGATATTGTGAAGATTATAGAGTGTGAATATTTGCCAGGTGCAGTGATTTTCTGTGAGAGAGCTGTAGACCCCAAATCTGTAAAGCACAAACTTTGTGTATTTTTTTTCTTTTGTGGATTCCTTTGAAGTAGTTTATTAAGAAGAATCAAAAAGAATTTTAAAAATGTTTTGCACCCCCATTTACATGATATCTAAGACTTTGTGTTCTGGAAGAGGTTAATGTGATTGAGCCTGCTTATAGAGGAGCGAGAAGAAAGTGTCTATGTTTCTGTTACTTTGGTTCTTCCAAGTTCCATCTTCTTCTGTGTGTTGTTTCACAGGATGGTTCCCATCATGATATTTCCTGTGTGGTAACCCCTCGTTGTTATGCTAATACTTCTTCCTTAACTGTTTTAAGCCATCCCCTTTCTCATTTCTTCTACAAATCTTTCAACCTTTTTTGGCAAAGGATTCCCCAACCATTTGTCACACTTTTCTGAACTCTTTTTGATGAGCCACCTCTGAAAGCAGAAATGTCATATTGAATGAGAAGTGTAAGTTTCAGGTGATACACTTGAAACTTGTCTGGCCAGAGTAGTATGCAAAGATCTGGAAGGAAAGAAGGAACCACCTCTGTTCTTGATTAATTCAGTGGAGTGGTATGTGTCAGTTAACCTCTTTGCCTCAGCTGTACGTAACTAAGAGTTCTCAGTGTGGTTAAACCTTGCAAATCAACATGAATGCTGGATGAAACAAGACAGATGTCAAGATTTTTATTAGAATTTTTGATGCCTAGAATGTCTTACTCCAATTTGGAACAAAGGAAAAATTCTTCGGTCTAGAACTTCTATGAAAAGCAAATCACATTAAACATATTGATACAGTATTTCTTTGAAGCAAAATGCACTCCTTCAACCTCCAGCAGTTGCTGACTGAAATGGAAACTGCTGATTTTGTTGGTGTTACAGTTCTAATAGTGGTCATGAAACAGATAGGAATGATAGTTTCACTTATTAGCCGCTCTGGGGTTTCCAGATTATAAGCCAATTATATTAATACTTGTTTCTCTTTTCAGGTGCAGATCTTGCCTTTCCTGCTTCAATCCATGACAATGTAGTTTGCAGTAAAACATTTCAGATTCTTTACAAAAATGAGGAAGTTTCTGTGAATGACGTGATGATTTTCAAAATAAAAATGCTGTTGGATGAGAGGAAGGTAAAATGCCATTCAACTTTTCTATATAGATAATGAAGTATTTGTTATGTACAATTTGGGTTAGTGTAAATAAGGGACCTGAAAAAAATTCATGCTTCTACAATTTCTTTTCAGATTGAGGAGTCTCTTAATGAAATGAATTTTCTGCTAACATTAGATCTACACTTCACGGATACAGACTATTCGTAAGTTTATATAGAGAAGATTTTATTAACAATATATGTTAATTTCTTAAACTGATTAAATCTGTATTATGTGTAGATATAGTGTGTTCATATTAGACACATCTGAGGGTAAAAAGAAATCCAATGCGTAAGTCTGATTTCATAACTGGTTTGTCTCATTCTGATTTTTTTTTTTAGTTTTTTTTTTCCCTGGGGAAAAAAATATTTTGCTTTCCAAAATATAGACCTATGCTAAATTGCTATCTGCATCAGTTATTAATAACTTGCACTTTTAAATATGATTGTTCTTATTATATGTTGTTCTGTTTTAATTTCTTTTTAGACCAGATGACCTGAGCACACTACAGCCAATTAGTAGCCGAACTTTAAAGTTGCACTTTAACTTACACCGGGGCCTTCATCATTATGTCAATGTTATGTTCGATTACTTCCACCTTTCTGTCATATCAGTTATCGTCCATGCTTCCTTGGTTGCACTGCATCAGCCATTAATAAGGTAATCTCTTGTTAATAAAATGCAAATAAATTACTGAGTGTCCAAATGGAAATGTTATAAAAATAGAGTACTTAGGAAGGAGTTAAACCTATGGCCAATATAGTTTTCTTTATGATGCTTTTGGAATTCGGAGCCCAGAGAGATGAGAAACATCCTGTTTTCAAAGTTACCTGGAACAAACTTTGAGGGTTTTTTTGTTAGAAATGAAGAGTATGTAGTGTAGAAGAGAGATGATACCCAAGACCAGAGAAGAGGAGGAATGTATAATTAGCTATATTTATACATGTATGTCTGTATGTATAAATATTTATACCTTTTCTTAATCTGGAAGATCTGCTGCTCACTCTAGTTAGTGACTGAAATAGGTGCCATTAATACAAACAGGGCATCTTCTGTTAGCTGTCTTCACAGTTTTCAGTTACTAGTGTGGTGGCAATGAAGTCTGCAAATGATGCGTTTATCATTTTCTCAAGTAAATGGAACCGGAGAATTGAATTTTCTCTTTAAAAACCTTTTGCCCAATTTTTACTGAAGCCTTTTTATTTCATTGACTTGTGTCACCCTTTACAATCTCTGTTTACCTCGCTTCTCTGTCTTGAAAGTAAGCGTGAAAAAGGGCCATACAGTCAGTCATACATATGAAATGTTCTTTACACAGCTTTTTCTTTAGTGTAGCTATCTTTGCCTTCTTCCATGGTCTTGAAATACTCCATGCTACCCCCCCCAGGTTTTTTCGTATTCAAATTCAAGCTGTGCTGTAAATGTCCAAACCTTTAGCTTAAGGTCCCTGTCTTCACATGATGGAATACTGTGTCTCTGTGTATGTTAGATAGCTGTTCTGTGCAGTAGGACTCTGCTGGTTTGGAGGATTCATCTGTCTTTTTTTCCTTTTTGTCTTCTTTTCCCCTCGAAGTTGGATTGTTTTGGTGATGTGTTGTAGGCGTGGTTGTATAGTAACGGAACTGGGACATCTGAAGGGATGGCACAGTGTTATTTGGGAGAGGAACAAGTAGTGAGGAGGTGGGAATTGTCTTAAGCTAGTATTGTTGTTGAAGACTTCATTTGATAAAATAAAGCACTTGAAGTAGCAGCAAGTATGTGAAGTGTAAGTTGTCACACTGTACTACAACTGCAATTCAAGCGTTTCCACTGTATTCATCCCGTAGCTGTAGGGCTGAGCTTCACTTCATTGTGAGAAAATGAAAAACAGATTTTGGTACTAGTTTCCAGCCAGAAATATATTTGTCCCTGCTGACTTTCTGAAAGGTTGCAGAAAATTTGGGGGTTTTCATATAATTTTTCCTCTGACTTTTCAAGTGATGATACAATAATGCTGTTTAATTTTAAACCTCAACTTGATGTAGCTTGTGTAAGGAGATATAATTGAAAAACAGCAGCTTCTGTGCTGCTTCGGTTATCTTTAGAGTAGAATGTTACTGGTGTCTGTAAGGATCCAAGATGTCCTTTAAATCAGTAGGAGAGGAAGAAAATTCTGTATTTACAGTGTTTTATTTCAATTGGGCTATCTCATATTGTAATACTTAGCAAATACTTTATAGTTGCCGTATCCATATCCTGCTTGCTTTTCTGGAGCACCTCTTTCTGAAAAACCTGGACATTGCAGACTTCACTCCCCTTCATCCTTTGGGCTTCCCTGGGTGACAGTTGGCTCCTCCATTTGTGTCACGATCACAATATGGGCATCCCTTCCTTTCCTAGGGGGTCACTTTTTGAGTGTTTTCATTTTCAGAGTAGCACTCAAGTTGTTCTTCTCTTGGGAAGAACCAATATTAACCCTTTCCTTGAAAGAGAGGAGCTTATTCCACTTGGTTACAGCCCTCGAATCCTGTACAATCTACTTTTTTTGTTAACCTGTCATTGCTTATTTCTGCCCATTCAGTCCCCACTTTCTGCATTCATTCATCATCCATCAATTTTTCCTCACTCTGTGTGCTCACAAGGCCACTGTTGCAGGATGCTCTGTTTTCCCATGAATTCAGGATGGGCTTTCCTACTCAGTGGGCAGAGGTCAGGCAATGGCAGTTTGTGTGACAGCTTTCCAACTGCTTGCTACTGCTTCACTTTGAGGAGGTAAAGTCCCCACAGCAGAGTTGGCAAAAAGTGAATGCCTCTTCCCTGGTACAGTTCCAAATTTTATCTGTATGGCTTAAACTTCCAGGAATATTGTTTAAATTAGTTGAGGTTTGCATTGGAATTAATGAAGAAAAGCTTCCACAATCTCCTGGCACAGAGTCTGCTGACCTTCATGGTGAGAGATGGGAACACAACAGTTGAGGGTAATAATTTCTTAAATTTCTCCAAATAGCCGGAGATATGCTTTGAAGATAACTGCTTTAGAACCAAAAAAAAAGGGCAGCCCACCATGCTAAGAACTTCCAGGATCTTACTGACAGTTGTTGTTTCTACTGCTTTTCAAGAAAAATCAAGAATGTGTTTTAACTGTGGTAGATCTGTGACGCATAGTATGTTCAAATAATCAGTCCATTTGTGCTTTTTGCAGTTTTCCTCGCCCAGTGAAGAATACATGGTTGAACAGGAATGCACCAGCACAAAACAGGGACTCTGTGATTCCTTCTCTTGAAAGTGTGGTCTTTGGCAATAACTACACAAAACAGTTATCAGCAGATGTAAGAGTATATCAGTATAACTTTTTTTTTTTTTTTTTGGGTAATGTTAATTTTATCTTTTCGGCAGAAATATTACTTCATAAAGAATGAATTTTCTTAGACTTACTGTAGTGTGCCTCGTGATATGGGAGATGAGAAAAATGGTTCCAAAGGGCTATGTTACATGCTTGAGGAACATGTAGATGGAAAGCTTACAATATTTAGTGTTTAATTGGATTTTTAAGATATTGCAATCCATTTAAAATCACAAAAATATGGATGAGGTTTGTGAAGAGGAGTCATTTATTTATCTGTCTTTTTAGTTATTCTGTTAGCACTTCATCTACTGTACAAAATTAATATGTGGGTCATCTTTTTTTTTTTTTTTAGGGATGCAGTTTTGTTGTTTCAGAGTCTTTCCTCAGCCATGCCTATAATTTCCACTATACACTTTGTGCCAGTTTGCTGCTTGCTTTCAAAGGGTTACATAGCTATTTCATTATGATAACAAAGGAGCTCCCCTCTTCTCACCGAATTGAACTGGGTATGTTGAATGTAATAAAATTCATCACTTTCCTGTCGCTATTTATTAAAAATACCCCCCTTCTAGACTAAACCAGCATAAATTTCATAAATCTTGAATATTAAAACCTTTCTGCTCAAACTGAGCTGGAGTTTAATAACTTGATGAAAAAAGAAAGAAACAAGTACTGTCACATTACTAATAAAATGAGGAGATAACAGCCTGAATTTATGCAAATTCATTTTTTCTTGTTGGTCTTCATTTGCCCTGATATTTCAAATCACTGTGTTTAGCGGTGAGAAAGTTAGAGAAACTCTTAATCCAAGTAGCATGCTGCTCTTGGTTGTTTGTTACAAGGAAACATTGTGTGTTTCTGTAAAAAGTGGAACTCTGTAAGTTTTGATTTGAGAAGAATATGACAAAGGAAACTTACTTGAAAACAGACCTACAAGAATAAATTGCTGCTGACTCAATTTGTAGTGTTATTGACTCAATAAGTAATTGAGCATTTAAGTATTACTGGTTTCAGGAAATAAAAAATGTTGCATAATGTATATCACAAGTGATACCTAATCAAGAAACTACCCTAAAACTATATGCTTTCATGTACTGATCTAACTGCACTAATTGCTAGGCTAGCAGTAAGCTTTTTTACTAACTTTAAGGCAAATAATAAATCACAGATGAAAAAGTTTTTAAACAGACTTAGTTACCTAAGAATTAGGAAAAGATCTGACTAGACAAGAACTGTTTCTATAAAACTGAATGGCTAAAATATGCTTTCAGAGAAGCTGCTTCTTTAATAAAGTCAAAATTATGCTCTTATGGGACAGTCTCATAGAAAGAAATTTAAGTTCTATGGCTATGAAGACTTGTAGTAACTACATTTAACAAAAGTAAATGTGGAAATGTAATACATGGAAATGTATGTTGCATTTCTGTAGAATGCAGGTATTTTAGAGAGCCTAGTCTCAACTTGTGAACTAGGAGAGCGGCGAAAGTAAAAAAGGAAACTACATTGGCATTATAAAGCATGATTTAGACTTTTTTCTCATCAAGCAGGTAGCTTTTTTGTCATGTAAAGTTCTATTTAAGTCTGAAAAAAAAAATAGGTCTTTTGGAATTTACGTTGATTGCAGATAGCATTTATTGATTTTGTATTGTTTAATTTTACCGGTGTCAAAACTAAGCATTATGAAACAATAAGGTTGGAAGTGGAGATATGAAAACTATTTTTAAAATATGATGTGGTCAATTAGTGATTCAAGCAAAGAATGTTTCACTTGTGTATTACAAAATACAAAGCTATTTTTTTAATATTTTTCTTTTTTTGAGGGAGGGAGTGCATTACAAATTGTGCATAGAAAAATGCCAGAAACAGAGGCTTTTTCCTTATAGAAGCAAAAATGCTGCTCCAGTTATGGTGCAAAGAATATTTCTGTGTCAGTTATCTTAATCTTGATATGGAGGGGAACACCCTGTTAAAGGAATGACTCAACTCTTGGCCTTCCTTTTAAGGACAAAATGTACTTTTTCCCAAAGGAATCTGTTGGCACTATTGTTGTTGTAAGGATAGGCTTAGACTAAATCTTGATGCATAAATGTTTCAGATAGGGCCTTCAGTTCACCTGAAACATTCCTATAAAATATATACACAAGAGAAAAAAGCCAGCCATTGAGTTGCGTAGTTGGGTTGTACCTTTCAAACCTCACTGAAGTCACCAATAACAGTTCATAAGCTTCAGTGGAAGTTGAGTCAGACCTTTTGTCACTTCTGTGGGTAATTTAGCTTACCTTCAGGAATGCACACTAGAACAGAAATGCTCAAAATAAATATATGAAGAGAAAATTACTACTTACATTTAACATTCATTGTACATATTCTGCTGACGGTTTGTTTCCTGTGTTGTTTTTTTTTCCTAATTTTTTAAGTCTCTGCTAGAATGGCTTTGTTTTCATATTTGTAAATCCTTTTTCATTTATTTCAGTTATTTTGCATATACATTGATTACAACAGTTGATATAACAAAAAGGACTAATATAAATATTAATTATGCTACTATTACTTACCATTTCCTCATGAAAAATAACTAATGCCTATCATTAACGCTAATTTTTCTGAAATATGTCAAGAGTTTTTAACAAAAAGTGTTTCTGTGATGTCTGTAAAGAAATTGAAGCTCTCTGGACTTCACAAAGTACACAATTGTCATTTGCATTTATTTTTAATTTTTGAAGTAAATGTACTGTTTTGAAGTGGAGATTTTACATGCAAAGATTACATGGGCATTGCAGAAGACAATCTCAAGTTCTGTTTAAATCTCAGAACCCTCACTTTTTTGTTTTAAGTTTGATTATTATCTCTTTAATTTTATCTTTTAAATTTTTATTTTAATTTTATCTTCTGTTTTCTTTGCTGTTGCTCTATTGTATAATTTTAACACAAGACTGATTTTGCAGAAGCATGTGCAGACAACTGTTTGACTCAATAAGTAATTGAGCATTGAAGTGTTACTGGTTTCAGGAAATAAAAAATGTTAGCATGATGTATATCACAAGTGATACCTAATCAAGAAACTACCCTAAAATTATATGCTTTCATGTACTGATCTAATTGCACTAATTGCTAGGCTAGCAATAAGCTTTTTTACTAACTTTAAGGCAAATAATAAATCACAGATGAAAAAAAGGAGTGTAGTAACTAGTCATGTGTGTGCAATCCCTATAACTAGCCAAGGCCAGCATGCAGGTCCTTTATGAACGCCTTCTCAGAAGAAAATACCCACGAACCCAGAGAGACGCCTACCTAGGTATGTTTCCAAAGCAGGTGATATAACCCCTCAGATTTTTATTAATAATATAAAATATTACATTTTACTAAAAATATAAAATACTACATTCCTTTGTAAACAGGAACGCTGTTTCACTATTCAGCCATAGTGGAAGTATGTTGAACTCTGGTGAAGTCTGCAGAATTGAGCTACTTATTTCTAGGCTGAATATGGATAATAAAATGAAAAATTATTACTGGTTTTTTTATTTAGTGTTGTTTTATTTCAGTAAACAAAAATTAATGAAGAGTTCAGTCAGGTGTCACCTTTTAAATAAAACAGATGAAAATTACAGTTTCATTTAATTCATCACAGGCTCAATTTTTTAGATAATTAAAGAGTAACACCTTTTGGTCCTGAGAAATCTCTAAGGTTGCTTCTGGTATCTCAAGGCTTGATTCTTCCAAACACTACACAAGATATTCTCAAAGCTTAGGGTGAATTTGTCCATATCTAAATGGCCAGTTCTCCTGTTGGAGTGTGTCAGTGTTGGCCTGATGCTGGACAAAAGACAACGGTGCTGTTTAAGCACAAGGAAGTTTGTGATGATGGGAGAAGAATAAAATGACGGTTCAGTCTCATAGTAGGTCACCAGCTTGATCATCTATAACTGCATTTGGGTTTTATTTTAAAAAGAAGACAAGCCTAATTTTTAGCAGAGCCACCAAAATTGCATCAGGTGTTTGCTGGGTGAACACTATTGCTGCAGAATGTTAATGCTTAATTTCCTTTTTGTCTTGTATTGACTCTTGTTTTGTCTTTTTTGTTTTAATTTAGCATTGTAGTTTGAGATTTTCCATAATGATTTTAGACTTCAGAATTTTAAATGTTGTTCAAAGCCTATTTTCAACTGCAGCGTGACCAACAAAATAAATAATCAGTATTGTGTCTCATAAGTAAGCCAGTTAATTTTTTCACTAATGACAAAATTTGTGTGGCCACAAACAGACCAAAAGTAATACCATATCTTAAACTGTTTTCATATATTTTCAGAATAATTATCGTCAAGTACTGTTTAGCTAATATAGGTGTATGTAGTTTCTTTCAAAAACATTTCTAAACTTGTTTCTGAGAAGTTCATGCATTTCTGCAATGTGTATTTTCTCAGAACTTTGAGTTGTGTGAGTTAATTTGTTTGGAATTAAATTTAAACCAAAGTATAGCGGATGCACTTACTTGAAAATCAATGTATGCTTACCAATTCTAGGCGGTATCATTCAAAGGCAAGTTGAGTAAACACACTGTTGACGTTCTGTTAACCTATGTTCATTATTGGTATCCTAAATTTATTATTGTGGGTTTCAAGGCATGTTTTTTTGGTGTATGTTTTCAAGAAATGTTGTAGGTTTTTTCCTTAATACTTTGTTTCAGAAATGAATTTAAATATAAATACTTGTTACAGACAATTTTAGGGTTTATAAATTTTTACCTTGTTGCTGGTACCTCAGATGTAGAAGGAAACCAAAACGTGGTACTAAATTATTACTTAATTGATCAGATTCCCTTAAGTAGACTAGGAATGATTAACAAGGAAAAACATTTTACATGAAGGGATAAGTCTGTTTTGTTCATAAATAAGTCATTGAAGGTTCAGATCCAGTTTAAGCTGCCATACCACGGAAGATTGATTTGCTCTTAACAGTGAGCTACAGAGAGAAATATCATCTAAAGAACAATTTTATTTGACTAAAATACAATTCCTCGGACAGTTAAAGAATTGTATTTATGTTCATGTAGCTTGCAAATCAGGTAAATAATATACCTGTAGAAAAAAGCATTGGAATAAGGTACCTGTGGAAAATCTGAGGTAGAAGAGGAATTGTATTACCTTGGTTGTGAGCGATGACATTGCTGCTGAATAGCCGAGCAGCTCTCAATGGATAATCTGCAAACTGTTTCATCTAAATTACAGTATTTTCAAGTATAATGTTGAATAGAAAATTGGTATCCTTGACCCAGGTATCATGATAAGTGGTCATGATAGTTGCAAACCGTTTTTTTATTAATGCTGTTCTGTCCTCAATCTCAGAAATTACTAAAATATTATTTTAATGGAAGTTTATAATTTACTGGATTTAAAGTTGATTGTAGCACTTAATACGGCTTCAAGTTTTATTTGATGGGTTCTTTTTCATATTTTAAAATTGTTTTGTGAGATACTTGGTTTTGCTCTGCAACTTGGAAAGTACATTTTTCATGGATGTGTCCTCCCATCTTTCCAGAAAACATAGATGTAGAAGTTCGACTTACAGAATTGTGTGAAGAAGTAAAGGTACAATTTTTTTTTCCTGTATTAAAGAAGTGAAATAACTATAACAGTAGAGTATGCTGATTTTATATGCTACTTGGGAATAAACTGTTTACTTCGGTGATAACATTGTGTATGGTTTTTGCCAACACTTATTTCAGCTCTTCTTAATTCAAAGAGAAATTGCCCAGCTGACTCCAAAACTTGAAGTATTGATCTGGTGGCTTGGCGTGTCAGTAGTAGCCATGGTAACTTTTGTGTATCATGAATTTGAAGATTATGGAAAGGTGGATTACTTGTATTAAAATCACATTTTGAATTTCTGCATTTATAATTTGAATTCTTTGTTTTTGATGACATCAGATAACAATGTTAGAAGATCAGGCAGTAGTAGCAAGTTGTACAAAAGCATGTTCTCCACGTCATCCCCTCGTCTGGAAGGACTTGTCCTGATGCTGTCTCCTTCTCCTGTTGTCCCTACCTTCTCAAGGAAACACTGTCTACTTCAGATTAGTTAGATTTGTCTCCCCAGCTCTCTCCTTAGTCAGAATGAGACCCAGCTGAACAGCTAACTTCCTTGTCACAACGAAGTTTAAAGCACGGGTTTTAAAAGCTTTTTGCAATATTGTTCATGTTTCACTGCTGAGTGGACCATCTGCACAGCTTCTGGAGAACAGTAGGCTTACCTTTCATTACTGTAGTAGAGTATAACTGCAAGGAAATGTAATACTGGCTTTAAAAGAATATCATTTGTATAACTGGAGACAAAGCCAGCACAGTTAGCTCCCCTGGGCATCTAATGGTCTTGCTTTATGTATTAAAAGGGCTTTTTACATTTACATAGCTTCTGTGAATTCTTTAGTTTCTCCCTTAGCTTGCAAAAGTATGTTTATATTTTTTCCATTTTCTTTCTTTTGTTCTTTTGTGCAATTCTCATAAAAAATTCCACTTATTTCCACTCATCTGCTAAGTTGGTGTTTCAATATTTGGAATCCTTTTTTCTACTTGCTCTTTAGTATTGCGAGAGTTGGGTCTTTACTATCTTTACTTTCTAAACCCTTTGCCTCACTGCCATATGTGCCTGCAATGAGTTTCTGAAAAACTGTAATTCTTTTTTAAAATGGCAGGGAACATAAGCCTGACAGTCTACAATTAACTGGCATGGGACTATATCACAGGATTACAGTACGTTAAGAAAGAAAAACTTGTTTCACACTGAAGTTGTCTTGGTGTCATCTGGTTCTAGGAAACCTATACTATAACACTGCTTCCTGATTATGCTTGGAGTGTGTGTAGATATTTATAATATAATAGGTTTAAACTGAAAGAGGGTAGGTTTAGATGAGATACAAGAAAGAAATTCTTTAGTCTGAGGGTGGTGAAACACTGGAACAGGGTGCCCAGAGAAGCTGTGGCTGCCCCCTCCCTGGCAGTGTTCAAGGCCAGGTTGGATGGGGCTTTGAGCAACCTGGTCTAGTGGAAGGTGTCCCTGCCCATGGCAGGGGGGTTAGAACTAGATGATCT
>Ga0065711_1047826_pt1 | contig 12126 bp, 7 predicted proteins | sample Hoacrofraction12_FD_59098 | JGI IMG/M metagenome (GOLD analysis project Ga0065711, IMG submission 59098) | Hoatzin crop microbial communities from Cojedes, Venezuela - Epithelial fraction 12 v2 (version 2) | ecosystem: Host-associated > Birds > Digestive system > Esophagus > Crop | place... | reverse complement strand
CCCTGACTTAATCATTCAGACAAGGAAGGGGCTTGGGGATTTTCACATTTAATTTTTTTTTTTTTTTTTTTTTTCCAAACTGACAAGTAGCATGGTTTTTTTAGCCTGTTTTCTTACAGTCTTGTGTCTTCCGTTTGCCCACAGTCTTCAGGGGTCCAGATAGCCATAAAATACTCTAAAAATACAAGATGCTAAAAAGCCAAGAAAGCTGCTTTGTTTTCTCTCCGGTAAAGTAAAATTTTACTTCAGGAGTCCATAGACTTTACTCCTCTTTGCTCTTCGTTGCTTTTAAAACTTGTTCAGGTTTCTCATCATCAGGAAATCGGTGTGTCATAATTTTAAAACATAAAATGGATGGATATATTGAGCACATGGGTAAGTTTCCATCATGTTGCACTGCAAAGACCGTGAGCAGTGCAAGTTAAGCATCATCTTATAACTGTCTGGTTTACTGTTTTGTTTTCCTTAGTGTAGGTGATACGCTGTCTCCTCACAGTTGTCTTTAGTGCCTCCCATATACTGACAGGAGAAACAGTTGAGACTTTAATTAATGACTTTATTGCAATCAAGGTTCCATTTTAGTGCAGAATGCTTCCTCTTGTAGTAGTGAAATATTTAGTCTCCATCTGGCTGATCTTTTCTGTGAATGCCCCGTGATAATTAGGAAGAAACATGAGAGGATGGTCTGAAATTAAAATATGTTTAGTGGAGGGGTTAGCGTATCTTGGGACTGCTCATGTAGAGACCCAGACAAAATTTAGGAATGTAACAGCAGTTTGGTTTTGTGGCAGCATCTTTCTGCTGCCTGCCAGGCCCCAATAATTTCTAGAGTGGGCTGCGAATGTTACAGTGCAGCTGCGAATGTTACAGAGTTTTATTTTAAAATAACTACCCAGTAACACGAACCAGGTGTAACTCTTCACATTGGATGGGAATGTCCTGCTTCCCCCAAAGGTTTTCCACCGTCTTGTTGAAATGGTCCAAGGCAGTAGCACTACACTGCAATTACAGTATGTTAATGATGAGCTAGAGTTGTACATTCCTCTTAACATAAATCTCTGATTTTCTACATGATTAATTGGAATCTGGAAAGACTGACAAGGAGGATCAGATGGGGTGAAAATAAGAGATAAGAGGCTGACAGCCAGCTCTTGTTGTAAAGGAGAGTTATTTTGAATAGGAGAAAAAAAATCAATACAGAGGTTGGAGAATTTGACAGAGTTATAAGAGCTACTTTAATGAAAGGTAGCAGATTCAATAGGATTGTTACTTGAAATGTGGGATTGTCTGAGTTAGAAAAATGGGACTGTCTCTCCCCGGCTGTAAAGGTGAGCTTTACGTGCTGAGCTTACTGGTTACTTAGGCCACTGGGTTTACTGGAATTCACTCTGGGCTCTCAATGTGTCAAGAAAAGGGGGAAAAAAGTGTGTGTGAGAGTTTGCTAAATTCTTTTCTTCTGCAATAGTTACTTGATTATGGGAGGAGGTGGAGGAGGGCAGCAGGTGATAGCTGTTTCTGCTGCTTCCCCAAGTTAGGTAGCTACCAGAGAATATCTGGCAAGCCTCTGCAAAGTAAAATGTTTCATTATAAGGAGGTGACTTCATTTGGCCCTAGCTGTAAGGAACAGGCTAGGACTCTGATAGACTCGAAGGGACGTTCAGCAGAAGCCCTTGTCTGACGTGTCCATGTCAGCCTCCTTCCCCCCGTGGTGATGGCGAGAGGTGAGTGCAGGGGGGGATGCTGCGCATGGAGGCGTTCTCATCCAGTTTAGAACGGAGCTGAACCTCGGCATCCTTCTGTGCAAATACAGCTTGGACAGAAGAACTTCATTAAGCATGGCTAGATATGGAGGCTTCAGTAACGCTGCAGAAAGAAACTTGCTCCTGCAGGTGTTGGAGGGCTATTTTATTGCTCTCAGTGGAAATGGCCACCTCAGTCTTAAACAGAGGAGCCAAGTTTTCTAAAACTGTTCGTAGCTTTCTAGGTCTGGGAACTTAGAGGCAGGAAGGCAATTATTTCAGAGCCAAACGCACAGTCATGAAGCACATGAGGTTTCCGGAGAGGTGAGCTGCAGGTCAGTCAGGTATCCCTGGGCTGTGGCTCTGAGCACGTCCGTGGGTGCACCGAGCACACGGGTCGGGTGTGTTAGCATGCCGTGCTGCGCCAGGTCAGCTGTACACAGGGTCCTGGGACACTGGTGGAAAGCATATGAAGTTTGGTAAGTGCTCGGCGCTGTCTCTTTGCTTTGGGCAAGTCTAACAGTCCTGGGACTTTGGGACATCTTGCCCTGGACATGTATGAGCCTTCCAGCAGGCCCTCTGGAAATAGATAGATAACATTTGGGGAAAAAAAGAAAAAGAAACATTACACAAATGTGTTAAGAAGTGATAATGTTTCCTTGGCACACAAAAAATCAAAACAAAACCTTAATGTGGTTAATGGGTTTGTTGGTAGCTTGTCTACCAGTATTTCCCATGGAAGTCGTTTCACTGGGTCTCAAACAGTGGGAATAGATTTCACCAATGTTAATCATGATTTAAGGCAGGAAATTATTTAAATTGACTATTATACTGGTGCTTTACTGATTGCTTTTCTGTGTGGGTTTTTTTTCCTGAAGAATTCTAAGCAGTTGCTATAATTTCATGCCAAGAGAATAAATTACGTCAGACATGTTTTTTGCAGTTAGAAAGCTCGGTACACTTATTCAGGTTTTACTTTTTTTTCTGTTTTATCACATGTCAAAGAACTATTTTCTAAGGGATGATGACCAAAATGTTGTGTAAACCGGAAAGGAAGATTCATCTTCCTGTCTGGTTATTCATGTGTCCAAAAAGGTTTTCATGAAAATTGATTTTATAATATGGGTCACCAAAAGGCTTTTTAATTCTGGGGGGAGGCAGGCTATGAAATGCAATCCCTGCGGACTGTGCTGATCAGTAGTATCGTATTTACAGTCTTGCCCTCCCACCTGAATCCCTCTGCTGTTTCTTATATGAAGTTTAGAAGCTCTTTGGGACGAAGAGTGTCTCTTTGCTGGGTTTGTGCAGCTTCTGCCCCAGTGGAATTCCTGCTCTGGGATACAGCAGAGCTGCTGCTATAACCGCAGGCTTTGCAGGGATGAATTGCTTTGTTTTTTCTATGATAAAGCTTCACATGATGTAAGAGATCAGGCAGCAATATGAGTGTAGTCCCTGTTATTTCCCCAGTTCACAGGCATTGTATTTCCAGACAGGATGGAAAGGTTAACTAAAGTTGAAAAAGGATCTAAAACACAGCAAGAGTTTAATGCGTGGTAGAAATGAAATAACAATCGAGTGCTTGAAAATGAGAAAAAAAGGTATGCGTTTGTTCATGCTTTGAGACACACAGCACTCATCTTTCTGTAAAGAAAAAACAATTTGGGGAAAGTAGTCATATCCCTGAGTATGTGCGTCCTCTTGCTCCCTATTTTTCTACCCAGCTTAATAAGCAAAATTCTGTATTCTCTAATTAGTTGGACTTTTCAGCACATGCCTCAAAAGGCCAATAAAGTCCTTCTCTGTCACCATCCCATCTAGGCTGGCTGTCCTCAGAGGGGGCTTTCCTTCATCCTCTGCCTGCAGAGAGGAGGCGGAGCAGGCTCGTGTTTCCAGGCAAGCTGCAGCCTCTTCTGCTCCTGCTTGTGCTCCCTGTCTGGCCGGGAAAGCCTGTGTTACCCAATCCCACAAACAGGGCTTGGGTATCCTTGTCCGTTGACCATTCAGGAGGTTTTTTTAATAAAACATAGCTCCTGATCTAGACATGTGTAAAAATACAAATTTTTGGCTTCCCACCAGAATTAGAAACAGCATTACCAGGTGGGAAAGAGCTTTTCCCCCTGCAGTGGGCTAGCGGTTTGTTAATAGTTTAGTCGAGCACAGAAAATGGCACCTGGTCTGCCAAAAGAGCGGTAGTGTCTCCGGAGGAGGCTGTTAATTGTCCGGGAAAAGAAGATTGAAGCTGTCTGTTGAACAAGTTAAGGATGAATCATTCTTCTCTGGGATTGGGGCAAATTCAATTTTTGCATGGACTCTCAGACACTAAATAAGGAGTGGAGAGGCAACCTTGCTCACCTCAGGTGGTGAATGCAACTTGAGAATTAACCATATGTGTTAGCACAAGATGGATCACACATCTGGTTATGGAAGGGAGAGACATCTTTGGGATTTGATCATGCTAGAGATGGATTAAATTTCTTGAAAATCGTCATTTTTGTCTTTTATAGAACTTTTAACTACATTCTGTGTTTTGAGGTTCATGCTCGCAACACCACTTGTGTTTGCTCTTTACCTTAACTAGATTGCTGTAGGGTGATTTCAGTTATTTCAGATGATTTTTTTTCCCTACATAGACCGCTGCCATTCCTTCAGGGTGGCAGTGCCTGCAACTAAGATAGCAAATTCAGTGCTTAGTGCCTGTGTGCGGCACTCAAGGGTTCTCAGAGTAGAAGATTTAACTTTTTAAAATGCAAAAGTACCCATGGATGAGTAGCCAAAATTACAAAACTCATCTGAAGAGGAAACCTCTTTTCTTTTAGTTTCTTATCACCCTTGATTGAGGGGGAAATTCTGTTCTCCTTTCTTTGAGGTCCAGAGCCTCTTAGGACATCCTGGTGCTCTTGAGGAGAAAGGGGCTTGCTGAGAGTTGAGTGACACATTTAATCATGCCGTGGCACATACCAGGCAGGACCATAATATCCCATAAGAAAAAGAAATGCTATTACATCCAGTTCAAAATAGGAGATTGGAGATAACAGGAAGGTTTTAAAAAAGATTCATTTTAAATTCTTTGCTTGAGAGGTCTCATTCTGTTTGGGAAGCAGGAATGTGAGTGCTCACTTAATGAGCTGCATTCAAAAGATGAAATTTCAAGAGAGTAAAAGTAAAACCTATTATTTCACGAACATAAAGGTAGTCACCCATCCTCAAATCCATAGTTGTGTCTTTCTCCCTAGCCTCATGTAATACTCCCCTTGCTCCCTGTTTAACTAAGAAAAATATTAGGGGCCTTTGCTTCGAGGAAATACCCGAAGTAGACACCTTCAATCATATCAGCCACTGATGTTAAACCACATGCTGTTTACTAAGTAATGCTGAAAGCTACATGCTGTTGTTGCTGGCGTACCATTTATGAAAGGCCTGTTAGCCCTCCCACTGAACCATATGGTGATTTATCAGACAGTTTAATAGTAGCAAGACCAAGACCCAAATTGGTCAAAACTAAAAAAGGATACTCCTTATGTTGCCTCTGATAAAATGTTCCTATTCCTTTGGTAGTGTAGGGGCTGTGCGTGCTGAGCTGCATGTCCCCTTACGGGGCACAGCCTGGAAGGGATTTGCTGTGTTTCCAGGGTGCAGCATTACAGTCTTGTGTGTTGGTCTTAAAACCGAAAAAAAGGAACTGGGAGCAGCACTCCCTGGATGCTCGCAGCTCAGACAGCTGTTGTGTTTGTCCATTTTAAAGAAAAGAATATGAAATATATATGAAACATATGAAAGCTCAAGTGCAGGGCTCAGCTCTGAGGAGTTTGAAGGTGAGACCACGTAAGAGGAAATTAATGTTTTCTGCAGAAGAAAAGCAAGCTCTCATTTCAAAGAAAGTTTCCTAGCAAACTATTTTTGCCTGCTTAACCCTGGAGGTAGCAAAATGTCCACATGTGATCTCTGACATAGTATTGCTGCATTATTAGCAGAATTAGTTGAGATGTTTTCCCGTCATGATCAAATAAGGTAGAAGTGGAAAACATTTTGGTAACACTGCAAGGAATAATTTGGCAGCAGTCAGAAGCTGGAACTGGAAAAGGGCAGTAGGAGAGAAATAATTAGCAGGATAATTTTCAGGCCCTGACAACCTGACCTGTCTTTCTAGCAGTGAATGGATTCACCTGACACCCAGAGATAGCCATCTGATAATAGCACTCATAAGATCAATACATCGATCCTTTATCCTTGAAACAGTATTTAAAGTCTGTTCTTAGGTTCATTTCTTTACTTCTGTAAAGTTATAGCAATCTGGGATTTGAGATAATGCATTCATTACAGTCTTATCGGCCTTTCTTCATTTACTGTATTTTAATGCATCTACCGTGATTGCTGAAGAAGGATGAGCTTAATCTGCTTATACTTTAAAAAGAAGGGATGCTCAAAAGATTAAAATGGGGCCTCATACAGAACAGGTTTGAGAGTCTGCAGTGCTTACAGTGGCAGGGCCGTTTCAAACATAAAGATATTTCGAACGTAAAGCCTCCGCAGTGCTGGCTCTGTAGACCTCATGGCGAGGAGAGAAGGGGGAGCCGGGCACAGCTGAGACTTTGCTTTTGTAGATTCAGATTCTGCCCAGGCTCTCACTCGACTAATAATGCCAAAATGTCACTGGGTTAAACCTAATGCTGCTTCTTTCTGCTAATGCACCTCGCTGGTCTCCCTCTCTTCACATTGTGGAAAATTATTTTTGGGAAATTATTTGTGGAATTGTGATTCACACCCCAGGACACAGAAACGGCGTGTGCACATGTGAAATAATGCTCATGCATATAAGTATCGTGTATGTAAGTACGGAGAGGGATTGAGATCTATGCTTCATCTGCATGGACTCACCAGTTTCCCCCAGATGCGTGCGTATTGAAAGAATTTAAACGGGACTGTGAATTTTATTTTTGATGGGTGCTGCTGTGAAGGACAGGAGCCGTACAGCAGCACAGTGATGTTTCTGTGATTGCACCACGCATACGTTCTGTCTCTAGCAAGGGGGGAACTCAGGTTGGAAAAGACCTATATTTCTACAACATCAACCACAAAAAAGATCCTTTTTCTGATAAAGACTGGAAAGATCAGAGAGTGCTCTCTGAACGCCTGGGAGGAATTGTACCTCTGTCTCTTGGTATTGACGGGGGCTTACTGCGGCAGCCTGAGGGGCCAGTGCCATCCCCGCTGCACCACCGTCGATCTCGCCAGCAGCTGCAAAGTTCAGCACTTTCAAAACCGGTGGGTTTTGTTCGTTTTAAGCAGGTTATGGCGTGAAAGATGGAAGAGGGGATCATAACTGGCAGGAAGCCGCAATTTGAATAGGACCTTCAATTTGACATATGTTATGTCCTTAAGAGAGGAGTCGGCGCCTGGTTTCTGTTGACAGGTGTGGCGACGGCCTTGAGGGATGATGGGCACTTTGGTGAATCGCTAAATTGATTTGATAATCAGTAAGTGAATTTGCTAAGAGCAGGTACTAGGCGCCTGCTTTAGGGCTTGGTTAACCTAGTGACGGCTTGTTCTAAATGTACTAGGCAGTTGTAGTTTATTTTTCCTGCTCTTGTCCTGGCGAGAGCTCTACGGAGTTACTGCCAAATAAAAGAAGCAGCTTCTCCTGTTTGATCGTAAAACTAACCTGAGGATGACCAGACCTCACTTCTACAAAGAAGCTGCTGCCCCAAGTTAAATTCTCCCCATTTTATGCAGTCATGCCCAGACAGCGGGGATTGTCGCCGTCGGGTCTGCCGTGTTCACATCCCCTCGGCAGGGCTGTGGTACCTCATCACCGTTTCCCTCTCGAGGTGCAGAGCATCAGCGTTGCAGGCAGCTGTTGATTCACCAGGAGCCTCTTAAGGCTGCCTTGCTCCTTCCCCACTGGTCCTGTAGCCCCTGGACATTCCATCCACTTGGAGCACAGAGCAGAGGGTTTTCCCTTCCCGCTGGCAGAGCTGTCCAGTACCCGGCTGCGGGGTTTCCCTCAGGTTCCTTCTCTGTAACCTTCAGGCCGTTCATGCGGCTCGTGGTTGGATTTGCCGTTATCTCCCCAGCAGCCCTGCTATTTACTGTGGAAACTTGACACAGGACAAGGCTGTCAAATTAAAGCACGCTGCCTCCAGTGTCAGGCATGCTTATTAGAGATTTTGCTGGTTTGTGTTGGAGCTATTCAGAAGGGGGACTTTGCTTCAGGCAGTTCTGAAAGGCGATACAATATGTAAAAATTTACTGTGTATTTGTTTTCTGGTTCCCCAGCAATGTCTGTATTATTTGCGTGGATTCAGATTAGAAATGTTTGTGTTCTAGGTAGCTCACTTGCCCACTTATTACAAGAAGAGATTTTTTTTTTCTTATGTGCATTCATAATTGTCCTCTGTTCTTAAGGCATAAATTGAAATTGTGTCCTTCATACCATGATGCTCAAACGATTTCCTTTTCAACAAAGAATGCTTAATAAAGGTTAAAAATGATTTTTGCAATCCATGCATTTAAGTATACATTACTATCTGTTTTAAGGATGGATAATCAATGTAAAAAATGATACTTCCGTGTATTCCTAATAGGTCACTGTGTAAATATCCATAATGGAATCGATCCCTTAGGTTATGGCAACCATTAGTACGGAAAGGGGTTTCCAGTTTAATGTATCAGACATTTGCCTTTCATACTTACATGCAAAATGATTATTTATTGATTATTTTCAATCCAGGTTAATGATGTTGAAGAGGTTTCGGTATCTCAATTTAAAGTACTGAAAGTGAGGTTCAAACAGAAATATCCCTTTCAATAAGTTGCGACTGATACCTGATAAGTGATTGTGCTCTACATTCTCATTTATGTATGCGTACATATATGTAAATTAAGGAAGTTTGTGGACCTAGAAAGTCTTGGTGATGCATTCAGTGTCAGCCTGGGTTGGTAAGTTTTACTGTTTATATAGTTTTGTACTTCTGTACAGCAACAGGACATTGCTATAGCCGAACACTCAGGGGTTCACTCTGCTTGAAGCATGTGTGACTCTCATGCGGGTTAATGGGAGCTGGGCATTCACAACAACAGGGAGGAGGATTTTCTTGCTGAGTGTAACTTTTTTTTAAACTGCAAATGTTTCCACAAGTTGACTGATGGATTCAGTTGTTGCCATTAGAAATAACCACATAAATGTGGGCGTTGTCATCTCAGGTAACCAGCTGAGGGAGCAGGAGCAGAGTTGTGGCTTCTGAAAACAAGCTGGTCCCCCCAGTATGTGCCCAGAGCTCTGAGGATTGCGGGGGCAAAAGGCAGGAGAGGAGGACACCACTGTGCCCACCAAGATGGGCACCGCATTCTGCGTGTGCCGAATTCTGAAATGTATAGCCCAAACAGAACCCCCCCGGGGGTCTGCAGGGTCTCAGCGGATAGAGGGGCAAGTAAGCCGATTGAGCATGGTTGCTTACCACTGCAAGGTGAAGATACAACATTCCCTTACGCTGACGCTGTTTCAGGAGTGATTTACCACCATGCTCGGGAGCTGCACCAAGCGGGTGGAGGTGAGAGGCTGCCTGGGCTCGAGAGTGGCACCGCTGAGGTGCGAGTGTATGATGGTAGCCAGGATTAGGCCATGACTAAAAGAGTACTTAGCTGTGGAAGTGTATTGTAAGGAAGGAAAACTATTGCATTTCATCCTAGTTCAGCAGAAAAGGGTTTCCAGGCTGTCAGCTGAACTCGTTTGCTTTAGCAATCTGCTTTTGGGTCAGGAAAAATTATATTTTTACTGTTACCTACTGTTTTATCCTTAACAAACTAATTGCTGCCTAGAGCTGTTAAACAGTACGAGCATGAAAAGCACATATAAAACCAAACCGTATGCTAGAAGACTTGCTTGATTATCATAGAGCGTTTTGCATTTGAAGAGCTTTCCAACTGAATATCGTACAGCTCTTTGGCAATATTAATGAGCAGTGGGAAGAACACTAAAAAAGTGACTTGGGATCCTGTGTCCCATTGCAAAGTGGTTTGGCACATGGCTTGGAATACTTTCAGGTCGATACTTAGTGGCTTCCCCCGTTGCTGAAACTCAAGCCCACAAAGCCTTACCTCGACTTCTGGCACCATGTACCCCTTTGGTATGCCTCTGCGTTCATAGCCTAGCTCTCCTGGGCAGAGAAGTATCTAAAAAGAGAAAGATCTCTTCCAGGCCACCTGTCCTACCACAGTCCAAAGCGACAAAGGATGGGTGAGACAAGGGCAGAGTCTGGTTTTTATTGAAAGCGGAGGATGTTTTCTTCCTCCGATACACAGCTCCTAAGAAACAGAGTTCCACAAAGTAGCTCCGTTTCAGTTCCAAAGGCGTTAAGCTGGCATGTTTACCTCCACTTGATCGCAGATACAAGCGGGAGGTGGAGTGCTCTGTGACAGCTTGGTGAAGTGGTGACCTTGGCAGCGGAGGAGTGGCTATGGTGCAAATTCACCGGTCCTTTCACAGGCAGAGCTGGCATTTGAAGGCTGCTGGCGTGTGCTACAACAACTGCTGCATATAAGCTCTCAGCCTATAAGGCTGACATCTGCTTTGGAATAAAACTGTACTGGAAGCTGACATCAACCCTCTACGCTGCTTTAAATTCATATTCTCCTTGGAAAAAAAGTCTAGTATTTCAGTGCAGGTTTGAATTTTTCTTTATTTGTGAGTCTCCTAAACGTTTTCCTGCTGAAGTGTAGGAGAATGAGTTTAAGCCTGCTGACAGTAAACTGACTTTTCTTAATTATCTTCTCCAGACCCCTTTAAATTAGTCCCTCAGGGGTCTGCGAACCTCATACTGCAAATGACAGCTTTAATATTTCCTTACTAAATACTTATGGAGAGTTGTCCAGGGATGGTGACTCACACAAGATTGCTAATTCCCACTGAAAAACAAAAGAATCTGTTTTTAAGCGGTAATACATCTAAGGGGATGGGGCACAGTATGGAGGAAGAGGAGAATGGCCATCAGGTGTGACCACGGCTTTGTACATACTGAAAACAGGAGAGTGTGGGAGGGGAAAATCATTTGAAACCATTGAAATCATGCATAAATGTATAGCTTTCAAATAGCTGATTTTTTAATGTCATAAAAGAAAACTGGCTAGGGCTGGTTCCTTTTTTACAGCCCTGTCATAAACTCTGAAAAATGAGGTTTATAATTTATGGTCTGAAACCACCTTAACTATTGCAATACAAACAGCATCACTGTACTGCAGTTTATTTCTGAAATGCCTCCGGTGAAAATATTGCAGTGCCATAATTAACTAATACCAAGATCCTGTTTGTGGCGCTTTGTGCTGCTTTCTCCAGAAATACGCAGTTAGTACAAATCCTGAAGGCTCGGAAGATGGTGGTGCTTCAGAATAATCTCACATCACCATGTCAGTTAAGACAATCACTACTATCGTTTCTGGGGCTCACAGTATCCATCCCATCACTGGCTGGATTTATAAGGAGGGGGTTATATATAGTTTATATATGCGTGTGTCTGTGTATGTAAAAAAAAGTACAGAGGAGAACAGCATGCATGCTGTCTCCTAATTACTTTGTTTTCTGATACCTCAGCAACATTGATCTTTCAAAATGATCTCTTGCTGGTGGCATCAGTTTTATGTTGGAAAATATTCTGGCAATGATAAACTAATTACAGACTATACATTTTTAATGATTTAATCTCTTGTCATATTCCTAGAGAGAACTGATCCTGATTCCAAACAAATCTCCCATGCATGACCAAACACTCATCATGAAATGTATGGTTTTCATTAAACCCTGTTGTTAATACAGGCTTAGGATTGTTTTGTTAAAATGGGGAGAGGTTGGGGAGTAAAAGCATGCTGAAAGATTACTGTAATAATGCTGCAGTAAGCGTTTTGAATCACACAGAGCTCCCAGCAACATTCCACTGACATGTGCCTCCCATTACGGAGGGCTCTTGACAAGCCGTGTAACGCCTGAGCCACACGTGTCAAAGGGACTTTCAGTACGCAGCAGCTGCCCAGGGAAGTGGTGGAGTCACCATCCCTGGAGGCCTTTAAAAGACGTGTAGATGTGGCACTCGGGGACATGGTTTAGTGGTGGACTTGGCAGCGTTAGGTTTACGATTAGACTCAATGATCTTAAACGTCTTTTCCAACCTAAACGATTCTATGATTCTATGTTACTTATTCAGTGCTAGAAATCCAGGTCTGTGTCAGTCACCCCACCCATGTTAGCCTTTAGGTGCAGTGAGTCAAAAATCGAGCTTGAAGTGATGTCCTTTTTTTTTTTTTTAATGTGCTGAGTTTTCTGCTCTGTGAACTGCTGTTGCACGAGTGCAGTTTATACCCTGGTTGGCAGCCCTGTCTCATTGCTGCGTGCCTTGGGGGG
>Ga0065711_1047825_pt1 | contig 12126 bp, 6 predicted proteins | sample Hoacrofraction12_FD_59098 | JGI IMG/M metagenome (GOLD analysis project Ga0065711, IMG submission 59098) | Hoatzin crop microbial communities from Cojedes, Venezuela - Epithelial fraction 12 v2 (version 2) | ecosystem: Host-associated > Birds > Digestive system > Esophagus > Crop | place... | reverse complement strand
TCACCCCCAGTGGAAGGGATCTTGTTTTGCTGAGCAGATGTGTGTAACTTCAACTGTGAAGCATTGAAAAATGTGCTCTGGAGACCAGGGTGAGCCTGAAGTACCTGGTTCTACATAAAGCCTCAGCTTTACAGCAGTCTTATTTTGGCAAGCAGTAACCCTGTAGTTACACAGCTGGGTATTATATTGTCTTACTGAGTAAATCCAGGCAGGCACATGCTTGTTTAGAACATTTTAAATAATTAGATCTGCAGAAGATACCGGCTTGTCTAGTTTCTCAGCTGATGTGATCATATGCTCCTATTGCTTGACTTTTCGCAGCGTCGTAAGAACAAGGTGATCCTGAAGAGGTGACACCCATGTGAGGTATTTCGCTTACATGCTGGCAACAGCAATTGAACTTTTAGAGCTGATGCTGCATTATGAGTTTGGATAAATGAGAGTAAGAGTGTGACACTGAGTATTTGATCTTTTAAGTTTCTTTTTGGAAAATGTGAACAAGGCTGCATCTTGCTTGTGCTATCCAAGCTTGCCTGTGACTTTTATTCATGTAGCCATGAGCTCCTAAACATGCCATCTAGTTTTAGAGCACTTCATAGTAATCCCCTCGTGAATAGTCACTATGCATGCAGAGGAAGAGATTAAAAACCGAATGGTTGACTCATGCCAATCTAAAGACTGGCACGCTGCAGACTCGTGAAGGAGTAGCTCTCTGAGCTTCCCACGCGCATACCTGCCTCCTGACGCTGCCCTTTCTGGGACTCCAACCTGCCGCTGCGGCTAGCAGCTGGGTGCCGTGCTCTGCCCTCACACCCAGACCTTCCTCCCACTATAAACGCCAGCAACCCACCATCTCCCTGGCCTGAGCCAGCCTCCGCCTTGCCCCCACAGCCACTGGTGGTGTGGCACCTATTCTGGCGAGCTGTACAGCCACAGATCTGTTACTGCTAGTGGACTCAGAGATGGGCTGGGTTCTCCTCTGCACGGCTGTCTGTGGCTCAGAGTGGAACGATCGAAATATCTGCATCATTTTCTTTGCACACAGCCCATTTAAAAGCAAAAGAAAAGAAAGGTATTTGCATAGTTTTCTCTCTCTGTCCATCTGGGAAGCATTGTTTTAGATAGGTACTGTTAGACTCCTTGAGAGTTTAGTTTCACAATTCCAGATTAAAAAAAGGTAAGAGTCAAACTGGGGGCCAGAAAAACCTTATGACAATCAGTGGCACTACATGGCATTAAACTGAATGAACTAAGTCTTTGAAAAACATCTACATGCCACTTGCAGTTTTCCATTAAAAAGAAAAAGTGCTTGTGAGCAAAGCTACTTTCTTATGTTAATGTATATTTACCAGATAATTTCTTCCCTACATGTACCTTACCTTGCTAGAAGAGTCTATATACAACATAGATTGAATCTCTTACGGTATTTGCAATATCACTACAAAACAACATCTAATCATGTGGCAAAATCGTCTCTCCATTTCAGTTTCTCCTTCTGCCAGTGCTTGATGCTTCTCTACTTATTGCAGCTTTTCTTACCTCGTCTCCTATAGTCCTTTCTGAAGATCTGCATTATTCTGTCCTTCTCTGACAACCACAGCAACCTCCTCTATGGGGCAGTTCTTCCAATCGTGCCATGTGCAATTTATATGGTATTAAGCAATAAGCTAAAAAAAACAAAAACAAAAACAACAAAGAAACCAACCCTAAAAACCTGACCAGAGATTTCTCTTTACATGGTGTTCTTTCACCACATACATTCAGTGCGAAGCTGGTCTTAAAATAGACTTCCTTCAACAGTTTATATCCTCCAACCTCTCCCCTACCCTCACCAGATGGTTCCTGTCTTATCAGCCTCTTCCATTTTTCAGGTGAGTTTTTAAAATACTGTATAATCTATGAATCCAATTAAACAGCAATCAAATTAAAATACTTCATCACTGAGTAAAATGTGCAAGGACTCATGCTGTGGGTATGAGAATTCAGCAAGCACAGAGCAGAGACTTGTCAGAAGAGCAGACACACAACCAGGCCTTGGTGATGGAGTGAAAGATATTCCCTAGAATTTCAAAGAAGATCTTCTCAGAGGAGATTTTGTTGCAAGACAAAAATTTCCTGAGCTGCTGAACTGAGAGGAAGCATGAAAAAAAGCATCCTTCCTGCCAGGACATAGTGGGCAAGAAGGAATTCAGTTTCCAAATGCTTTCATTTCTGTTTTGTCTCACTCTAAGTTTTATCTGTTTTTAAAGCTATGGGATCTAGTTTCTGTTAAAATAAAACTTGAGTTCTTTTGCAGTCTTGGGAGAGCCCAACCTAAGAAAAAAAAATGGCAGATCCACCTCAACATTCCAGTCAACTTGGAGTCCCATCACACCACCTTAGGTTGTGAAGACAACACCCATTTCAGTAGGGAGTAAGAAGAAACAAGCACTTTGAAGTGTCATGCTTTGTCAGAATGCCTTGCAATATTGTGACAGATACCCAAGTCCTGCCTTCAAAGATCTGCTCATTATTTTCACCTGGGGAAAGGACATTTGCTTCCTCTAGTGAAGCAGAACACAAAATATGTCTCAAAACTTTCAGAATAACCGTACAATAACTATAAGATACAACACTGTACAAAGCACACACAGACCCTTTTGTCTGCATTTACTTGCATGACTCTTGCTGATCTTTGCTATCATATGAGATTTACATCTTGATTGTATTACAGTGGGGAATCAGAATAAGTCGCATAGGAAAAAAGGCCAGTGGAAGAATGAACAGATGAATCAAATGGCTTTTTCAGACAGTTAAAGAAAATGGAAGGGACTGGGATTTGCAGTGCCATCTTTTCACAGAAATGTGCAAGGATGATTACTGTTACGTGATACTCTACACAATTCCTTGGTTTGCAAACATGGAGTCACTTGTACTAGGCTCATCACCATCATATTTGAGTATTAGCCTTTTCTTTTTTAATCGGCAGCAGCATATTTCATTCAAACGATCTTCCATCTGTTAACTGAAAAGAATACACCTTTTTAATACATACCCATTAAGGATCAGCATAAACATTAAACCCAGAATAATTTAGGGGGGACCTCTGGACCACTCCACCTCTCCTGTGCAAAGCAGGGATAACTTTCAGTTTGCTCAAAGCTTCACCCAGTTAAGCCTGGAAAACCTCAAAGGATACATTTTATTTAGGCCAGGAGTTCCCTGTTCCCAAGCCAGTCCTCTTCCAGGCCCCCTGGAACGGACTAGTCTAGTGCTCCAAGGAGGTTCTTCTTGAAGATCAAACAAGTATGAACCTCCTTCACACTGCTTTATGGCAGCCTCCCGTGGTATCCTGAAGAAGATGGAATCTACCCTCCTGAAGTCCAGGATTATCACCCTGTTTTCCTTTTTTTTTTTTCCCTTGGGAGCTTAAATTTTATCATCTCATGGTCAAAGTAGTGTCAAATTGTGATGTAAAGGCAGGTTGTCAGGTAAGCCCTAGAACAGTCAGCATAGCAGCTTATTTAATAGCAAGTAGTTTCAAGGCAATCATTTATAATGCAAATAAAAAGCTCAGATGAAACATTACTGTGATGTGAGGCCAAAATGAGATGCCAGTGAGAGTGATTAGTCTACATCTTCCTATTCTCATAATTCCAGCTTTTCCTTGAAGTTTTACCCAGCAATGAAATAGTTAACAATACTAAACTGCATATTGCTGCATGACTCAAGCAATGACACACCATTAAGATGAATGGCAAAAGTGCAGATCTTTGAAGATCTTGCTCTGCCTGCCTGTGGACACCTCTATATTGCTTATCTTTAGCTTACTTTTTCAAAACCATCCTTACAGCCATTTGAGGGCCAGCAGGATGTTTGTAAAATATTAAAGCCAGGGCACAGAGCACAAAGTGGCATCTCTTCTGCGAGACAAACTCATCTTGTGCTGCCTGCGAGCCAGCTCAAACTGCCCACACAGTATGTGTCCACATGATTTGTATGCTTCTCTTGGGTCGTATACTCCTTCACCCCTCCCTTCGTCTTCTGTATCTTTTTATAATTGCCCTAAGAACCCTTTGTACAGATGGAACAGCAGAAAAGCGACACTTAGAATGGACACAGCATTATCTCACTTGCAAAAATAAACACACGTGTGTATATATATGTGCATGCATGCTTGTATTTGTATGCACATTAAAGTTCAGTTTAGTGATTCTTGTTTTTCTGCCTTCCCATTCCTGCCTTGTTGACAACCAGAAAGAGGTTGCCATTAACAATAGTTTGGAAACTAGTGAGCATGAATTTATGAATAGAATTTCATTTCTGTGCTATTTTGTCAGTCATTAGTACTTCATTTTACATGCCATCCATAACATCCCCAAACCAGAATCTGATTGACTGAATAGGTTTTGGCTTTAGCTAATAATAACCATTCTATTTTAGAGACATAAACCATTGCTGCTGAAGTGTGGTCCTAACAAGGAGTTTGTGTTTGAGGAAATCAAGGTCTTGATTTGACCATGGCAAGGAGTTACAGCCAAAACACTTCTAACCTTTTCTTCAGTCTGCCAAACAAGCTGTCGCTGTATTTAGGCAGCAGGCAAAGAAATCTCTAGAATTTCAGGTCACTTCCGACGCATATACCACACGTAAACCAGAATGCAAATATTATGATACAGGAAATAAAAGCACAAGAAATTCCCAATAGCATGAACATTCTGAAAAACATTGACAGCTGAGCCTTTCGTGCTTCCTTTCAAAATGGATGAAGAGCAATCTATCCAGAAGCAGCTTACTAGGCCGCCAGCTCCTTTTCCGCGTCCGGACTGCGGCCAAGATCTCACAAGTTATTCAGCCACCTGACTCTCATTCAAACAGATTTGGGGTCTGGGCCTCGGTGTCTTCTGTCAGGGTCATGCAGATCTCTTTAGAGTTCCCTTTACTCAGGGGACCCCTTTGCTTTTTCTTTTTTTTTCTTCTTCATTTCCTATCAGAGTTAATTACTCCTGTGTTTATCACAGCAGCAGTTAGGTTAGTCAGTGCAAAGTGCTACTGAATATACAGATACAGGTTCTCCTTCTTCCCTCAGCCAGCCTGTGATGAATAGTGCTGCTCCTGCACCCTTCCCGAGTCCCACGGTAGTCATGGATGGATTGAAAGCCCTGACTTTAATGAGGTGTCAGCTGCCCCCACAACCCACCTCTGTCAATGCAATAATCTGGACCTGCTTTGCTCCCAGCAGCTCACAAATTACTTCATCTGTATCATCAGGTCTCAATTGCGGCATTGCTCACAGTGTAAGTTTTCAAATCTATTATTGTAATACGATCCTTTTAGCAATTGCTATTGCTTTTAAAACCAATTTGTTCCACACTCAAAGGCCTCTAAGCTCCCATAATATTAGGATTGGTGCCTGCACACTAAACTCTGCTTGCTAACAGGGGTCTCGGAAAACTATCTGGTTACACATCAGGCTGGTGAGGAAACAGTGAAAAGAGAAAAGGAGAGAGACACATTGAAACTACACTTACTAGTCTTTCTTCCAGAACTGCAAAATTCCCTCTGTTCTAAATTAATGACGACCAGTTCCTCACATACTTGTGCAGTGTAATGGCTGTTCGAAAGCTCTTTCTTATCACAACCCAGTGCAAAATGCTGATCTTGCATGGCAGTTCTGAAAACACAAGGGAGAAAACTGTTGTTTTAAAATGTTTTTAAATACACTATTACAGTTGTTGTTGGATGATTTTGAACTAAACTAGGAGGGAGGTAAAATAACTCCACAGCCTGAGTACTTTAATAGTTCATAGTGCAAGTGTTCAGAGGAACAAGGGCTTATGCAAAGTCCATCCATCCTTCAGCCCTTTCACCAGGTACTCTTGAACCTGGTGGCCAGTTTCAGTCATGTTTGAGAGAGCAGCAACCTCTTAAAACTAATTTCACATTTTACTGAAATCCACAAGGGAAGAGGAAGAGGGAAAAAGAGAGACACTCAAACTAGTACCTTTCCCAAGAGAAAGGCAAGATGAAACCAGCCATCACCTGTGGCTTTGGTGGGCCTGCAGCTCTAGCTTTGTGCTTGCACACACAGCCTCTTGCCTACCTACCAGGTGAAAATGGTAGGTGGTGAAAATATGAGGAAATATTTGGGTGGAGGAGCAGGATGAAGTGAAGCTATCACTGTAAGGGAAAATGCCAAGGATGTGGGATAAAGCAGAGGCTTAAGGGAACCAGAGAAGGAATCCTTGTGGGGACATGGGAAGAACCTGGGGATATTGTTATGAAGAAGCCTTAAGAGACCAAGAAGACAGGGTTATTTTGGTGGAGACTATAGGAGACAGGGGATGCAGATAAGTGAGAAGCCTGAGGTTCCTATTTATGCCTCTTATGGATCAGTGTGGAATGCATTAACATGTTACACGAGTCTGGAGATTACTTTTATGAGGTCCAAAGCTTTCAGTAGAAAGAATCCAAAGCTACCAATTATGTGGTATTTCAGTGTCTTAGAAGTAGGACTGATTTCCAAAGCTAGCCCTAAATGTGTAACTACACTGATGTAGAGGCTTGGCCTTGATGTTACTTGTAATCAGCTCAAATGGCATGAGCTGCAGTTCTCCATCCCATCATACTGCATTGTCCAACCCAAACGATCCACATAGTGGGCCTCACTTGCAAACCAGAGTCTCTCTAGAAACCTGTCTAAGGGTTATTTGCCCTTCCTGATGAGTTTGTGGGTAGCAGAGGGCCTTTGAAAGAAGTGGCACAGTGAAAAGGAACGAGAGGGCAATACAAAGGGATGGCTGCTGACAACTTCTCCTGTTCAAGGCCGGCAGTTACCTGTGGACACACACTGGGAAGTAAGTTTGAGTGACAATGTGAGGAAACCGGGGAGCTTCCAAGGTGATCCAGGCTATTGCCAGTGGCAAGCCCAAGGACTCCTGGCAGAGCTGGTCACCAGCCCACAGACTGACCATAAAGGTCAACAGAGGCATGGACTGGTATGCCTGGACTTTGAGCTTTAGCATAAAGGTATCACCTCTGGCTCAGGATGTTCCTCAGGCACCAGCTGATGAAATTTGGCAGCATAGGCCACTTACACTCTTCTGTAAGCATTGCCTGCCAGCTACTGTGTGACAAGGATACTGCACTGGGAGAGTCTTTTTCAGACCCTCTTGGCCATTTTTATGCTCCTGTAAACCTAAATGCCGGTCCCGCTGTGATGGCACCACACAGGCCAGCTTCTCCCTAAAGCAAGGTGAGCCAGAAGGTGATGGGAACCCAGGGTCAGCAGGGCCCAACCTCCCCAACCAGGGCTCATCCACAGTACCTGAACGAGGCGAGCAGTACAACCCTGAAGATGATGGCCAGAACCAGACGAGAGTCCAGACCACAAGGCAATACCGTGGCAATGAGACAGGTCTGAGGCCAAGCTAGAAATTCAGTCTGTAGGTCAGGGTTAAGATAAGGTCTAGCGATGGCTAGGAAGGTCCACGACAACAAGACTGGGCTGAGGTCTAGCCAAAGTGTCAATCTGCAGTTTAAAGTCTGGATCAATAAGGCCCATGGTGAAACAAAAGCGTGGATGTAGACATGGACAGGTGGGAGAGCAGCACTCCAATACACCTCAACCAGGGACTGACTGCCCTGGGCTGAGCTGAAATGGGGCTTCTGGGCCTCTGGGTGTGGGTGGAAGCTCCAACTGAGGCTGATCAAGGCCATGTATGCTTATTAGTGCACTCAGGGGCCTGACATATACAAACCTGATAAAGAAGATGGGAGATGGCTCAGAATGGTGATATGGGATATTTGAATCTATTCAGCAGTTACAAAGAGCCTGTGACAATATCCTAGAAAAAACAAATACATACTTTATTCTGGCCCAGAGGCTGCTGTGGCTAAGCTAAAACCATGCACTGAGGATGGCTCACTGCAGGGGTCGGAATTGCATTCTCTTGTTCATGCTGTTGTTGTCTTTGTATTTCCCCTGTAAAAACACAGTGGGAAAAACAGGGTAGCATCTTGTTAGCTTTAAGACTTCCTCATACCCACCTGAACCTTAAATGAGGAAAAAAAAAAAAAAAGTCAAGTTCAAAGGGCCAACGTGCTGAAAACACATACATACAACACACACATGCACTCACTTTTTATCGAGCTTAGATCTACAAATGTAGCTCTTACGTTAGGCAAAGAAGACAAGTGTCTCTTCTTGGGACTGCTTTTCTGCTGCAATTAATTTTGATGTCTACTGAAAGGATAAGAACTGTATTAGTACTATAAGAGTGATTATGCCAGCCAGTTGATGATATGAAAGCGATGATGTTAAAGGTTTTGCTAGGCCACTGAGCATTCCCAGTGTGAGCTCCAGAAATATGAGCAAATTCGGGCTGACTTGAATTGCTGATGCCATTATTAAAACTGCAGTGTCTCCTTGTCAGCCAAACTTGGTGCTTAGCAGAGTGTTCACCATCAGCCCCCCTGTGCAATACTCATAAATGTTACAATCAATATGCAATTTGGGATGTGTGGGCAATGCTGGAAGGTAAAAATATTCTTTCTTTGCCAGATATATGTTAATTGCTTATTTCATTTTGCACATATGGGACAGTAAAATGTATTTGTGTTCTTGCCAATAAAGGCAGATTTTCCTAACGCTTCTTAGCCATATCGTATCTACAAAAGGAGAAGTCTCTGATGTTTCCTGTTGGGTTTATGGTTTACATTACAATTCATACACAAATATTTTTTTGGCATTTAAATCCTGACCTAGAAGTATTTTTATAATTATGTCCTGAAATAGGAACTTCAGAACACTGTGTCGGCATCTGGCAGATATCTCAAGAGTGTCATGAACTGTTACTACTTGAGGAACTTGGCAGGCACTCCATGAGTCCCATGTACCTTACAAGTGTGTAGGAGTCCACGAACGGCTTAATTGTTGAGCATCTGTATAGCTAATCTCTGTAATGGGCATATGTCCACCCACCAACCTCAAAAACATGTGGTGGTCCATGCAGATTTCACAGGATATATCTGAACTCCTGAGCAATGAAGGCTGCTCAAACACAAGTGACAGCAACCCACTATTTTATAAAAGCAAGCATTTCCTCAGGACAAATCTTGAACCACTAACCAGTCTCACTGCTTGAAGAATTTGGCATGCGTGTTTCCATCCCCGTGAGTTTTACAAAGTGCTAAGGCTGAAAGTACTTTATAAAGTGTTTGGGATCTCATGTACAATAGTGTTTCCTGGTAGGAGAGCCCAGGGAGCATTGCTGGGGTCATAGATGCGAGGCAGCGGTGAGGCCAGCGGGCCCCAGAGTTGCACACATGGCTGGCAATGACGACCGTTCTTGCTCCAGGACGGAAAAGACAACCACTCCTGGTAAAAAAAGCGGCACCATGTTGGGACCTAGAGGATGCTGGGTCTTTTTGTAGGACTTTGCCCCCAAACTAACTGACATTGTATCCATGCAGCTGTGCTTATAGACCAAAAAAAAAAAAAACCAAAAAAATCTGGAAAGCAGATTTCATATCCATCTGCTTAGCCTGGCCTTTGCAGAGGCCTTTTGGTCAGAGTTGTATATATGGTGTTCTTCAGAACATCTCTGCTCTGCAAACATGCCCTTTCTGGACAAACTATTGCTCCTTTAAGAAGACACACATGCACCATACACTTCCCTACAGTTAATGACATGGCAACACTTTTGCCATTTTTGAGGGTCTTCATGGAAAAAAGTTGCATAAGTCTACACAAAAAATGTTCACATTTTTTCATGGTTTCCTTATTATACATGGTTACTAATTCTGGCACAGAAACCACATAGCTCCGGCACTAAAAACAATGGCTTTGGCACTGCCTGAGCCATGGAACTAGGGGCTGGAAGCCCAGGAGCTCTACTGGGGGGAGCCACAACACCAGGGACATAGGAAAGGGAGTCAAGGCAGATAGCCATTTTCAATCAGGGTGTGCACGCTACCACAAAATGTAAGACAGCTTTACCCAGATGCCTCAGTGACAATTCCTTCACCTTCCATTTTTAGCAGAGCAGAAAAAACCCCCAAACTGGGAAGACTGTGGAGAGAGATGCAAAGATCAAAGTAAAGACCGTGGAGTAAGTCAGACCCACAGCCCACCTCACACCAGAGCAGGAGAGAAGTGAAAAACCGGAGTGTCAGAAGGACAGAGCCCTAGGTGAGAGGCAAGGCCTCCTTTGAGGCCTGTGCCACATGTGCTGATTTAAGACACCAGCTTTCCTAGAGCTGAGTGCCTTGTCAGACCCATCCTCTCTGACAGGAGCTGGGATCTGCCCTGGGGCTGTTAAATTTTTACAATAGTTGAAATGAACCAGAATGCCCCCGCTGTCTCTCTCTGGGCTGGAGCTGCTGGGACCAGGCAGGAGGACTCGTCCCCCCAAGCCCTTGGCTCCAGTATTTATCGCTTCTTGCCATGCAATTTGGACAGTTGTAGAATGTGTCGCAAGACAAAACTTTTAACTCTGGCCTTTGTTTAATTTGACACTGGGCGAGGCCTTTATTCTACATCTTTCTTTAGTGGATAGAAATGTGTTTGGTCTATATTAATTTTTTGTTCTCTACCAATGGTTGGCATCGATTGGTTTCAGGGGTTTTTTTCACTATAAATGTTAAAATAAACAAACGAAGGTCCCAAGTGGTGGTCAGGGATTTTGCCAGACCATGGGAAGTAGTGGGCCCCAAGAGGCTCTGAAAACCACCCAGAGAAATAGAGTACAGAAGATCTGCACTGAGTGGGGATAATAATCCATTCCAGAAGCTAGAAAATATTTTCCAGGAGACTTGGCAATTGTGGCTTGAGATGGAGAAAGAAAGAAAGAGAGAGATGGATAGAGAGAAACTGCCCTTTTCCAGGAAAAATGGAAAAGTCTGAGAAAAGAAAAGCCCCTGCTATTGCAGGGTACTTCGCTACAAGGAGAGATTCACTCAGCAGAGGTTTTGCATCTCTAGAGATGCAGAGAAATTTCTTCGCCCACCCATAGAATCCAGACAGGCAAAAGCTGCAGGAAGTCTTTGTTTGCAAGAGAGGTGACATATAAGGCTGGTAGATAAGAATTTAAAAATTTAAACTAACCTGTACCAATTTCTTAGACCCGCAGAATGAGGGCTAGAAATGTCAATAACTCGTCTGGTCTGAGCCTCCCTAAGCCAGTTAAGTTTCAGCCCTTGGGATGTGCCATTAGGTTTTGGACAGTCATTCTCATAAGGAGCCTAATGGCTTGTCTAACAGAAGCTTGTCGTTTAGGAAGGCCTGGAGTTTTGATGTGATGATAGCTTGACATGAAGAACCGACCTCTTTCTTTGGCAATTTGTTTTAATGCTTACTCTCACTGTTAAACATTTCTGATTATTTTCTCATTTGAATTTACCAGGCTTCCCCTTTCAGCTACTGGCTTTTGTTGCGCATTTCTCTGCTAGATTAAGAGCTCTTTAGTCCGTGACATTTTCCCCGAGGAGGGAAACATCCTCTGTAATAGAGTCATTTCTCATTTTTTTACAAGTCTTTATTAAACTCAACAGACTGAGTTCTCCTAGTCTTTGCTATGGCCTTTTTCTCTAGACCTTGCATAATTTTTGTGGCTGTTTTCTGCACCTACTCCAATATTTCAACAACCTTCTAAAACTGTGGGCATTGAAGCAGTCTTCTTAATACTGTACACAGGGATAAAAGAACATCCCTGCTTAATCTGGATTGCACTAGTAAAATTTTCTGTTTCTTATTCTGAGGTGATTTTTTTTTGGTTACTATCAGGAGCTGACCTGGATTCCAGTCACCAGTGAGGTCCCACTCCCTTAGGTGCTTTGCTGGTGTCTCTTGCTCACATGCTCAAAGTCATACTGCTCGCCTGACTTGGCTTCGAAAGGTCAAATTATCAAGGATATTTGTGAGGTTTTCACCTCTTTTTACAGCAGAGATCAGTCATGTGTCTCTCAGCTGAACAGTTCCTTGCCAATGTGGCATGATCGATTCTGCCTCGGTCTTACCTGTGACCCACAGCTGATCATAGAATCATAGAATCATAGAAAGTTTTGGGTCGGAAGGGACCCCTAGAGGTCATCTAGTCCAACCCCCCCGCAGCGAGCAGGGACACCGCTAACTAGATCAGGTTGCTC